>Ga0114931_10004101_pt1 | contig 18238 bp, 20 predicted proteins | sample 2SBtaG_FD_89579 | JGI IMG/M metagenome (GOLD analysis project Ga0114931, IMG submission 89579) | Deep subsurface microbial communities from Kolumbo volcano to uncover new lineages of life (NeLLi) - 2SBTROV14_V59a metaG | ecosystem: Environmental > Aquatic > Marine > Volcanic | place: Kolumbo...
CTTGCCGAACAGGAGCTCGTGCTCCTTGTCGGTGGACTCGTTCTCGAGGGTGATCTGGACCGTGTCCCCGACGTGCCACGTCATCTTGTCGGGCGTGTAGCTGTAGTCCTTCATCACGATGGTATGGTGTACTTCTCGACCTTGCCGCTCTGCGCGAACGCCGCCGAGCCCGCCACGAACAGGCCCGCGACGACCACGGCCAGCGCGATGAGACGAACCTTCCGCATGCCTCCCGACGTCGTTCTGGCATAGGACGACATCATTGCCACTCTCCCTTCGATTTGGCCCCTGGCCAGGGAAAGTCGGGCAAGCGACCCTCGCTTACTCGGCCTATGAGCCAACCATAAGGGTGGGACGCGTTCTCAGCAAGTCCTCACCTTACGCGGCGCGGCTGCGACGCCGCTCGATGAAGGAACGAACGCCTTCCCACGGGGAGGATCCACGCGTGGCCCGCTGCCGTTTCGTGGCCCCAACGCGCTCGTGCGCGCCGCGTCCTCTTGAGGAAGGGGGCGGCGGGCGCCGGCGACCGCGTGGACGGTCAAGGGCCGCGGTGGAAGATGCCGTGGAGATCCACGTCGAAGTGGTACAGCTTGGCGACTTCGGACTCGAAGCGCCGCAGCAGGCGGAGCCGGAACAGCAGGACGCCCAGCGCCGCTCCTGCGAGGGGACCCACGAGGTAGACCCAGAAGCCGTTCCACTGCCAGGCCGCGAGCGCGGGTTCCAGGCTGCGTGCGGGATTGGTGCTGGTCCCGGAGATCGGAGCCTCCAGCGTGACCATCACCCCGTAGAGAAGCGGCATGAGGAGGGGTGTGAAGCGGCGCAGCCGGCGATGGCCGGTGAACACGAACAGGCCGACGACCAGCGCGAAGGTGGTGAGGGTCTCGCCGAGCACGGCCGCCCACGGGCCACAGGCGCCCGGGACCGTGGCGCCGTAGTCGACGCTCGCACCGAGCCGGCCCCACAACAGCAGCGGGAGCGCGCCCGCGGCGGCACCCAGGAGCTGAGCGCCGATGTAGCCGGGGACGTGTTGCGCCTCCAGGTTGCCGCGCCACCAGAACGCCAGCGACACCACGGGATTGATGTGGGCGCCGCTGACGCGCCCGATCCGCGAGGTGGCGATGAGCCCGCCGGTCGAGCCGAACAGCAGGCCCGTGACCAGTCGCCGGAGCCACGGTGCGGGAAGGATGCGCAGGAGCGGGGTCCCGGTTCCGAAGTCGAGGATGACGAAGGAGAGACCTACCGCGAGCAGGACGGCGGTCCCGAGGAACTCGGCGAGCAGGATCTGCCAGGGCGTGCGCACGGTCTTCCAACCTACCGCCGAGGCAGTGCGTCACGGCGCCCGCCGGCGACGCGTGACCACCTTGCGAACGCCCCCTCCTACGACGTCGCGGCGACGTACGGGTACGGCGTTGCGGCGGTACAACCGGGGCGGCGGCCGTCCTCGGCCCCGGGAGGAAGGCGAACCGATGATCACCGTTGCCAATCGCATCCAGGTCGCACCCGCACATGCCGCTGCCTTCGAGAGCGCGTTCCGCCGGCGGGCGGGGCACGTCGACGAGACCCCCGGCTTCGTGCGCAACCAGGTCCTGCGGCCGACGCGCGAGGGCGACCCCTACGTGGTGCTGACCACCTGGGACAGCCGCGATGCGTTCGAAGCGTGGACGCGTTCGGAGTCGTTCCGGAAGGCCCACGCCAACGCTGGAGCGACCCCCACGGGCGAAAGCCGCTTGGAGATCCACGAGGTCATCCAGGACAGCAACGAACCCGACCTGGAGGCCGGCCCCGCCGGAACGGCGTAGGGCGTCGGCGGACCGCCGAGGGCCCCGGGCGCGGGCGCCGGCGGGCGCGGAGGTGCCCCTTCGCCCCGCGCGATCAACGCGTGGTGGGCAACGGCTTGCGGTCGGGTTCGAGGAAGCGCCGGCGCGCCTCGTCTCCCTCGAGCCGCTCGCGCGTGTAGTAGTCATGGATGGTCGCGGCGTCGCGATAGCGTGCCAGCAAGGGGTTGACGCGCTCGAACAGGGGGCGCGCGGCATCGGTGGACGCGAGCTCGGCCGCGAGCAGGCGGAGCCAGAACACCGTCACGGTCTCACGGTACTTCACCTCGGCGGCGCCGCGATCGCCGAAGGCGCGCATCAGGAAGTTCAACAGCCCCTCCCGCATGCGCTCCGTGGCGCCCTCGATGCCGTGGCGGTCGAGATAGGTCAGGGCGACCGCGAGATGGGCCTGGTGCGAGAACCCTCCGGTGGGGGCCTCGCCCCGTTCGAAGGCTCTCACCAGGGCGTTCAGATCGGCGTCGGAGCCGAAGACGAGGTCGGTTCGGTCGCTCACGTTCATGCCTCCCAGGGACCCCGTGCCGCCCCGGCGCCGTCCGCCACCTGGCCCTTCACGACCGGCACCGGGCAGCGCGCGAAGTGGAGGACGCGTTGCGTGACCGAGCCGAGCAACACGCGGCGCGTCCCCCGCTGGCCGACGTGCCCCAGGACGATGAGGTCGGCCCCGAGATCGCGCGCAAACGCCACGATCTCGGCGAGGGGATCGCGCTCGCGCAGGAAGGTCTCGGTGGCGACGCCCGCCGCGGCGGCCTCGGCCTGCCGCAGGTCGAGGTACCGTCGACCGTGATCGCGGAGCTCGTGTTCCACCTCCTCCTCGGCGCGTTCGCCGAACCGGCGCGGTTCCTTCAGCGCGGCCGCGTCCACGACGAAGAGCAGCGCCATCGTTCCGGAACCGCCCCGGAGCATGTCGACCGCGAGCTGCGCCGCGTGGATGGAGCCTTCCGAGCCTTCCGTCGGGACGAAGTTGCGGTGGAACACGCTACCATTCACCGCCACCCTCGGCCACGGGGCTACCAGCGCGCCAACCCGGCCAGTCCGTCGAAGGCTTCGAAGAGACGGGCCTCGTTGTCGCCGCGCATGAGCGCGAGTTGCATGTGGTGGCGCGCGAGGAGCGTGGGCAGGACATCGGCCAGTGGCGTCTCCAGGACCGGTTGGACCGGTGCGAGGCGTGCGGCCTCGGCGGGGCTCGGCCCGACCGCCTCACCGGCGCCGCCGTGGGACACCGTGGCACGCAGGCTCCATGGAACGACCAGGAGGCGGATCCGGCCCTCGCGGCTCGCGCGCGGGGCGCACAGGCCTTGCGGGCGTTCTCCGGCCGGGCGGGATCGACGTTGAGGTAGAGCGAGAGGACGGGGGCCGGGTGGGTCGCAACTTGCGTCTGTAGCGCGTGGATCCAGTCGGCGTCGATCATGCGGTCGACCTCCTGGGCAACGGCTCAGTCTCGTTCTGGAACGCGATCTTCGTTGCAGCGCACCACCAGGTGCGGCTTGCGGGACCTTCGCAACACGCCTTCGGTGACCGATCCCAGGAAGACCCGATCGACGCCGTGGCGACCGTGGGTTCCCAGGACCGTCAGATCGAAGTCGGGCTCGGCTTCGAGGATGGCCTCGACCGGCGGCCGTTCCCGGACGAGTCGGGTCTGCGCGTCGAGCCCCGCTTCGCGCGCGGCCGCGACGCCGCGCTCCAAGGTGGCCCGCGCCGCCCGCTCGAGGGCGCCGAACACGTCGCCGTAGTAGCCGATCCCGTCCGAGTAGCCGTAGAGCCCCCGGAGGGGGTCGTCGACGACCGAGAGGAACGTGAGGGCGCTGCCGAACTCGCGCCCGAGCTCGATCGCTTCTTGCGCGGCGCGATCGCTGCACGGGCTCCCGTCGACCGGCACCAGGATGCGCCTGAACTCCATCGCCGCCTCCTCGTCCTCGCTGGCGGCGCTGCACCCGACGGCGAGTCCAGTATCGGTGGCCCGCGGAGCCCTCGGAAGGTGCGAATGTCCTCTCTGAGACGGATGCGGCGCGCTCGACCGGTCTCGGGGGCGCGCGCGACGGCCCCGGTCGCGGCCGACGCGCCCGCGCCCCCCGGGGGGGCGCACGTGAGGCCGTGCACGTGAGGCCGTGCACGTGAGGCCGTGCACGTGAAACCGGGCACCGCTCCCAGAGGGGAACGGTGCCCGGCTCTCCTGCCCTACAGGCCGGAGAGCTTGGTGTTCTTGTCGATGAACGACGCCCACTCGTCGGGCACGTCGATCTCGGGGAAGATCGCATCGACGGGGCAGGCCGGGACGCAAGCACCGCAGTCGATGCACTCCTCGGGGTGGATGTAGAACTGATCCTCTGCCTCGTAGATGCACTCCACAGGACAGACGTCCACGCAGGATGCGTCCTTGACGCCAATGCAGGGCTCCGCGATCACGTATGCCATCGAGCTTCCTCTCCGGGCTGCACCGAAGCGCGCGCCGTGTTCCGGGCGGTCTGCCAGACGGTGTGCCTGACTCCAGCGTAGCAGGTCCTGGGGGTCGCACCGGGCGATGTCGGACCCCGTCATCGGAGTTGTAACAAGGCGCCGCACGGCCCGACAAGGACGAATGTCCGGGGTAGGAAGCGCGCGGCGCGCCGGGGGGCCGATCGCGTGTTGCGGAGCGCGGCGCTCGTGTCGCTTCGGTGGTACAATACGTGTGGATCGAGGAGCCCCGGCCGCAACGGCCCCGGCTCCCCGCATCAAGCCCCCAGGGTGCCGTCCACGAGGCCGGCGTCAGTCCAGGGGGCTTTTGTCGTACGCGCCACGACAGCGTCGTGCGGCGGAGCCCGCCGCGTTCGCGCCAGCGCCAACCGGGCGGGGGACTGCGTCTGACGCGCGCCAAGGCCCCGGCACGGTCGCGGCACGGACCCGGCACGTCCCCTCGGTCGGAACGGTGCCGCAGCAGAAAAGCCCGCACCCGTCTCGGGTGGGGCCGCAGTCGCCAGGGGGCTCAGATGAGAGCAACCCTCGATCGCCTTTTCCCGCTCTGTCGGTGCTCCTCCGCTGAGGAGTTACTCGGTCGAGCCTCAAGTGGGCCGAGGGCTGCTCTTCGAGAAGTGGTCTTTGGCCTCTATGGTTTAGACCTCCTTCCACCTCGATGATAGACCGGCCCGGCAGGCAGGTTGGGGTGCGGGGTCCTGGCGCGCGAGCCTGCCTTGCGCTATGATTGGAGAGTTGGGTCGCCCGAAGCGGCGGCCGAGTTCCCTTACGACAATCCTGGACGAGGTTCCGGCGACGGAGCGGTGCCGCGCCGGCCCCGCGCCGGCCCGCTGGAGCCGGTCGCGGGCAACGAGAGCGGGGGCGGCGCACGTCACCGCCCCCGAGGAGACCGTGGTGCGCTCTTCGCGAGCGCTGGGCGCTCAGCGCATGAACAGACCGCCGAAGCCCGCGATGAGCCCCGCGAAGATCAGCGAAACGGTGTTGATCACCTTGATGAGGGGGTTGATGGACGGGCCCGCGGTGTCCTTGTAGGGGTCGCCGACGGTGTCTCCCACCACGCTGGCGGCGTGCGCCTCGGACCCCTTGCCCCCGTAATTGCCGTCCTCGATGAACTTCTTGGCGTTGTCCCAGGCGCCCCCGCCGTTGGCCATCATCAGCGCCATCGACAGACCGCTGATGATCACGCCGATGAGCACGCCGCCCATCGCCAGCGGGCCGAACAGCAGGCCCGTCAACAGCGGAGCCACGACCGCCAGGATGCCGGGAACGGCCATCTCCTTGAGGGCGGCGGCCGTCACGATGTCGACCGCGGTTCCGTAGTCCGGCTTGGCGGTGCCCTCCATGATGCCGGGGATCTTCCGGAACTGTCTGCGCACCTCGGTGATGACGTGCCCGGCGGCCTTGCCGACGGACTCCATCAGGTAGGAGCTGAACAGGAACGGGATCATGCCACCGATCAGCAGGCCCACCAGGACCACCGGGTCGTTGAGCCGGAAGGCGCCGCCTCCGAAGAGCTCGGGCCTGGCGAGCTTCACGCGCTCGGCGTAGTCCGCGAACAGCACCAGCGCGGCCAGTGCCGCAGACCCGACGGCGTATCCCTTGGTCACCGCCTTGGTGGTGTTGCCCACCGCGTCCAGGGCGTCGGTATGCGCCCGCACGTCCTCGGGCAGGTCGGCCATCTCGGCGATGCCGCCGGCGTTGTCGGTGATCGGGCCATAGGTGTCCATGGCGACGACCATCCCCGCGACGGAGAGCATGGCGACGGCGGCGATCCCGATGCCGTAAAGGCCAGCGAACGCCCACGCGACGAAGACCGCCAGGACCAGCACGATGACCGGCAGGGCGGCGGACTGCATCCCGACCGCCAGACCGCTGATGATGTTGGTGGCGCTGCCGGTGGTGGAGGCCCGGGCGATGCGCTGCACGGGAGCGTAGTTCGTGCCGGTGTAGTACTCCGTGATGAACATGATCAGCACGGTGACCACGATGCCCACGATGCTGGCGGCGAAGACGCTACCCCAGCCCGCGCCCCGGTCGAGCACGCTGAAGTCGAATCCGCGGAACATCAGCCAGCTGGCGATGAGGAAGCCGACGGCGCTGATCCCCGCACTGGTGAACACACCGTTGTACAGCGCCCGCATGATCGCGCCCGACTTCGGCAGCCGGACCACCTGGGTCCCGAGGATGCTCGCGAGGATCGCGATCGCACCGAGCACGAGGGGGTAGAACACGAGGTTGGTGACGGCGTGCTCGCCGGGCAGGAGGTAGCCCAGGAACACCGAACCGACCGCCGTCACGGCATAGGTCTCGAACAGGTCCGCTCCCATGCCGGCGCAGTCGCCGACGTTGTCGCCCACGTTGTCGGCGATCACCGCAGGGTTGCGCGGGTCGTCCTCGGGGATGCCCGCCTCAACCTTGCCGACCAGGTCGGCGCCGACGTCGGCGGCCTTGGTGTAGATCCCTCCGCCGACGCGGGCGAACAGGCTGATGAGGCTGGCGCCGAACGCGAACCCTACCAACGGAGCGACCGGGTCGGCCAGGTGCAGCACCGTATCGAACAGCCAGAAGAAGCCGGAGACGCCGAGCAGCGCCAGGCCCGCGACCGCGAGGCCGGCCACGGCGCCCCCGTTGAACGCGATGCGCAGCGCGCCGGCGATGCCGCTGCGCGCGGCCTGCGCCACGCGGACGTTGGCGCGCACCGCGACGTTCATGCCGATGTAGCCGCTGAGCGCCGAGAACAGCGCGCCGATCAGGAAGCCCACGGTCGTCCACCACCACAGCACGGCATCGTGGCCACTGCTGACGAGAGCCACCACCGCGAACAGGACGGCGATGATCACGGCCACCACGAAGATCGTGCGGTACTGGCGGTTCATGTACGCGCCCGCGCCCTGGCGGACCGCGTCCGAGATCTCCACCATGCGGGCGTCGCCGGTCGGGGCAGCCACGATCGCGCGCGCTACCAGGCCGGCCGCGGCAAGGGCGATGAGCGCCGCGATCGGAACGAGGATGATGAGTCCGTCCATCTTGCCTCCAGGATCAACACGTGGTTCCGCAGGGATCGGGCCACGGCGCTGCGCGGTGCGGCACGGATCCTACTCCGGTTCGAAACGCAAGCGGAAGTGTACCACGCGGCACCCTTCGCCGCCCGGAGCCGTTCACCGGCCCGGAGAGCGCGCGAGGGCCGGGGTGTAAGGTGGGCGTGTCGCTCGGAAGGAGGTCCTCATGAACCCGCATCCCCTCGCCGGCGAGTCGGCCCCCAGGGACATGCTCGTCGACGTGCCGCGGCTGATCGCCAGCTACTACACGCTCCATCCCGACCCGGCGCGCCCCGCGCAGCGCGTTACCTTCGGGACCTCCGGACACCGCGGCAGCAGCGTCGATGCGGGCTTCAACGAGGACCACATCCTCGCCGTGGCGCAGGCCGTCGCCGAGTACAGGGCGCGCCAGGGCGTGGACGGTCCGCTGGTGGTCGGCGCGGACACCCACGCGCTGTCGGAGCCGGCGCTTCGAACCGCGCTGGAAGTGCTGGTCGCCAACGACGTCCACGTCGTCGTGGCGCAGAACTTCGCGCCCGTCCCCACCCCGATGGTGTCGCATGCGGTGCTGACCCACAACGCCCGCGAGGGGGCGCCTCGGGCAGACGGCATCGTGATCACGCCGTCGCACAACCCACCGCGGGACGGCGGGTTCAAGTACAACCCGCCCCATGGGGGCCCGGCCGGCACCGACGCGACGGGATGGATCCAGGAGCGCGCCAACGCGCTGCTGGAGAAGGGGCTCGAGGGCGTGCGGCGCGTGCGCTTCGAGCGCGCGGCGGCCGCGGCGGAGCGGCGAGACCTGATCGGCCCGTACGTCGAGGACCTCGGCAACGCCATCGATATGGACGCGGTGCGGGCCGCGGGCGTACGCATCGGCGTCGACCCGCTCGGGGGGGCGTCGCTTCGGTACTGGGAGCCGATCGCGGAGCGCTGGGGGCTCGACCTCACCGTCGTCAACACGGTGGTCGACCCTACGTTCGCGTTCATGCGGGTCGACCACGACGGCAAGATCCGGATGGACTGCTCGTCGCCCCACGCCATGGCAGGGCTCATCGGGCTCAAGGACGACTTCGACGTCGCCTTCGGCAACGATCCGGACGCCGACCGACACGGGATCGTCACGCCCTCGGCGGGGCTGCTCAATGCGAACCACTACCTCAGCGTGGCCGTCGACTATCTGTTCCGTCACCGGCCCGCCTGGCCGGCGGACGCCGCGGTGGGGAAGACGCTGGTGTCGAGCTCGATGATCGACCGCGTGGCGGCCGATCTCGGTCGGCCCCTGGCCGAGGTACCCGTCGGGTTCAAGTACTTCGTGGACGGGTTGCTGCACGGTCGCTACGGCTTCGGTGGGGAGGAGAGCGCCGGCGCCTCCTTCCTCCGCCGCGATGGCCACGTGTGGACGACGGACAAGGACGGCCTCCTCCTCGGCCTGCTGGCCGCGGAGATCACGGCCGTCACGGGCAAGGATCCGGGGGAGCAGTACCGGGAGCTCGTGGCGCGCTTCGGCGAGCCCGCCTACGCCCGCAGCGACGCTCCGGCCAGCGACGCGCAGAAGCGTGTGCTCGCCCGCCTTTCGCCCGACGCGGTCACCGCCACGACCCTCGCCGGCGACCCCATCGTGCAGCTCCTGACGCAAGCGCCGGCCAACGGCGAGCCGATCGGCGGTCTCAAGGTCGTGACCGAAGCGGGTTGGTTCGCAGCCCGACCGTCGGGCACCGAGGACGTCTACAAGATCTACGACGAGAGCTTCCGCGGTGCGGAGCATCTGCAACGGATCCAGGACGAGGCCCGCGAGCTGGTGCAGGCTGCGTTCGACGCCGCCGGAGCCTGAGCGAAGAACCTGTCGGCGCCGTTGGTGCCGGGCGTCGTGACGATTTGTTCATTGTCGTCACGTGCGCCGCCCGGTAGCGTAGCGTCATGACGAGGACCACCCCTGAAGGCGGGGCCGAAGCGCGACCCAGGATGAGGGCCAGCGACATCGTCATCGACGACGAACGCTTGAGCCTGGCGGCCAAGGGGGTGTTCGTGACGGTGACGTTGCTGGGCAACGGTTGCCGCGTGCAGGACATCGCGCAACACTGTCGCGACGTTCCGTCGAGCGTCGAGGCCGCGCTCGAAGAGCTGACGCAGCTCCGGTACGTGCGCGTGGAGGAGGGAGCGGTGCGCCTGGAGGAGGCGCCCCGCTTCGGAATCCTCGAGGTGTGAGCGTCGCGCCGAGCGCGGCGCGTCCGAAGAAGCCCTACACTCCCTGTTCGACAGCGCCCGATGACGCGCGGCGCGGGTTTCCTGGCGCTGGTCGCCCGCGCCCGGCGGCCGTTCCGGTTCCTGGACCTCAGGAGTCGTGCTCGTGCGGCACGCTCAGCACCGGCACGGAGCTGCTGCGGATGAGCATGTCGGCGCGGCTTCCGAGCAGCAACCCGACGGCGCTGGAATGACGCCGCACGCCGATGGCGATGAGGTCGGCGCCGACGTCTCCGGCGGCCTCCGGCAGCTTGCGGGCCGGATTCCCGTCGAGCACCAGATGCCTCTCGGCCACGTCGCCCGCGAGCGCATCGAGGGCGTCGGTCACGGTGTTCATGTAGTCGGGGTTGTCGCGCACCCGAGCGTCGTCGAGCACGTGCGCGATGACCAGCTTGATGCCGCTGCGGGCCAGGCGCCGGCAGAAGCCCCAGGCGGCGCGCGAGGCGTCGCCGAAGTCCGTGGCCACCAACACGCGCCGCACCTCCAGGCTGGGGACCTCGTCGCGGACGGTGATCACGGGGGCCGCCGAGCGTCGTACGAGCCGGCCGGCGATGCCGCCCAGGAAGTAGCTGTCGAGGCGGTTGGCGCCGTGGGCTCCCATCACCACGAGGTCGGCCTTCTCGGCGGCTTCGAGCAACTCCCGCACGGGATCGCCCCACCGCAGCTCTGAGGTGGCGTCGGGGGACGCGAGGTGCTCGAGCGAGTTGCGCAGCCGATCGACCTCCTCCTTGCGCTCCTGCTCGACCCGCCGCATCAACTCCGGATTGAGGTTGTCGAGTTGAGGTTGGAGGTACGGGTGCGAGCGGCCCGACTCGAAGCGTTGCTGAACGTGCACCAGGTGCAGCTCGCCGTCGACGCGTTGCCGCAGGTCACGAGCGAGTGCCAGGGCCTTCTCGGCCGTGGAAGAGAAGTCGGTGGGGTGCAGGATCCGCATGCGCTACCTCCGGTTCACCGATAGCCGGGCCGCGAGGCGCGACCGGCTCGCTACGACTGCCTCCACTCTAGCAGGGGGCGCCCGCTCCCACGGAGCCGAAGCCGCGTGCAGCCGGGCGGCCCGGTCAACAGATCCGTGGGAGCTGCTCCTCGACCGGCATCTCGAGGACCCGGCGACTCCCGTAGGCGGTCTCCACCAGTGCCATGCCGGCCGGCTGCAGCACCAGGTCGCCGATGACCGCGGCGTCGTGGCCCAGCGGGTGCGCCCGTAGAGCCGTCAGCGCGGCGTCCGCCCGGTCCGCGGGCAGGGCGAGGACGAGCTTGCCCTCGTTGGCCGCGAGCAACGGATCGATCCCCAGCATCTCGCTGAGCTCGACCACGTCCTGGTTCACCGGTATGTTCGCGTCCCACACGCGGATGCCGAAGGCCCGGGAGGCCACCATCTCGTTGGCCACGGCGGCCAGGCCGCCGCGGGTGGGGTCGCGCATGAAGTGCACGTCGGGTACGGCGGCGAGCAGCGCCTCGACGAGGCCACCGAGCGGCGCGACGTCGCTCTCCAGGCTCATGCCCGGCGCGAGGCCCTCGCGGGCCGCCAGTACCGCCAACCCGTGGTCGCCCAGGGTGCCGGTCGTGAGCACCGCGTCCCCGGCCGTCAAGCGGTGGGGGCCGACGTCCCGGCCCGGAGGCAGGAACCCGATGCCGGTGGTGTTGATGAAGACGCCGTCCCCCTTCCCCCGCTCGACGACCTTGGTGTCCCCCGTCACCACCAGGACCCCGGCCTCGTCCGCCGTACGCTTCATGGAGCGCACCACGCTCTCGAGATCGTCGATCCGGAAGCCCTCCTCGAGGATGAACGCGGCCGCCAGGTAGCGCGGGACGGCCCCCATCACGGCCAGGTCGTTGACGGTGCCGGCGACGGCGAGGCGCCCGATGTCACCGCCGGGGAAGCGCCAGGGCCTGACGGCGTGGGAGTCGCTGGCGAACGCCAGGCGACCGCCAGGGTTGTCGAGCACGGCCGCATCGGTCAGAGCCGCCAGGGGAGCGTTGTCGAAGGTGGCGGCGAAGACCTCGCCGATCAGCTCGGCGGTGAGGCGACCGCCGCTCCCGTGGGCCATACGGATCGCCTCATACCGTCCCATGCGCGTCGCTCCCTCCGGCGGTCTCGACCCGCAGGCGGCCCCGTGCCGTTCCGTAGAGGTGCCAGGCGCGGCAGGTGCCCTCGTGGCTCACCATGCACGGACCGTACGGGTTGTCGGGCGAGCACCGGGTCCCGAACAGGGCGCACGCGTCGGGCCGCGCGAGGCCGAGCGTGACGTCGGCGCAGCGGCAACCGGCCGGATGCTCGCGGACGCGATCGGGCGTCGCCGACGCGGCGCCGGGGAAGCGCGCCTGTGCGCTGGCCGACCGGTAGGCGGGCCGCAACCGGTACCCGGAGGCAGGGATGTCGGCGACGCCGCGCCAACGCATCGCGGTGGGCCCGAACACCCGCACGAGCTCGGACAGCGCCCGGAGGTTGCCCTCGGGGGCCACCACCCGGCGGTAGCGATTGGCGAGGCGTGGCCGCCCCCGCGCGAGCTGCTCGAGGAGCTCCAGGACGGCGAGCAGGATGTCCACCGGCTCGAAGCCGGCGACCGCGCAGGCCAGCCCTTGCTCGGGTAGGTGACGGTAGACGCCGGTCCCCGTGATGGCGGTGGCGTGCCCCGGGAGCAGGAAGCCGTCGACGTCGAACCCCGGCAGGGTCGGCAGGAGATGCGTTGCGGGCGGCGTGTAGTAGTTGGCCTCGATGATGCTGAAGTTGGGCGGGGCGCCGCGCAACAGCACAGCGGCCGTCGCGACGACGGTGGTCTCGAAGCCGACGGAGAAGAACACGACCTGCCGCTCCGGCCGCTCGGAGGCGATCCTGGCGGCCTCGAAGATGCTGGTCACCGCGCGCACGTCGCCGCCGCGGGCTCGCGCGTCGAGCAGGCTCATGCGCACGTCGCCCCGCGCCTCGCCGCGCAGCGGGACGGTACCGGGGACGGCCAGCATGTCGCCGAACGAGGTGACGACGACGCCCTCGTCCACCGCCAGGCCGATCGCCAGGTCGATCCAGTTGCTGTCGCACACGCACACCGGGCAGACCGGTCCGGCCAGCACCTCGACCGTGTCCGGGAGCAGGTCGCGTAGCCCGTAGCGGCCGATCTCGTGCTCGTGGGTACCGCAGATGTGCATCAACTTCACGGGCCGGTCGAGGCGGGCCGCGGTCTCGGCGATACGGTCCGCCAGGGCGCGGACCCAGGTCGCGGCACGGTAGTCGCCGGGACGGAAGACCGCTCCGGAGACGCCGGCGCCGACGTCGAGCCCGTTCTGGTCGCTCACGCGTCGTCCTCCGGCGTGGCGTCCGAGGGCCCGTCCCGCGCCGCCGTGGCCGGCGTCGCCAGCGCCCGACGGATCAGGTCCAGGTTGGCGCGCGCGTCGGCGGGATCGATCCGACGCAGCGCGAAGCCGGCGTGGACCAGGACCCAGTCGCCCGGCGTCACCGGGTCGACGAGCCCCGTGAAGCACGGGTGCGCGCCGCTCCCGATCCGCACGCGGCAGGTGTCGCGATCGACGACGTCGACGACCTCATAGGGGATGCCGAGGCACATGGTCCAACTCCTCCCGGATCGACCGGGACGCGGCGGCCAGCGCCGCCTGTCCCAGGGAGACACCGCCGTCACCGGGCGGCACCGCGTGGTTCCACCAGACCTCGAGCCCCAGCGCGCGCAGGCCCGCCACCGCAGACGCGTGCAGCAGGCGGTTCTGCCACACGCCGCCCGACAGCACCACCGTGCGGGTCCCCACCTCGCGGGCCAGGTGCGCGGCGCCGAGCACGACCCCGTGCGCGACGCCGGCGTGGAATCGCCGGGCGCAGGTCGGCGCGTCGACCTTCCGGCGCACGTCGGCCACCAGCGCCGCGAGCAACGGTCGGTGGTCCCACGCCCCACGCTCGAACGGCAGCGGATACCCGTCTTCCGGGGCCCCGGCCGCCCCGTCGGCGCGCGCCAGCGCTTCCAGGAACATCGCCGCCTGCCCCTCGAACGTCATCGCTCGGTCGAAGCCCAACAGCGCCGCGGCCGTGTCGAAGAGTCGTCCCACGCTGGTGGTCTGCGGCGTGCGCGCGCCCGTCTCGATCAGGCGGCCCGCGAGCGCCACCGTCTCGGGCGGGAGCAGGTCGCGCCACGCCACGCCGTCCGGCTGCTCCCACAGGAAGCCGACCGCGGCCTGAGCGGGTCGCCGCGCCGCGCCGTCGCCCCCCGGGAGCGGCGCAGGCCGCAGGTGTGCGACGCATGCGAGACCGCCCGTGAGGCTGCCCGCGAACGCCTCGCCTCCCCACACGGTGCCGTCCTCGCCCAGCCCGGCACCGTCGAAGGCGACCCCCACCACCACCGCCTCCCAAGCGCGGCGCTCGGCGAGCACCGACGCGATATGGGCACGATGGTGTTGGACGCGCAGCGCCGGACCGCCCAAAGCGCGGGCCAACCGGCTTGAGCCGTAGTCGGGGTGCAGATCGGCCACCACGTACGCCCGGGCCGGATCGACGCCGTACATGGCGCACAGATCGTGAACGGTCTGCTCGAAGGCGAGCCGGGCCTCGAGCTGGTCGAGGTCGCCGAGGTGCTGGCTGACGAAGGCGTGTCCGGCCACGGCCAGGGTGAAGGCGTTCTTCATGCCCGCACCGAGCGCCAGGATGGGCGGGTCGTCGTCGTGGGCGGTGGCTCCGGCGAAACGGGGGTCGTCCACGACGCTCGCGGGGGCGTAGCCGCGGGCCCGCCGCAAGAGGGTGGGGCGGCCGTCCAGGACCACCGCCACGGAGTCGTCCACGCGCCGCGCGATGCCCCGCTGCCCGACGAGGAAGGCGTCCGCCAGGCCGGCCAGGTCGCGCAACGCGGCCTCGTCACGGTAGGCGATCGGCTCGGCGGCGCGGTTGGCGCTGGTCATCACCAGCAGGGTCGGTGCGCCCGCGGCGAACAGCAGGTGGTGGAGCGGTGCGTAGCTCAGCATGAGCCCGAGATCGGCGTTGCCGGGTGCCAGCGCTGCGGGCAGATCGGTCTCGGCGCGCTCGAGCAGCACGATGGGACGTGCCGGAGACAGCAGCAGCTCGGCCTCGGCCGGCGAGACGCGCAGGGCGCTCCGGGCCGTCGCCAGATCGTTCGCCATGAGCGCGAAGGGCTTCTCCTTGCGGACCTTGCGCAGGCGGAGCGCCTGAACGCTCGCCGCATTCCGAGCATCGCACGCGAGGTGGTAGCCGCCGATCCCCTTGACCGCGACGATGGCCCCGCGCGCCAGGAGCCGCGCGGCCTCGCCGATCGCGTCCGGCGCGTCGACGGGGGAGCCGCCGGCGTCGAGCAGCGCGTAGCCGGGGCCGCAGCGCGGGCATGCCACGGGTTGCGCATGGAAGCGCCGGTTCGCCGGGTCGTCGTACTGTCTGGCGCAGTGCTCGCACAGCGGCCAGGCCGCCATGGTGGTCTTCGGGCGGTCGTACGGGAGGCCTTCGATGATGGAGTAGCGGGGGCCGCAGTGCGTGCAGTTGATGTACGGGTACCCGTAGCGCCGGTCGCGCGGATCGAACAGCTCCTCGAGACACGCGTCGCAGATCGCCAGGTCCGGCGAGATCAAGGTGGTGACGCTCCCGCCCTCGGCGCTCTGGCGGATCTCGAAGGTCCGGTCCGGCGCGTCGGCCGGAGCGCGCTCCAGTGTCGTGACGCTGTCCACGCGGGCGGCGGCCGGCGCCTCCCGCCTCAGGCCGGCGGTGAACGCCGCCAGCGCGGCGGGCTCGCCTGCGGCCTCGATGAGCACGCCCCGGGCGTCGTTCAACACCCAGCCGGCGAGGCCGTGGCGGTGCGCCAGCAGGTAGACGAAGGGACGGAAGCCCACGCCTTGTACGACGCCCTTGACGCGGATACGGGCGCGTTCCCCGCCCCGGGCGACGTCAGCCAAGGGGCACGGTCCCGCGCGCGAGGCGCTCGTCGAGGTGCGCGTAGACCGCCGGCATGCCGGCGCCGGTGCGCGCGGAGACCTCGAACACGGCGGCCTGCGGGCACACATCGGCCAGATGGGCGCGCAACGCGTCGCGGTCGAAGTCGACCGCTTCTGCGATATCCATCTTGTTGACCACGACCACGTCGGCCGTCTTGAAGATGCGGGGGTACTTCAGCGGCTTGTCTTCGCCTTCGGTGACCGCCACCAGCACCACGCGGAAGTCCTCGCCGAGGTCGTAGGCGGCAGGGCAGACGAGATTGCCGACGTTCTCGATGACGAGAAGGCGCTTCTCCTCGAGCTCGAGCCGGTCGGCCGCACCTGCGACCATGGCGGCTTCGAGGTGGCACACCCCACCGGTGGTGATCTGCACCACGTCCGCGCCCGCGCCGCGAAGGCGCTCGGCATCGTTGTCCGTGGCGAGGTCGCCGACGATCACCGCGGCGGGAAGGTCGCGGCGGTCGCCCAGCAACCGTGCCAGGAAGGTCGTCTTCCCCGAGCCCGGCGAAGACAGCACGTTCGCGACGGTGACGCCCGCCCGGGCGAACCGGTCGCGGTTGCCCGCGGCGATCTCCTGGTTGCGCGCCAGCACGCCCTTCTCCACCTCGAGGAGGCGGCCGCGCTCCTCGTCGCGGTCGGACAGCAGGCTGATACCGATGGTACGGCGTTCGCTCATCTCAGATCACCTCGACGAAGCTCACTTCGAGTTCGGTGCCGCTGCGGATATCGCCGCTCGGGACCCCGCACGTCGGGCACCGCGCGACGCCGTGCCGGTCGTCCACGACGAAGTCGACGTCGCAGGGTGCGCAGTGACAGACCAGCGGCACGGGGTCGATCTCCAACGCTGCGGCTGCGGCCGGCGTGCCGAGGCGGGCCATCTGTAAGGCGGTGTCGAGCGCTCCTGCATCGACGCCGGCGAACGCGCCGACCCGGACACCGACCCGCAGAACGCGCTCGGCGTGGTCGTCGCTGGCGGCCTGGACGGCGAGCCCTACGACGGAACGGGCGATGGAGAGTTCATGCATGCTGCCCACGGCGCGGCCGTCGGGCACCCGATGGGGTCTGCGCCTCCGCGAGCGGTCGGCTGCGCGGCTCCAGGAGCACGCCGGCATCGGCGAGCTCCGCGAGGAGCACCAGTTCCAGCGCCGGAAGGCGCGTCTCGACCTCGGGGGACAGCCCCATCGAGAGGTGGTCGAGCGCGGCGGTGGTCGGCGTCACGCCCATGGCGATGATGCGCGTGGGCGGGAGCTCACCCTGGCGCTCCATGGCCTCCAGGAGCTCGCCGATCTCGAGTTCGTGGGACATCAGGGTGCTCTTCTGGACGCTCGCCGGGATGTCCCGATGGCTGAACCGGTAGATGGACCCCGCCTCGCCCGCCACGGCGTCCACGATGACGACGCGGCGCGCCTCGGCGATGTAGGGCTCGAGATGCCAACCGGCGGCTCCGCCGTCGATGATCCGGAGGGCAGGGGGGATCTTGTAGGCGCGGCGAAGCCTGTGCACTACGTACACGCCCAGACCCTCGTCGCCGTAGAGGATGTTGCCCACGCCCAGGAGCAACACCGGCCGCGGATCCGGGGCGACCTCCGGCTCCTCGGCGGCGCGGCGCCGGCGCCCGGCGGGCGCCTTCGGCGCCGAGGGCTTGCTCCCCTTGCGCCGTCCACTTGCCGGTTGCTTCGTCATGGCGAGCCTCTCCCCCCGGGGGGCCGCTGCGGGCCTTGCCAACGGGCGTCACCCGCGCGTCGATCTTGGTGGGAAGCTCTCACGCAGCACACCCTCGGCTCATGTTAGGTGCGGTTCCTAGGCAGGGTACAGGTAGGAATGTCCTTGCGGGATGCGCCGGAACCTCGGTGCCGCGCGTCCTCCCCGGCCCCCTCAGACGACCGCTCGATGCCTCCGCGAAGACGGCGGCCACGGCCTCCCGGTCCGCCCCAGCGAGTTCGAGGGATGTCGTAGGGGACGTTTTGCCCTTGGCCCCTCCCGATCTCGGTCCTAGCGTTGAGGCGACTGTGGAGGTCGTGCTCGATGGAGGTCTTGGACTCACTGGACCCGCTGGGTCCGCACGGGCCCGTCGACGGCGATCGATCGGCGGACGCGCTGGCGGCGGCCTGCCAGGTGGTCGCCGCCGTCTTCCGTTCGCCGGGAGAAGCGCTGCGCGACGACATTGCCAGCGGGCGACTGCGAAGCGTCACCGACGCCCTCGCGCGCTACGCCGGCCTCGACGAGCCGCGCGGTCCCCACGCCCCGCCCGACTTCGACGTGCTGCGCAGCGCCTACGTCGGCCTGTTCGTCAGCCGGGCGGGCGGCGTGCCGGCGCCGCCCTACGTGGGCCTGGCGCGCGATGCCGAGCTCCTGGGCCCCAGCGTGCAGCGCCTGCGCTCCGATCTGGAGTCGCTCGGGCTGCGCGTGCGGCCGGAGTGGCGCGAGCTGCCCTACCACCTGACGGCGGTCGCCGAAGCGGTCGAGTTGCTGCTCGAGCACGGCCGCGTCGGCGCTGCGATGGCGCTGACGTCGACCTACCTCTCGGCCTGGTTCGCGCGCTTCGCCGACACCGTGGCCGAGGCCGACGACAGCGGCTTCTACGGCGAGATGAGCCGCTTCCTGCGGTCCGTCCTGAAGGAGGTGGCCCCCCGGCATGGAACGGCGTGAGTTCCTCAAGTTGTCCGCCGCCTCGGTAGGCGCGTTGATGGTGGCCTCGGAGGCGCAGGCGTTCAAGCTGCCCAATCCGCTGGCGCGCGCGCC
>Ga0114931_10004102_pt1 | contig 18233 bp, 10 predicted proteins | sample 2SBtaG_FD_89579 | JGI IMG/M metagenome (GOLD analysis project Ga0114931, IMG submission 89579) | Deep subsurface microbial communities from Kolumbo volcano to uncover new lineages of life (NeLLi) - 2SBTROV14_V59a metaG | ecosystem: Environmental > Aquatic > Marine > Volcanic | place: Kolumbo...
CCGCGAGGTGCAGCCCGAGCTTGGTCGCCCGGTAGCCGGTGCCCTCGTTGACGACGTCCTGCAGCATCCAGGTGGTGATCGAGGCCACCCCGGGGTCGAGCACCTGGTGGAAGGGCTCTTTGTCGTGCTGCTCGAGCACCTTGCCGTCGCGGTTGACGACCTTCTCGATGAAGTAGGGCTGGATGAGCTTGCCGCCGCTGCCGAAGGTCGAGTAGGCGCGCATCAGCTCCGGCATGGTGAGCGAGGCGGAGCCCAGGCCCATGGAGAGGTCGCAGGCACGGCAGTAGTGGTGGTCGTCGGGCCCGAGCAGCGCCCGGTGGCGGGTGTTCGTGTTCTGCGGGTCGGTGCGCGGCGGGTAGTGGTCCATGCAGATCGTGGAGTCCCTGGTCTCGGGGACCCACGGGCACAGCTTGTCGTTGTCGGGGCTCGGCACCCAGTCCTTGGGGAGCTCGTAGGTCGGCTTGCCGCCGATCCCCAGGCTCCGGGCGAACTTGTAGACCACGTCGTCGTTCATCCCGGGGTCGATGGCGTCCAGGATGCGGATGGTGCAGGTGTTGCGGGACAGCGCGAGCGCCTTGCGCATCGGGATGTTCCCGAGGAACGTCTCCTCGTAGTTGCCCGGCTTCCAGATGAAGTCCTGGTCGGTCGAGTAGGCGAGCGGCCCGTCGGTGACCATCGAGGCGGTGGTCAGCTTGCGGGAGTCGATGGCCGCCGAGTAGACGATGGGCTTGAAGGTGGAGCCCACCTGACGCCGTGCCTGGGTGGCGCGGTTGAACTGGCTGTCCTCGAAGTCGGCGCCGCCGACCATCGCGCGCACCGCCCCGGTGTGCAGGTCGAAGGAGAGGAGCGCGGACTGGACCTGCGGGTCCTGCCACAGGCGGACCGCGACCTCGTCGTGATCGGCGCCCGGCGTGCCCCGGAAGGCCTTTTCGACCTCGTCGTCCTTCGTGGACAGCGCGACGACCTTGACCTCGACGACGTCCCCCTTGCGCAGGATGCCGCCGTCGCGCTTGCCGTCACCGTCCGAGTCGACCTGCTCGGTCAGGTCGTTCTGGGTGCGGTAGCGCCAGGAGCGCTTGGGGTTGGGCTGGTAGACCCAGTGACTCCACGCGATGGGGATCACGCCCTCGTGGGAGCCGATCCCCACCCGGGCCCAGTGCTTCTGCACCTGCAGGATGACGCCCGTGTACGCCTTGTCGGGCTCGAGCACCGAGGTCTCGGGCTCTGCAACGCGGCCCGCCGGGTCCTGGGCGAGGGCCCAGGACCTCTCGAGATCCGCCTCGACCGCCGCCCGCTTCTTCGCGATGGCGGCGTCGTCGGCCAGGGTGACGATGTCGTCGCGGCGGAAGCCCATGCGCTGGTCGACGTCGTCGACGCCCGCGACCACGTCCTTCTGGGCCTCCTTCTGGAGGTCGAGGTCGCAGGTGGTCGTGACCTTCAGGCCGTCGTTGTACACGGCGTCGTGGCCGTAGGTGTCGACGATGTGCCGCCGGACGTACTCGGTGAAGTGCGGCGCGGTGGTGAGGAACTCGTTCTTGCGCTCGACGATCTGGACGTGCTCGGCGTAGGCGGCGTCGGCCTCGGCCTTCGTGAGGTACCCGTCGTGGACCATCTGGTCGAGCACGTAGCGCTGGCGCTCCTTGGCCTTCGCGAAGTTGCGGTGCGGGCTGTAGTCGCTCGGCCGCTGGGGCAGCCCGGCGAGGAGCGCCGCCTCGGCGACGTCGAGATCCTCCACGTGCTTGCCGTAGTACACGCGCGAGGCCGCCTCGACCCCGTAGGCCCCCGAGCCCAGGTAGATCTCGTTGAGGTACAGGTAGAGGATGTGGTCCTTCGTGTAGGCATCCTCGATGCGCCAGGAGAGCAGGATCTCCTTGATCTTCCGCGTGTAGGTCTTCTCGGGGGTGAGCAGGAAGTTGCGCGTGACCTACATGGTGATGGTCGACGCGCCCTGGCTCTTGCTGCCGCGGGTGAAGATCTCGTGCAGCACGGCGCGGGTCAGGCCCACGTAGTCGACGCCGCCGTGGTGCCAGAAGTCGGCGTCCTCCGCGGCGACGAACGCGTTCTGGACGTGCTTCGGGATCTTCTCGAGCGGCACGACGTAGCGGCGCTGCTCGTAGATCTCACCGAGCAGCCGGCCCTTGTGGTCGTAGACCTCGGTGACCGTCGGCGGGCGGTAGGCCTTGAGGGTCTCGATGGTCGGGAGCTGGCTCGAGTAGTGCCAGTAGGCGCCGCCCGCGACGGCTCCACCGACGAGCACGGCCCCGAGCAGGAGCACGGCGGCGGCGAGCAGGCCACCGCGGAAGCACCCACCCCGGCGCTTGGCCTTGGGCCCCGTGGGGGGTGCGGAGGCGCCGGCGCGCACGACGTTGCGCTTCTTCCAGGCGACCTCGGTCTTCGTGTCCTCGCTCGCCTTGAGCTCGCGCGCGGCCCGTTTGGGCGCCTGGACCACCGGGATCGGGTCCTCGTGGGACTCGGTGGGCTCGTCCTCCTCGCCGAGGCTGGCGTGGGTGGCCTCGGGCTCGTTCGCGTTGTTCGGCAGGCCCCCGTAGGGGGTGCGCGCGGAGGGGACGGTGCGGTCGAAGTAGGCGTCGGGGTTGGGCGACTCCACCATGGTCGGGTCGACGGTGGTGGGCACCTCGGTGGGCGACGGCGTCTCCGTCGGACGCGGCGCGGCCTTGCGGGCGGCCTTGTGGGTCGCCGGTGCCGCCGTGGGCGGGGGCGGGGGCGGCGCCTTCGCCTTGGGGGTGTGCGGCGTGCGGGGGCCGGCCGCCTCCTCGGACTGGAAGATCTTCCCGCGGGCCTTGAGCGCGTCCATGACGCCGTCGGGGTAGCTCACGACGAGCCCCTGGCCGCAGCCCTCGCAGTGCAGGCGCGCGCCCGGGAGGGGGAAGGGTTCGGTCAGCCGAGCCGGATGGCCGCAGTGGGGACAGGTCAGCTTGAGAGGCATCGCTCGTACCGCGGGGGGCGGTTCAAGGAAAGAAGTGGCCCCGCCGGAGCGGGGATGAAGGCGGGGTCCGGACGGCCGGTCCTGGCGCGTCCTTTATAGTGCAGCCCTCGCGCCCGGCCAAGCGAAGTCCCTGTTGGGTCTCGCACACCGGGGGCCTTCGAGGCGTGGTTCGCGTGCTGCTCGACCTTGCGGCTCGCCGCTCCCTCGCGCACCGGCTCCTTCCCGGGCCGGTGGTCCTGCTGTGCGAGCAGGTGCTCGCGGAGGATTACGTGTGGGGGTCCTTCGTGCAGAGCCGGAGCGCTGGTCCTCGACCCGGACCAACGTCCCCGCGCGGGTGAACCTGGCCGATCTCCTCCGCCTGCGGGGCCGCGACGCCGAGGGCGAGGCGTTGCTCACGGCCGGCCTCGCCCGCGGGCCCTCGGCCGCGCTCTCCTACGCGCGAGCGCTCGCGCGAATCCGCCAGCACCGTCTCGCCGACGCGCTCGTGGACCTGAGGGTGGCGGTGGGCGAGGATCCGGAGGAGCCTGGCCCTGAACCCGCCCCCCAAACATCCTTTCGCCTCTCTCCTCTCTTGTTGACGCTCTCTTCGGGCTTGCCTACGATGACTGATGGGGGTGGACTTGCGCCTGAACTCGGGGGAGTGCTGCGGATGGTTCGCGTGATTCGGTCGCTAGCGCTGCTCGGTCTCGTCGGCGGCTTCTTCGTGGCGTCCTTCGAGTGGGCGGGTGACGCGGGTGTGCTCCAGCAGCGCGAGGCGCCCGTCCAGATGTCCCTGGGCGCTCCCATGTCGCTCGGCTCGGGCTACTCGCTGGCCCGGCTCGACCTGCTGTCCTCGACGCTCTACTACGTCGAAGAGAGCTACGTGGAGCCCAGCCGCATCGACTACGAGGCGATGTACGAGGCTGCGCTCGAGGCCGTCGAGCGGCGGGTGCCGGTGACGATGTTCCGCCGGGAGCCGGGCGGCAGCATGCTGCACGTGGAGGTGGGCGACTACCGCACGGTGCTCGAGGTGCCGCCCATCCAGACCCGCAAGGACCTCCAGGGGCAGCTGCAGCGGGTGGCGGCCATCCTGCAGAAACACCTGGACAAGTCGGACATCCAGGACGTCACCCCGGGTGGCGACCCGTACGCGGAGGTCGAGTACGCCCTGGTCAACGGGGTGCTCTCGACCCTCGATCCGCACTCGGTGCTGCTCCCGCCGGCCGACAGCCGCGAGATGGACGTCGAGAACCAGGGTGTGTTCGGCGGGCTCGGGATCACCGTCGTCCAGCAGGACGGCCGGCTCTCCGTCGACTACCCCTACCCGGACAGCCCCGCCGACCGCGCGGGCCTGCAGCAGGGCGACGTGATCCTGCGCATCGATGGCGAGACCACGATCAACATGACGCTGGACGAGGCAGTCGAGCGTCTGCGCGGCGAGGTCGGCACCACCGTAGCGCTCGACATCCGGCGCGACGGGCTCTCCAAGCCGCTGAAGGTCACGGTCACCCGCGAGAGCATCAAGCTGAACCCGGTCGAGTCCCAGGTCCTCGAGGGAGCCATCGGGTACGTCTCGATCAAGAGCTTCCACGCCGAGGTCGAGAGCGAGCTGCACGACGCGCTCGCGCGGATGAACCGCGAGACGGGGGGCCTGCACGGGGTGATCCTCGACCTGCGCAGCAACCCGGGCGGCTACCTGACCCAGGCGGTCGCGGTGGCCGACACCTTCCTCGACCACGGGATGATCGTCGCCCAGGTCAACGGCACGGGCGACCGCGACAGCGAGGAGAACGCCCACGCCGCCGGGACCCAGCCCGACTACCCGATGGCGGTGCTCCTGAACGCGAGCAGCGCCTCCGCCTCCGAGATCGTGGCCGGTGCGCTCCGAAACAACGACCGCGCGGTGATCCTCGGCGAGCGCAGCTTCGGCAAGGGGTCGGTGCAGAACCTCCACCGCTTCGTCGACGACAGCAAGCTCAAGCTGACCATCTCGAAGTACCTGTCCCCCGGCGACCAGAGCCTCCAGGGCGTGGGCATCCCCGCCGACATCGAGCTCGACCCGGTCCTCGCCGAGTGGCGCGACAAGGGCACCCCCGATCAGGAGCCCTACGCGCTGGTGTACTGGCGGGACCGCGCGCGGCGCGAGGCCGACCTCGACAAGCACCTCGAGACCAGTTCCCAGGCCTTCGTGGAGCCCGCCTACGTCGTGCCCTACCACCGCTCGGCCGACGTGCAGCGGCGCTCCGCGCAGCTCGACCTCGCCGACGACTACGAGGTCCAGTTCGCCCGCTCCGTGCTCCTGTTCGCCACCTCGGCGCACCGGGGGGAGATCCTCGCGTCCGTGGGGTCGGTGGTCGCCCGGGAGAAGGCCGCCGCCGAGACCGATCTCGAGGCGGCCTTCTCCAAGCTGGGCATCGACTGGAAGCCCGGCCCGACCCCGGCCAAGCCCTCGATGAAGATCGCCTTCGACCTGGGCCCCGACGGGCAGCTCATCGCCGGCCAGGAGGAGGAGATCGGCGTCGAGGTGACCAACACCGGCACCCAGCCGCTCCACCAGCTCGTGGCGGTCTCCAGCTCCGACAACGAGCTGCTCGATGGGCGCGAGTTCGTGTTCGGCGAGGTCGATCCGGGCCAGACGCGCCGCTTCCAGCAGCGGGTCCGGCTCGTCGACGGCTACCCGACCGAGATGACGCCGGTGACCTTCTCCCTGCGCGACGCGCAGCACGAGGAGGTCGACAAGGTCCTCGAGCGAGTGCCCGTGCAGGGGCGTGACCTGCCGCGCTTCGCGTGGTCGTGGAAGGTCTCCGACGCGGCCCCCGGGGGCAACGGCAACGGCATCGTGGACGTCGGCGAGAAGCTCGACCTCGCGCTCACGGTCAAGAACATCGGCGCGGGCGTCACTGGCGAGCCCATCGCGCGCCTGAAGAACCAGGCCGGTGCGGCGCTGGATCTCGACCGCGGCACCCTCGAGCCGGGCACCGAGCGCCAGAAGGACGGCACCGAGTGCGAGCCCACGGCCGTCGAGGACGGTCAGACCGAGTGGCCCGAGGGGTGCCGGGCGGTGCTCCGACCGGCCGAGCAGTGGACCGGCCACTTTCAGGTGACCGTGAAGTCCCAGCCCGCCGATCCGCCCGCCCTCGAGCTGTCCATCGGCGACGCCACCGCCTACGACCACGCGACGGTCTACCGCAACGGCTTCTACAACTACTTCGGCAACGTCGATCACGTGAAGATGACCGTGGGCGAGCCCGTGCCCAGCTCCGGGTGGAACGAGCCGCCGATCGTCCAGGTCACCCGCAAGCCGGGCGTGCTGGTCGACGGCGACCAGGTCACCGTCTCGGGGGTGGTCACCGACGACGTGGGCGTCGACTACGTGATGATCTTCCAGGGCGATCAGAAGGTGTTCTACGACGGCAGCGGTCGCCACGGCGACGTGCGGAGCGTCCCCTTCACCGCCACGATGCAGCTCCAGCCGGGCCTGAACACGATCTCGGTGCTCGCGCGCGACCAGGGAGGGTTCACGGCCACGAAGTCAGTCGTCACCTACTTCGTCGACCCGCAGCAGCAGGCGCAGCTGGACGTGCTCGAGGACAACAAGCCGCCGGCGACGCCCGCGCAGTAGCGCGGGCGCGTTGCTCGGACCCTGCGGGCAGGCTGGGGCAGCGGTGCCGGGGCCCGCACCCCCGAAGCCCGAAGCCCAGAGCCCGATCGCCCCTCAGGCCTTCGCTGGGTGGAGCAGTGCGCCGACCTGCTGCCGCAGCTTCTCGACCTCGCGCTTGTAGAACGCCTCCTCGCGGCCGCGAGACATCGCGAGCTGCCACTTGCGCAAGGCGAGGGTGGTCGCGGTGTGCACGTAGCGGTGGTGGTCGACGCCCGCAGGGACCCAGCTCCGGCGGTTGCGACGCCACCAGGAGCCGAGGATCTCGGCGTGCTCGGTCGGGATCAGGCCCGCCGCGGCCTCCTCGCGCAGCTCCCGGCGGATCGTCAGCGACTCATCGAACAGGCACACCTGGTAGATGCCGAAGACGAAGAGGAACTCGAAAGGGAAGAACAGCAGGTTCGCGCCGAAGCCCATCCCGCCGAGGTGCGCGAGGCTGTCCATCGTCAGCAGGCCGTTCCACAGGCCGTGGATCCCCATGCCGAGGGCCAGGCCCACCGGGGCGAGCAGGCCGAGCGCGAGGCACCCGCGGAAGCGGGCGAAGCCCAGGGTCGCGCCGACCACCGAGGTGGCGCTCGCGTGCATGACCGCGCTGTACATCGTGCGGATGATCACCGTGAACAGCCAGTTCCACGGGTTGCCCGTCGCGGCGGCGCTCGCGAAGTACAGGAAGTTCTCGGTCATCCCGAAGCCGAGCCCCGCCGCCGCGCCGTAGACGAAGCCGTCGGTCATGTTGTCGAAGTGCTTGTTCCAGATGATCAGCAGCAGGATGAATGCCTTCGCGGGCTCCTCGATCAGCGGCGCGATCACCACCGCGCCGGTGGCGTCCGCGACTCCTGGCGCGATCGCCGCCACCGGCAGGAGCAGGAGGGTCGAGCCGATGAGCGCGAGGACGATGGCGCCGAGCGCGCCCCAGGCGAAGGTGAGCCCGAGCAGCCAGATGGGCTCGCGGTCATAGCGGTCCAGCCACCACACGAGGCTCAGGAACACGAGCATCGGCACGGCGGCGCACAGGGTGGAGAGCGCGGTCAGGACGAGGATCAAGCGTCACCTCGTGGGCGGCGACCAGCGTAGCAAGCCCGGGCGCGAATGTCGTGACCGGAGTGCCGGGTCGTGGTCGGGCGGATCCACCGAGGGTAGGGGTGGGGATGGAGCACCGCAACGGCCGCGCCACGGTCAGGGACATCGCTCGCCTTGCGATCCCCGCGACCATCGCGGGCGTCCTGCAGTACGCCTTTCGGCCCCTGGACCAGTTCTACGTGAAGTGGCTCGGGATGGACGCCCAGGGCGCGCTCGGCGCGGACACCTTCGTGATCATCCTCGCCCAGAGCGCGTTCCTGGTGATCTCGGCCGGGGCGGGTCCCCTCGTGGCCCGCGCGATCGGGAGCCGGGATCCGCGGGCGCGACGGCGCGTGCTCGGCTCGGCGCTCGTGGGGTGCGCCGGCATCGCGGTGGTGCTGGCGACGGTGGGGAGCGTCGCCGCGCCGTGGATCGCCGGCTGGCTCGGGCTGCAGGGCACCCTGGCCGCCTACGCGACCACCTACCTGCGCACCCTGTTCCTCTCGGGCGCGGCCCTGGTGTTCGCGCCGCTCGTCGACGCCTCCTTCGCCGCGATGGGGAACACCTGGCTCCCGATGAAGCTCGAGGCCGCCTCGGTGCTGCTCAACGCGGTGCTCACGCCGACGCTGGTGTACGGGGCGGGCCTCGGGGTGGCGGGCGCGGCCCTGGGCAGCACCGCCGCGCAGACGGTCACCGTGCTCGTGGGCCTGCGCCTGCTGTGGCAGGAGACGGGGCTGCGCGGCGCGGACCTCGGCGTGGTGGATCTCCCCCGTATCGCGCGGATCGGTGCGCCCATGGCGCTGTCGGTCGCCCTGTACGCGCTCGTGTACTGGGCGCTGCTCGCGACCTCGATCTCGCCCCTCGGGCCGGCGGTGAACGCCGGGCTCGGCATCGGGTTCAGCGCGCTCGAGTCCTTCTCGTGGCCGCTGTTCCTCGGCGTGTCCGTCGCGGCCTCCTCGCTCGTGGGGCGCTACCTCGGCGCCGGACTCCCCGAGGAGGCCTGGCGGACCGTGCGGCGGCTGCTCCCGGTCTCGGCGGCGCTCGGCACGGTGGTGTGGTCGCTGTTCTGGTTCGCCGGTCCTTGCCTGACCGGGCTCTTCGCCGGCGACGAGGCCTCGTGGCGGCAGGCGACGCTGTACGCTGCGGTCCTCGCCTGGTCGCAGCCCTTCGTCGCGGTCGAGGCGCTGATGGAGGGGGTGCTCGCTGGCGCGGGCGACACGCGCGCCGTCTTCTGGACGACGGTCCCCCTCAACCTCCTCCGGGTCCCACTCGCCTGGGTGCTCGCCTTCCCGCTCGGGCTCGGCGCGGCCGGCGTGTGGTGGGCCATCGACGCGACCACCGTGATGAAGGCATGCGCCAAAGGCGCCATGGTGGCCGCCGGACGGTGGTCGACCCTGCGCCTGTGACCGTTCGTGGTCGGCGGGGGCCGTTCCGAGGGTCTCCCGAACCAGACGGGGCGAAAGGTGATCGCCGATCGTCCGATGGAGAGGATGTCCGGCGCAGGAAATTGGATCCGGGGCGCTCCCGGATGACAGAATGGGACACGATGCACCATCATGGGATGGCGGGATGCTCGGGGTACGTGGGTACACGTTCGATCGGCGCGTGGAGGGGACGGATGGCGCCCACGTGTACGGTGGGATCCGTGACCGGGACGGGATGCACGTGGTGGCCCGCCTGCATCCCCTGGATGACGAGCCCCGGATGTTCGAGCGCCTCGAGCGGGAGTTCCGGCTCATCGCGAGCATCCAGTCCGAGGGCGTGCTCCGGGTCCTCGACCTGCAGCGGCTCGACGACGCGATCGTGCTCATCGCCGAAGCCTTCGACGGCGTCTCCCTCGACGCCTACCGCGCCAGCCAGGAGGTCACGCCCGAGCTCTTCCTGTCCATCGCCGAGCAGGTCGCCCGAACCCTCGCCGACGTGCACGAGGCGGGGATCATCCACAAGGACATGCGCCCCGGCAACGTGCTCATCGACCCGTACCGGCTGCGGGTGAGGCTCAAGGGGTTCGCCCTGTCCGTGTCCGTCGCCTGGACCAGCCCCGGCGAGGAGGTCTTCTGGGACACGGTGCCCTACGTGAGCCCCGAGCAGACCGGGCGGATGCAGCGCCGGGTCGACTACCGCAGCGACCTGTACAGCCTGGGCGCGACCCTGTACCAGCTCGCCACCGGACAGCCGCCCTTCGCGAGCAGCGACCCGGTGGAGGTGCTGCATGCCCACCTCGCCCGCGAACCCGAGGCGCTGGACAAGGTGCGGGCGGGATTCCCCCCGATGCTGTCGCGGATCGTGCTCAAGCTGCTGCAGAAGGATCCCGACGACCGCTACCAGACGGCGACCGCGGTGCTGCGCGACCTCCACCGGTGCCGCGAGGGCCTGGACGAGACCGGCGCCATTCCCGAGTTCCCCCTTGCCGCCGACGAGGTGGCGCTGCACCTGGAGCCGTCGGACGCCCTGTACGGGCGCAACCCCGAGCTCGCCGCGCTCCAGGAGGCCTATTCGGAGGTGCGGCGGGTCGGACGGGCCAAGCTCGTCCTGATCTCGGGGCAGCCCGGGGTCGGCAAGACGGCGCTCGTCGAGACCGCCCTCGACCACTTCGCCGAGCTGGGGGCGCGCTGTGTTCGGGGCCGGATCGATCCCTACGGGGCCACCACGCCCTACGACGGCTTCCGGCAAGCCCTCGCTGCCCTGGTCGACGAGATCCTGACCGGCACCGACGCGGATCTGGCCACCTGGCGCGAGCGGCTGAACCAGGCGCTGAAGCCGAGCGCCCAGGCCATCGTGGAGCTGGTCCCGAAGTTCGGCTGGGTCGTGGGCCCGCAGCCGCCCCTGCCGGAGGTCGCCCCCGAGGCCAGCGCCTCCCGACTCTCCGACGCGCTGGGTCGCCTGTTCGCCGTGGCGGCGCTGCCCGAAGAGCCCCTGGTACTGTTCCTCGACGACCTGCACTGGGCCGACAGCGGCACCCTGCAGCTCCTGGAGGTGCTGTTCCGACACGCGCCGTCGATGACCCTTCTCGTGATCGGCGCCTACCAGCACCGTGACGTGACGATGGACCACCCCCTCGCGGCCACCGTCGAGCGGCTGTGGAGTCAGGACCCGACCGCGCGGGCCCTCCGCGTCCAGCCGCTCAAGGTCGCCGACGTCAACCGACTCGTGGCCGAGTCCCTCGATCGTCCGGAGCAGGAGACCGAGCCCCTCACGGCCCTGATCGCCCGCAAGACGGACAGCAACCCGCTCTTCGTGAAGCAGTTCCTCGTCTACGCCGCCCGGATCGGGCTGCTCGACCACACGCCCGAAGCCGGATGGACCTGGGATCTCGCCGCCATCGAGCACGCCGACATCCCCGACGACGTCGCGGCGATGATGACGGACAAGATCGCGCGGCTGCCGCTGCGGATGCAGCGAGTGCTCAAGTACGCCAGCATCGCCGGGATGCACTTCGATCTCGACACGCTGATGGCGCTCGATCCGGCGCGCGACCAGCTCCAGGAACACCTGCGGGGTCTCGTGGAGGAGGGCCTCGTGGCCCAGGTGGGGGAGGGCTACCGGTTCACCCACGAGCGGATCCGCGAGGCGGTGCACGCGATGCTCCCGCCGGTCGAGGCGGCGCGCCTGTACCGTCTGATCGGACGCCACCGCCTGCAGCAGGTGAACCCGGAGAAGCTCTCCGAGCACGTGTTCGAGGTGGTCGACCCGCTCAACCGGGCCGTGATCCTCCTCCAGGAGCCGGAGGAGCGGCTGCAGCTCGCCGAGCTCGACCTGATGGCCGGGCGGATCTCCCTCGAGAGCGGGGTCCCGAGTGCGGCGCGGGTCTATTTCGACGTGGCGCTCCGGCTGCTGCGGCGCGAGGACTGGGACTCCCGCCCGCGCCTGTGCCTCGATGTACACCTCGAGGCCGCCGAGGCCCAGCGGCGCCTCGGCGAGACCCAGCCCGCCGAGGACCTGTACCGCTCGGTCCTCGCGCGGAACCTCCCCGATGTGCACCGCGCGGAGGTCTGCGCGCTGCTGACCAGCCTGTATGTCGTGCGGGGCGAGCCCGAGCGCGCCCTCAAGGTCGGCACCATGGGCCTGCGGCTCATCGGGTCGCCGCTGGGACGCCGCGGGGGCCTGTTCGGGGTCATCGGACAGGCGATCGCGGTCTGGTGGCAGCTCGAGCGGATGGACGAGGAGGAGTGGACGCGCCTGTCGCCCGCCTCGGACCCGGTGTGGCGGGTGGAGCGGGAGCTGGCGGAGCAGATGGCCCCCGCGACCTTCTTCGTCGACCCGATGCTCGCCGCGCGCATCGTGCTCGCGGCGCTCCGCGACCTGCCTCGGCGCGGCTACGTGGCTCACCCGGCGGTGTACTTCGCCGCGCTCGCGGTGATGGTCTCGGGGGCCTTGCGCGCCTACAAGATCGCGCACCGCCTGGCCCAGCGGGCGATCCGCCTGCTCGAGCACTACCCCGAGGCGGCCGGCGCCGCGAAGGCGCGGCAGCTGGTGCACGGGCTGGTCGAGCCCTTCATCGTCCCCTGGGGACGCTGCGAGGACGGGTTGGAACACGCGTTCCACCTCGCCACCCAGGCGCGCGACGTGGCGACGGCGGCGTACGTGGCAGGCCACCAGGCCTCCCTGCGCCTGCTCATGGGTGACCCGCTGCAGGAGGTCGAGGAGTTCACCAAGCGGGCCGCACTCTACGCTCGCGACGTCGGCCTCGAGGACATCGCCTGGTCGATCGAGGCGGTCGGCGACGCCTCCTTCGTGCTGCGCGGGATGCCCTCGGACACCGACGTCGTCCAGGCGCTCGCCCTGGACCGCCTCGAGGACCGGGTCGGGTGGGCCCGGTCGGACGGCTACACGGCTGCGACCCTGGTGCTCTGCGTCCAGGGGCGCTTCGAGGAGGCCTGGTCCCTGGTCGAGGCGTCCAGGGTCGCCCCCAAGGGGGGCATGGCCTTCCCGACCCTTCTCGGGATGGAGTTCGAGGTGCTGCGCGGGCTGGCGGCCTGCGCCGCGGCCGGGTCCCCGCGAGGCCTCACCCGTCGCCAGGCACGAAGGACCGTGCGCCGGGCCCGCAAGCTCCTGCGGCCACTGGTCAAGATCAGTCCGCTCAGCTTCGCGCCGCGTGGCCTGCTCCTCGAGGCCGAGGAGCATCGCCTGATGGGTCGGATCCGCGATGCCCACGACGCCTACGCCCGGGCCCGAGTGGTGGCCGGACCGGCCGGCCACCTCGCGCTCCGCGGGATCATCCTCGAGCGCGCGGCGAGTCTCGCCAGCGAGCAGGGCTGGGACGTCGAGGCGGAGGCGTACCTGGGACACGCCCGAGCGGTGTTCAAGGCGTGGGGGGCCGATGCGAAGGTCACCGATCTCGACCGGCGCGGGGGCACGATCCTCCACCGTCGCGAGCTGATCGGCCGCGACATGGCGTGGACCGATAGCGCCCCGCCCACTCGCGCCCCCCTCCTACACCCGCGCACGACCCTGGACCTCGCGACGATCCTGGACACGGCTCGCACCCTCTCCGAAGAGGTGCAGCTCGAGGTGGTCATCGACCAGGTGTTGCACCTCGCGCTGGCCAACGCCGGGGCGAACCGCGCGGTGCTGCTCCTCGCCGACGAGGGCACCCTGCACCTCGAGGCCGAGGTGGACGCGGACGGCCGCTTCCAGCACGTCCGGCCCACGCTCCGGCTCGAGGATGCACCGTCCCGCCTGTCGGTGGCCGTGGTACGCCTCGTGGCTCGCACGGTGGAGACCGTCGTGGTCGAGGACGCCGCGGAGGAGGAGCGGTTCGCGGCCGATCCGTACCTCGCGAGTCACGCGGTGCGCTCGGTGCTGTGCGTTCCGGTGCTCAAGCGCACCAAGCTCGTCGGCGTGCTCTACCTGGAGAACACGCTCGTGGCGCGGGCCTTCACCGAGGAGCGCCAGGAGATCCTGCGCCTGATCGCCACCCAGGCGGCCATCTCCCTGGAGAACGCGCGGCTCGTCGAGGCCCTGCGGACGGCTCGCGACGACCTCGAACAGCGCGTGAACGAGCGCACCCGGGAGCTGATGGCGGTCCAGGACCACCTCGTCGACGCGGCGCGCCGTGCCGGCATGGCCGAGGTTGCCACGGGCGTGCTTCACAACATCGGCAACATCCTGAACAGCGTGAACACCGGGACCGCGGACATCGAGGAGACCCTGCGCCGCTCGCGCCTGCCCAGCCTGGAGCGCACGGTGAGCCTGATCGCCGAGCACACCGACGACCTGCCTGAGTTCCTCGTGAACGACGAGCGCGGACGGCTGGTGCCCGAGTTCCTGCGGCTGGTAGTGCATCAGCTCACCACGGAGCGGGAGCGGGTGCGCAACCAGGTAGAGCAGCTCGGCGCGAACGTGGAGCACATGCGGCAGGTCATCTCGGCGCAGCAGGCCTACGCCGACGTGGGCGGCGTGGTGGACGAGATCGAGGTCGACGCGCTGGTGGAGGAGGCGATTCGGATCTGCGGCGCCAGCCGCCCGTGGCGCGATCATCTGCTCGTGCGGCACTTCGATGACTTGCCGATCCTCGTGATCGATCGGCACAAGGTCCTGCAGATCCTCGTGAACCTCATCGGGAACGCGCGGGACGCCCTGGACGACGCCGGCGCGAGCGGGGACCGACGCATCGTCGTGTCGATCCGTCAGCTGAGCGAGCGGGTCGAGGTGAGCGTGCGGGACTTCGGCGTGGGGATCCCACAGGAGAACCTGGAGCGCATCTTCCACCACGGGTTCACGACCAAGCGCAACGGGCACGGGTTCGGGCTGCACAGCAGCGCCATCGCGGCCCAGCAGCTCGGTGGGTCGATCCGGGTCGAGAGCGAGGGCCTGGGGCGCGGCGCCACCTTCACCCTGGACGTGCCGCGACGCCCGCTCGCCCGGGTCGGGGCCGGCTGACTCCGAAGGGCGCGGTCAGCCCTGGCGGTCGCTGGCCAGCTCGAGGAGCTCCGAGCGCAGCTCCTCGAGGGCGCGCAGGTGGTCCTCGAGGCCGCTCAGCAGCTCGGTGAGCCCCTCGCGGTCCAGCCGGCGCACGTCGGCGTCGGACAGGGGCTCCGAGGTCGCGAGGTCGATGGCTCCCGCCACCTTGCGCAGGCCCTTGACCACCGCGGGGAGCGGCGGACGCCCGGGGCCGCGGACGACGTTCTTGGGGGCCCGCCGCCGGACCAGCCGGTCGAGGTCGCGCCGAGAGAGGCCCTCGCGCTGGGCGCGCCGGGCCAGGGCGATCTTCTCGGCCTGGGAGTCGACGCGGAGCAGGGCCTTGTGGTGGGAGAGCGGCAGGCTCTCCGCGAGATCGCGGGGGAGCTGGTCGTACTGCTCGCGCACGGCCAGCGCGTACCACAGCGCGGTCCGCGACAGTGGGAGCCGATCGTGGTTCTGCAGCGCGCGGAAGGTCTGGTGGGTCCGCGAGCGCTCGCGGAAGGCGACCAGGTCGCTCTTGAACAGGCGCTCGAGGACACAATTGGCGATCGCGAGCGCGGCGTCGATGCCCGAGCTCCGCGACAGGGTGTCCAACTCGTCGAGCAGCTCGTCGAGCAGCTCCGGATCCTCGTCCCCCTCACCGGGGAGGTGCCCGATGATCGTGCTCTCGAGGATCTCGTCCAAGCCGTTCATTCCACGAATCGCCGACCCCATGGAGAATTTGCAGAATCAACCTTCCGCAGTCTCAGCCGTAACCGAGGCTCCCGCCTTGAAAAGGGCACTGTAAGAGGCATGTTCCCTTACACACCCGTGGCCGGGGGACTCAGTCGTCGGTCGATTCTACCACGTGGGACAAGGCGTCCTCGACGATGTGAGCGACGTGATCGTCGTGGAGGTGGTAGAAGACCCGTTTCCCGCGGCGCTCCGTTCGCACGAGGCGCGCGTCGCGCAGGACGCGAAGCTGGTGCGACATGGCGCTCTGCTCGATGCCAGCGAGCCGCGTGAGCGCGCTGACGGAGATCGGGCCGTGGCGCCCGAGGGCGAGCAGGACGAGGGCGCGGGCCGGATGGGCGAGGGCGGCGAACAGGTCGACCACCAGCTGTAGGCTCTCTTCTTCGGGAAGCGACGGGGTCTCAGGGGTGGACACGGCTCAACTCCGCGGCCGGATCGAAGGGGCAGTGGGCCCCGCCGCAGCTGTCGCCGGACTCGGGCTGCAGGGTCGAGTGCTCGATCTCGAAGCGGTCCGAGAGCAGGCCCTCGGCGGCGCGGCGCACCGAGTCGGGCAGTGCGCCCTCGACCATCACGAGGTGGGCGGTGAGCACCGCGTGCTCGCCGTCCAGGGTCCAGATGTGCAGGTCGTGGACATCGAGCACGCCCTCCACCGACCGTAGCGCCTCGTCGACCTCCTGGGCGCGCAGGTCGGGCGGGGAGAACTGCAACAGGATCCGCCCGGAGTCGCGCAGCAGGTCCGCCGTGGTCCACAGGACCAGGACGCCGATCACGAGGCTGATCGCCGCGTCGGCACCGTAGATCCCCCGCGCGAGCAGGGCCGCGGCGACGATCGCACCGACCGAGCCCAGGGCGTCGGCGAGCATGTGCAGGAGCGCGCCGCGGACGTTGAGGTTCTCGCCCCCCGCACGGTGCAGGAACCACGCGCTCCCCAGGTTGACGACGAGCCCGACGATCCCGACGATCAGCACCGGCGCGGCGTCGACGTGAGGTGGGTGGCCCGTCAGGCGCTCGATGGCGGTCACGAAGATGAACCCGACGGCGACGAGCAGGGCCAGGCCGTTCACGAAGGCGCCGAGCACCTCGGCTCGCGCGAAGCCGTAGGAGCGGTTGGGCGACGCGGAGCGTCGCGCGAGGTGGGCGACGCCCAGGGCGAGGGCGATCGCCCCGACGTCTCCGACCATGTGGGCCGCGTCGGACAGGAGCACCAGGGACCCGGTCCACCAGCCGACGAAGGCCTCGACGGCCAGCAGGGCGGTGTTCAGGGCGAGCGTCCATCCGAGGGCGCGGCGGGTGGCCTCCCCGCGGACGCCGGCGTGATCGTGTGACAAACCTCGGCTCCCTCGATTGAGGAACACATCATATGAGGTACTCGTCATGTATGCAACCGACGAGGGCCTCGGTGGGTGCGGGGGCCGTCCACGTAGCTCCGGAAGGCACCGAGGAGCGCGTTGGCCTCGGGGCTCGGGTGGAAGGCGTCGAGCGTCCGCCGCGCCTCGGCCGCGCCGAAGGCCTTGCTGTACATCGCGAAGTACCGTTCGAAGCGGGTGCGGTTGTCGTTGCCGGTCAGCTCCGGGTGGAACTGCGTGGCCCACACCGGACGGCCCGCCACGCGTACCGCCTGGTATGCAGCCACGGGAGGTCCTGGGTGATCGACACGGCGCCGCTCCCCCCGACGAGCACCGCGTCGACGCCGTCGAGGACCGCGTCGGGATGGAGTGGATCTTCGAGGAGGTCGTGGACGGTCAGGGCGCTCGCGCGCACGCCGAGGCGGGCCGCGAAGGCCTGGCGTTCCTCGAGGCGCACCGGGTCGCCGGGCAGACGGGCCTGAAGCAGGCGGAACTTCACGTGGCCTCCCGGGAGCGCACGCGCCACAACGCGGCCGCGATGGCGGCGGTCACCGCGACCGAGAGGACCGCGGCCCACCATGGGTTCGTCGCGTCCGGGTCCACGGGCAGCGCGAGGACGAGGACCGCGGCGAGGCCGTTGTTCACGAGGTGGGCGAGCATCCCGGGGATCACCGAGCCGCTGGCCCACCGGAGCCAGCCGAGGAACAGCCCGGTGAAGAACACCGCCATCACGTGGATCGGGTCGACATGGTAGAGCGCGAACAGCGCCGAGGTCGCGAGCCAGATGCCCCACGGGGGCAGGGCGCCCTCCAGCGCGCGCCACAGGAAGCCGAGGAAGATGGCCTCCTCCACGAAGGGGGCGACCCCGACCACCGCGATCAGCATGAGCAGGCGGCCGTGCCAGGAGCTCTGCAGCAGCAGGTCGTTCAGCATCCCGAGATCGCCGAGATCGAGGAACGGCAGGAGCTTGGCGAGCACCTGCGCCACCCAGCCGGGAAAGAACCCGACCGTCGCGCCACCGAGGGCGGTCAGCACGAGGAATACGGCGGGGACGGGCTTCAGGGCGAAGGCCTCGAGGCGGTCGGGTCCGAGCCACCGCGCCATGAACACCGCGATTGCGAGCAGCCCGAAGAGCTGCACCAGGCTCGCGATGGCGACCAGATCGGCGGAGCTGTGGGCGCTGATCACGGCGGGGGTGAGCCCCTTCAGCGGCACGCCCTGCTGGGTCATGAGCACCACGATCGCCAGGCCGGTGAGCCCCTCCATCACCACCCGCCAGGCGAGGGAGACGGCGAGGTAGGCGGCCGCCAGGCCCAGGGCTCTGCACCCGGCGCGTGACGCGTCGTCCGCTGGTGTGTCCAAGGGGGCTCCCGGTCTACGTATCGGCGACACATTACGATCGGGAGGCCACGACTGGGAGGGCGCGTGCAGACCGTCCAGGTTCGAGGGGCGCGGGAGAACAACCTTCGCGATGTCGATGTCGACCTGCCCTTGCGCGCGCTGGTGGTGTTCACCGGGGTGAGCGGCTCGGGCAAGAGCAGCCTCGCCTTCGACACCCTGTTCCAGGAGGGGCAGCGCCGGTACCTCGAGGCGCTCGCCGCGCATCGGC
>Ga0114931_10004103_pt1 | contig 18233 bp, 17 predicted proteins | sample 2SBtaG_FD_89579 | JGI IMG/M metagenome (GOLD analysis project Ga0114931, IMG submission 89579) | Deep subsurface microbial communities from Kolumbo volcano to uncover new lineages of life (NeLLi) - 2SBTROV14_V59a metaG | ecosystem: Environmental > Aquatic > Marine > Volcanic | place: Kolumbo...
GCGCGGCCGTGTGTCCCGCCCCACCGCCCCCACTCTATCGCCTACCCCCACGCGAGCGCCTAGAGCCACCGATCAGAGTCGAACTGATGACCTACGGTTTACGAAAACGCCTCTTGAACCTTGCTCAACCTGATTGTTGTTGTTCTTCCTTGAGTATCTGACGCCGCGATCGCTGTCAATCTTGCATAACTTGCACGTTGCGCTCTTCGTTTGGTCGCGCTTAAGGTCACGGGATGGGAATCAGATCGAACGAGAAGAAGATACACAAGCGACCCTTGTCGGCCAAGGAGTTCAAGGAAGGCTTCGATTGGGACGCTGGCAAGCCTCCCTCAGAACGAGAACTCGCCCATCAGCGAGAAACGGAGCGAGAGCATCGAGCCGCAGTCAGCAGGTACCGGAAGGCACGCCGAGACTGGTTCCCAGGGTTTGACGCGATAGACGTGGATACCTTTTGGGATGCAGCCATCAATGACCTGATGCAGCAATGCCTTCTGCATCGAGAGAACCCGGCTTCCGGCGAACTCTGGGCGCTCGCTTACCACGTGCAGGACGCACTTTGTGACTTCCAGGAGTGCGCGCTTCCCGCGGCCTGGGAAGACGAAATGGTCTGCCGAACGACCGCGGCCATGAGAGAGATCTACGAACGCGTCCTCCGACGAAGCGACGCGGGAAAGGGCGCGCATGGTCGGCATGAGGCTGCTAAGCTCACGCCTGAAGAGCGCGAGATCCAGGCACACGAGATCGAAAGCAGCCTCGAAGAGCTGGGTTATGACATCCAGCAGCCCACTAAGCGATCGCGCCTGTTGACAGCCTTGATAACGTCTGCCGACGAGATCAGATTCTATCGGACCCCGGAGGAGCTAGCGGACCGGGGCGAGTACATCGAACGGGAAGGTACATACCGCGGTCCCGCTCAAGCCGCAGCCGAGAATGTGGGTAAGCTCTGGCCCGAGCTTCTGCAGGACCTCCCACTCTACATCGATGGTGTGAGGTTGAGACCGATACGGCCTGTTAGTGGGCGAACGGTCATGGAGCAACGCGCCGCCGCCAGGCGACGGAGCCTACGCGAGTTTGAGCCGGCAGCACTAGCGATGCGTGCGCTGGACGCCAACTTGCGAAACGAACTCCAGGGTGAGCTATTCAAGAAAGTGATGGTGGGGTGTGCAGAGCTGATCGAGCACGCGTTTGAGGAGCAGGAGCGCCGGGAAGCCGAACACCATGCAATGAACTCGTCACCGCACTGACTCGGTTTGAAGCAGTTTCAGTGAGTGCGCCAAAGCCGTCCTAGTCAGCTTGAGGAGTTCGGCGTCTTCGGATGCTGCCGCAAGCCGGGCGCACGCGCTGATGAGCAGCGGGGCGCGTTCTCGCAGCGTTTCGGCGGACAGTGCGGGTGCCGCCATTCCCGGCTCCAGCGTCGTCGGCGAGGGGCTACCGCATGATCCACCGCGAACGCCCTCGATATCGGTGAGCAATCTCTCCAAGGCCACCAGCGCACTCCAAGCCTTGGCTTCAAGCAGTCGGATACGCAAAGCCATCAGGCGGCCCAGCGAGCGGTTGCGGAGGTCCTGGCGGCCTTCGTGCGCGTCATCTCGCCACGATTCGCGTACGCGCCGGAGATATCCGTCCACCGTCCGCGCAGGAAGCCCCATTGACGCAATGATCTCCGATCGAGGCGCACCGCGAGCGAGCTGTTTTTCAACGATCTTCAAGCGGCGCTGGACCTCGGCTCCACCGATTCGACGGCCACCAGGCGGCGCCGAGCGGGTTGCGGCAACTCGCAGCAAGCGGGTCGTGCTCATGTGGATCGAAGGATAGCAGGCCCGCGTGCGCCGTGATGGCATCGACCGATGTTTTGGGCTGCCCATCACGTGTCGCGCCCCTCGGGCGGCAGCCTCTGTTGACGCTCATTGTGACGGAGCCGCAGCGCGAAGCCGTCGAGCCCGGATGACAGCGCTTCGGCCTTGATCACGAGCCCCACGATCCCGGCACCCATTATCCTCAGCGCTGCCCGATGTGCGAGCCACGGGCCGATGCTTTCGACCTCGTGCTGCAACGCATCCACGAGTGCGCCGATGTGTTCGAGCTTCCGCACCGCAGCGCGAAGCCGGAGTTCGACCTGGCGCAGCTCGTCATTATCCGTTGGCACAACCCGTTTTGTGCTGATCATGGTCGAAGTGTCCGGCGCGCCGCGTGTTCGATGGTGTTCATCGCGCTCACCCATCTCCGCCGCGCCGTTTGCGGCGCGCACAAGGCCCGCAGAGCGCGTTGACGAATGATTCATGCGCATGGCTCCCTTTGCGTCGTCGCGGCCCGTGCGCGGCGTTCTCGGGCGACGCCGTGCGGTGACGCGGAGCGGGTTTGCGGACCAACCGAACAGCCCGCGTACTCAGGCACGCTTCGAGTTCTTCTTGAAGACGCGGTATCGCCGCTTCAACGATCGCACGTGGTTCGATCCGCGAAAGGTGGCTCACCCGGACCAGTTCCGAGAGCGTCGCCGCATGTAGGCGTTGGGCGAGCTGTTCCGCCCATTCTGGGTTCAACGCCAGCGAGAGCAGAAGGTCGAGGCAGCGTTCGCCATGGTTGAGCCCGGAGGGCAGCCCTGGCTTCTTCGCGGCGAGCTTCGAGCGGACGCCGTTGAGCGTCGGGGGCTGCGGTGCGAAGCCGTATCTCTGCGCCTCACATGCGAGGGCGGCCTCGGGTGTGGCTCGTCCGAGATGCCGCAGGTCCGCGATGGAGAACGTGCTGATCCAATCCAGCAACGCAGGTAGAACCGTCCCGGGGGAGCCAGTCAGGCCGAGCTGCTTGGGCCGAAATCGGAACTCTAACCGGGCGATGTGCTCGAAGAACTCGGCGTGCGCAGGCAGGATCGCGACCCCACTTCTTGGGGATTTGCGCGGTCCTGACTTTGTGCGCTTTCTGCGCGGCCAACCTTCGGCGAACTTCAGGTCACGGACTTGTTTTCGCTTATCGTAGAGCGTGCCGAAGAACTTGCTCTTCCGGGAGCCAAAGTCGAGCCCCACGTTGTCGAGATCGTTCCAATGGACCGCGTGATCCCGAGCTATCCCTCTGCCGGAGCGGCGCTCCTGAAAAGGGACGAAGAACCGGCTCGGCGCATCAATGTCGATTGCAACGTCGATTTCCGCTAGCTGTGCTGTTCGAGGCTCGATGAACGGGGCGAACAGCATCTGGCTCAGCGGGGGAGCCAGACCGAGCGTCCACGCGACACCACTGATCTCAAATCGCGCTTGGTCCCGCCCCATGCTGCGGTAGACGGGGTTCACATTCAGTTTCGCGAGGGTGACCCACACCCCATCGACGTGGGCCTTGACGAGCAGGGTTCCGCCGTAGGGGAGGCACTTGCGTTTTCGACTGTACCAGTCGGCCTTGCTGTGCTCGACGAAGGCTCGGTACGAGCCGCGCCAGGTATGGACCATGAAGAACGGTCCGCGACTGCCGGGAAGCGCCTTAAGCTCGGGGTGCTCCGCCAGGAGACCGGGCAGATCGACGAGCTTGGCGTGGAACACTATCTTGTCGATACTCACATGGGTCTGCGGCGAGGAAAGAGGCGGCGGGCTCGGGGATAGCAGCGGGTCATAGGTGAGGCGGCTGAACCAGCCCCAGCGGTCCGTAGCGAGTGCATCCCAAGGGGGGCTACCTGGTAATACAACGCCCTCATGGAGCCTCCGGCGCTCGTTTTCGTCCAGTCCCCGCCTGCCGCGAAGGACGTTTCCCAACTGAGGCTTCGACCGTCCGAGCGCAGCAGAAACCCCAGTCATTGTAAGGCGTTGCCGTGCTGCCCCAAGTGCGATGTGCGCGGCTTCAAGCTCGTTGAGCCGGTCCTTTGGCAATGGGCCGCGTCTCTTGTTCGACCGGCGCTTTGGAGCATCGACGTTTTCAGGTTTCATGCGGCGATCTTCGGTCGAGATCGGCAGGCGTGGCTACCACAAAGATTGCGCGGCGATTGTTCTACGGTGCGCCGCACACACGGATCTCAATCCGTCAGCAAGATCAACAGGTTGGTGAGCACAGCCCCTTGCGAGGAGCGCTTCCAAAGGATAATCGCGTTCAAATTATCCTCAACAATGGCGCTTGCTCACGGCGTTGGACTCGCGTCGGCAGCTCGACCCGTTCCGGCAGAGAGCAGGTTAACGAGGGCCGTTCTTGACGACTTCGGCCCGCCCCGACTAGCTAGGGCTCGATGGGCGGTCGCCTTCGGTGCAGCCGGGCATTACAAGGCTTGCCCACGAACAGACGGAACGCCCCATGCCCTTGGCGCTATGCCAACGCCTAGTACTTGCCCAAAGCATCCATGGCCGCGATTTCCCTCGCGGCCTCCTTCGCCTCGGGGAGAGTCTCAGCCCTTTCGGCGGCGGTGTCGTGACCGCGAATCACCACCACGTAGTCGCGACGGAGCCGGTCGTGTTGGACATAGACGGATGGGTAGTCGTCACATATCCACACATCGCAATACGGGTTCTTTGTGAAACACATCCCAGATCTGAGTAACCACGAACGCCAGTATGACAATGACCGGTGACACCATGCCGTCGTCCGTCACTCGACCGCATCGATAGCGACGGGCACTACGAGGCGGGGAACCTTCAGGTCGTGTGTCGGTTCATCAACTTCTGGAAGGGAGCGTCCGACGACGAGGAGTTCCGCAGGCTGCTTGAGCTCGTCCGGGGGATCGAGAGCTAGCGAGGAGGCTGCGTGAGACGCCCGTCTCCGTGCCCGGTCCGACTCCCGGAGACACGGCAAGGCCCCCACCGAGGTTCTTGACGAGTTCGACGGGCTTGGGCTAGCTAAGGGTCCCCAATCGGTCGCGTTTTACGCGCGCGCGCGGTAAAAGGCCTCCTGATGTAGGTCGAACACGTGGCGAGCGGCTCGATTGAGCTACCGGCGGGTTGCGGCGAAGAAGGTGCGTGATGAGCGATAAAAAAGCCCTGAACGAAGCCGAAATCTGCCAGAACCACATCACTCCGGCGATCGCGAAGGCGGGCTGGGACAAGCTCACGCAGATTCGCCGCGAATACAGCTTCACGGCTGGCCGCGTGATGGTCCGGGGGAAGCTCGCGAGCCGGGGCGAAAGGAAGCGAGCCGACTACCTGCTCTTCTATCAGGCGAACCTCCCCCTGGCGGTCGTCGAGGCCAAAGACAACCACCACCCGGTGGGTGGCGGGATGCCGCAAGCCCTCGGGTATGCGGAGACGCTCGATGTGCCCTTCGTGTTCTCCTCGAACGGCGATGGGTTCCTGTTTCACGACAAAACCGCGCCACCCGGACCCGTAGAGCGGCAGCTCGGCCTGGACGAGTTCCCATCGCCCGATGAGCTTTGGGACCGCTACCGCGTCTGGAAGGGCATGACAGACGAAGCCGACAACCTCACGCGGCAGCCTTACTACGAAGACCCGTCCGGCAAGGAGCCCCGTTACTACCAGCGCATCGCCGTCCAGCGCGCAGTAGAGGCGATCTCGCGGGGCCAGCGCCGCGTACTCCTCGCGATGGCGACGGGCACGGGCAAGACGTACACGGTCTTTCAGATCATCTGGCGGCTATGGAAGGCCGGGAAGGTCAAGCGGTCGCTTTTCCTCGTGGACCGGAACATTCTCGCCGACCAGACCATCACGAACGACTTCAAGCCCTTCGGTTCCGTAATGACCAAGGTCAGCAACCGGAACATGGACCCGAGCTACGAGGTCTACCTCGCCCTCTACCAGGCGGTCAGCGGCACCGAGGAGGAGCAGAACGTCTACAAGCAGTTCAGCCCCGACTTTTTCGACCTTGTGGTCATCGACGAATGTCATCGGGGCAGCGCCCGCGAGGACGCCGCATGGCGCGAGATCCTCGACTACTTCGAGCCTGCGATTCAGCTCGGCCTGACCGCCACGCCCAAGGAAACGAAGGAGGTCTCGACGCTCACCTACTTCAAGAAACCCGTCTACACCTACTCGCTGAAGCAGGGCATCGAGGACGGCTTTCTCGCGCCATACAAGGTCATTCGTATCGACCTCGACAGGGATTTGCAGGGCTGGCGTCCCCCGAAGGGCATGACGGACGACCTCGGGCAGAAGATCCCAGATCGGGAGTACAACCAACGCGACATGGACAAAACGCTCGTGTTGAATGAGCGGACCAAGCGTGTCGCTGAAAAAGTCGTCAGCTATCTCAAGCGCACCGACCCCTACGGAAAGACCATCGTCTTTTGCGAGAACATTGACCACGCGGAGCGGATGCGGACCGCTCTGGTCAACGAGGTCGCCCGGCAGATGCCGAAAGAGGCCACCAACACCTCGAAGTTCGTCGTTCGGATCACAGGCGACAACGATGAGGGCAAGCGGGCGCTCGACGACTTCATCCACCCTGAGCATCGCTACCCTGTCATTGCGACCACCTCGAAGCTCCTCACGACGGGCGTCGATGCGAAGACCTGCAAGCTCATCGTGCTCGACCAGACCATCAAGTCGATGATCGAGTTCAAGCAGATCGTGGGCCGAGGCACACGCATCCACGAGGACGCGGGCAAGTTTTGGTTCACCATCATGGACTTCAAGAAGGCCACCGCGCTTTTCGCTGATCCCAAGTTCGACGGCGAGCCGCTCGTGATCTACGAGCCCGGCGAAGGCGAGGGCGAGGGCGAAGGCGAAGGCGAAGGCGAAGGCGAAGGCGAGGGCGGGGGCCAAGACGGCGAAGATGAGGGCGACGGCGGCGGTTCCGGGAGCCCTCCACCCCCAGGACCGGCCAAATACATCGTGAGAGGCGTTGAAGTCTCGGTCCTAGCCGAGCGCGTTCTGGTCTATGGGGACGACGGCAAGCTCATCACGGAATCGTTGACCGACTACACTAAAAAGACGGTCCACGAGCGGTTCGCCACGCTTGATGACTTCCTCAAGCACTGGACCGAGGCGGAGCGCAAGGCTGTCGTTATTGAGGAACTGGGCAAGAATGGGGTGTTCTTCGAGGAACTCCGGGAGAAGGTCGGCAAGGACCTCGACGCCTTCGATCTCATCTGCCACGTCGCCTACGATCGACCCCCGCTCACCCGCCGCGAGCGCGCCGAGAACGTGAAAAAGCGCGATGTCTTCGCCAAGTATGGGGAACAAGCTCGCGCCGTTCTCGATGCGCTCCTTGATAAGTACGCGAACCAGGGCCTCGCCCCCGTCGAAGACCTCTCGGTGCTCCGTGTGCAACCCTTGTCGGGTCTCGGCACCCCCGTCGAGCTGATCAAGCGCTTTGGTGGCAAAGACGAGTACATCGCCGCAGTACGTGAACTCGAAGCCGCACTTTACGAAGAGGTGGGCTAGCCCGTTCCCAAGGAGAGTGACCCCGTGTCGTTGAACGCCACCATCAAGTCCATACAGAACATCATGCGCAAGGACGTGGGCGTCGATGGGGACGCCCAGCGCATCGGCCAAGTCGTTTGGCTCCTGTTCCTCAAGATCTGGGACGACCGCGAGCAGGAGCTGGCGCTGATGGAGACCGACTTCGTGTCGCCTCTCGTCAACGTCACGTGGCAGGAGGGCGGAGAGACCAAGCACGCGGGCGACCTGCGGTGGAGCGCGTGGGCCGCTGACCCTGAGGGAATCACCGGGGACAGGCTCCTCGACTTCGCGGACAACACCCTCTTCCCAGCTTTGAAAAGCACGGAAATCGGCCCCGAGGTCGCGGGTGACGACGCCGAGGCGAAGGCCGCACGAGCCCTGCGCCGTCGTCGATTGCTGGTGAAGAGCGTGTTCGAGGACGCCTACCAGTACATGAAGTCTGGCACGCTGATGCGGCAGGTTATCAACAAGATCCAGGCCGACATCGACCTCAATAATGCCAAGAACCGTCACGTTTTCGGCGACATCTACGAGAAGATCCTCAAGGACCTACAAAGCGCGGGGAACGCTGGCGAGTACTACACGCCGAGAGCGGTCACTCAGTTCGCCGTGGATATGGTCAACCCCCGCCTCGGCGAGGCCATTCTCGACCCTGCCTGTGGGACGGGCGGCTTCCTCACGTGCGCCATCGAGCACATCCGAAAGCAGGACGTGAAGACACCCGAGCAAGAGCTGCAACTTCAACGGAGCCTGCGTGGCGTCGAGAAGAAGCCACTGCCACACCTCTTGTGCGTGACGAACATGATCGTTCACGGCATCGACGTACCCACAGGCATCGTCCACGACAACACGCTGTCGCGCCCACTTCGGGACATCACTATGCGGGACAGGGTGGACGTGGTGCTCACCAACCCACCGTTCGGGGGCATGGAAGAGGACGGCATCGAGAACAACTTTCCCGCCGACTTCCGCACGCGAGAGACCGCCGACCTGTTCCTCGTGCTCATCATCGAAATGCTCAAGCCCGGCGGGCGGGCGGCGGTGGTCCTGCCGGATGGCACGCTCTTCGGCGAGGGTGTGAAGACTCGGATCAAAGAGCGCCTGCTCACCGAGTGCGACCTGCACACCATCGTGCGGCTCCCCAAGGGCGTGTTCGCCCCGTACACCTCCATCAAGACCAACATCCTCTTCTTCGAGAAGGGAAGGCCCACCACGGAGGTCTGGTACTACGAGCACCCGTACCCGGAGGGCTACAAGTCATACTCGAAGACCAAGCCCATGCGCATCGAGGAGTTCGAGCCCGAGAAGGCATGGTGGGCCAGTCGAGTTGAGAACGAGTTCGCGTGGAAGGTGACCCTCGACGAGATTCGCGAGCGCGGCTTCAACCTCGACATCTCGAACCCTAACGCGCCCGGCACGACGCACGAGGACCCGGACGAGCTGCTCGCCCGCTTCGAGAAGGAGCGCTCAGCGGCGGCGGCGTTACGAGAACAGCTCGGCCAGGTGCTTTCGGCTGCGCTTTCCGGTACCGAGGGATGACGCCACACGACCTCATTGCCGCCTTCGATGAAGTCGCCGAGGCCCCGGACGGGGTGACTCGGCTCCGAGAGTTGGTGCTCTAACTGGCCGTTCGCGGAAAGCTCGTGCCGCAAGACCCGAGCGACGAGCCCGCGAGCGTGCTGTTGGCACGCATCGAGGACGAGAAGGCACGGCTCGCGAAGGAGGGCAAGATCCGAAAGCCGAAGACGCTCCCGCTGGTGTCGGAGGACGAGATGCCGTTCGAGGCTCCAAGGGGGTGGGCGTGGAGTCGTTTGGGAGTCCTCGCCACCTTGATCGTCGATGGGTCCCACAACCCGCCCCGCAACGTCGGTGAAACAGGAATACCCATGCTCAGTGGGCAGAATGTAAGGGATGGTTCCATTACGCTGGCTGCGTCGCGCTACATAAGCGAAGCGGACTTCGCCGCGGAGACCAAGCGATACGATATTCGCGCGAACGACGTACTTATCTGCATCGTCGGAAGCATTGGGAGATCGGCTGTCGTGCCACATGGCTTCCCTAGAGCAGCCCTGCAACGCAGCGCTGCCTTGGTGCGTGTGCCTCAGCTCAGCCCCGAGTACGTATCGATCAGCATACGGAGCCCGACTGGCCAAAGTTACTTGTTCGCGCACGCCAAAGGGACGGCGCAGCTTGGCGTGTATCTCGGAGTACTCGCGAAGATGCCTCTGGCACTCCCCCCCGTGGCCGAGCAGCACCGCATCGTCGCGAAGGTCGATGAGCTGATGGGCCTACTCGACCGACTAGAGGCCGCACGCACCACCCGCGAGACCACCCGCGCCGCCCTGCGCGACGCCGCGCTCGCCGCCCTTCGGGACGCCGACACCGCCGAGGAAGTCGAGGCCGCCTGGGCGCGCATCGCCGACCGCATGGACGACCTGTTCACCGACCCCGCCGACGTGGACCCGCTCCGCCAGACCGTGCTCGAACTGGCAGTTCGCGGTCATCTTGTGCCGCAAGACCCCAGCGAGGAGCCCGCCGGCGCGTTGTTGGAGCGCATCGAGGACGAGAAGGCACGGCTCGCGAAGGAGGGCAAGATCCGAAAGCCGAAGACGCTCCCGCTGGTGTCGGAGGACGACGCGCCTTTCGAGGTGCCCAGCTCGTGGAGCATGATTCGGTTCGGCGAGGCTTTCACCACGCTAATGACCGGGCCCTTCGGAACGTCTCTCAAGAAGTCCGAGTACATCGAAGGGGGCACCCCCGTGATTAATCCCCAGAACCTCCGAAACGGATTGATCGTGCCGACGGGTGCCACCTGTGTCGGCCCGGCAACACTTGAGCGGCTCGCAGTGTTCAAGGTGAAGAGTCGAGACATTGTTGTCGCCCGCCGCGGCGAGATGGGTCGGTGCGCAGTTGTGCAGGATTCTCAGGACGGATGGTTGTGCGGAACCGGCAGTTTGGTTCTCCGTCCGCCGAGCGAACTCGACGTGCATTTCGTCGCGTTGTTTCTGGGCGCCCCTTCAACGGTGATTCGTCTGTCCGGCGATTCCGTCGGAGCCACCATGCGGAACTTGAATCAGAGGATCATGCTCAACCTTCCCTTTGGGCTTCCACCCCTTGCCGAACAGCACCGCATCGTCGCCAAGGTGGATGACCTGATGGACTTGCTCGACCGGTTGGAGCAGCGTCTGAACCGCAAGACCAGTGCGCACGATGCCTTCGCCGCTGCCGCAGTCCATCATTTTGATTCGTGAACCAATGACGCTCCATCTCTCAAACACGTATCAGCGGACCTTCACGGCATTGGCCCCGGACTGCACCGTCTTGCCGGAAGAAGTGGAGAGCGCGGGAGGGCTTATCGCGCTGGTGGACAGTTGGAAGAAGAACAACCTATGGTTCAGGGGGCAAGCCAACGCCGAGTGGAAGCTCGTGCCGAAAGCCTTGCGACCCCGAGGGCCTGCGAAACGAAAGCAGGCGCTCGCACTGATCCGCCCGTTCCGCAATCAGTCGCTCCCCAGGCTGGACCAAAGCCCGCCATCGACCAGCATCGGTTGGCACGGCCTTGCGCAGCATCACGGCTTGCCTACACGCCTCCTAGATTGGACGGCGAACCCCGCCGTCGCCTTGTACTTCGCGTGTCTCGCGCCCAAGGAGCATGGCGCCGTCTATGTTATCGACCCGATAGAGCTGAACACCCTGTCGCTCGGACCGTCCCATCGTCGCATCTTGGACCCCGAGGACGACGCTCAGATCCTTGAGAAGTACTTGCGCCTCGGCCCCGAGATCGATCGCAACGGCCTGATGAATGTTGCCCTCGACCCGGCCTATGAGTCCAAGCGGATCGAAGCGCAGGAAGGATGCTTCACGCTCCACGGAAACCGGCACCTAGGTCTCACTGGCAAGCAGGCACCATCGATGTTCTACATACCAATATTGCGCCGACACAAGGTCCGGATCCTTCGACAGCTAGCTCAGATAGGGTTCAAAGAGTCGAAGCTCTTTCCCGAACTGGAGTACTTGTGCCGCGAGCTTCGCAGAAAGGCTGGGCTGACATGACGGATGCATCGCTCGATTGTGTTCCATTCCTCTCGTCGAAGCGCGACAGCGAGTTGCTGAAGAACCGGTTCCGCGGGGCAACTTGCGTTCGGGTTCGGCTCAACGATCTGGAGTCCGGCTACCCAGTCCCTAAGCGGCCCCTTTGGATAGACACGGCTCTTGACGGCTACCCGGATTTCTTCAGCAAGTCCGACTGGGCCGAGTGGGCCGCTTCCCTCCCTGGTCACGAGTCTCTCGTAGAAGGAAGACTAACTGCATCAGTCGCCGATGAACTCGTGGAAGCCGTTTGCGGCAGCGCCGCGGAGTACGATCCGAAGTGGCTCACGATACCCCAACTGCCGCAGTCTTCGGACAAGTCCAATTTGGCGATCAACCGGGTTCTCGCGAAGGCGTACGGCAAGTGGCTGAGGAAATCCGGCTTCGCTGGGGTCTCGGTTCTGCCGATCGTGTTCACCCACGCAAGCCAGACGACAAAAAAAGGCTCGTGGGGACCCCGCATGAAAGCCGCCCTGACTCGCTATCGTGCAGCCGGCGCCTCAGGGGTTTGGATCGTAGATGCCACGATGGACGACCAGGCTGGGACCAAGAGTTTCGAGACTCAGCGATTTCCGGCGCTGATCGACATTCACGAGTACGCTGCCCAAAGCTTCCCTGGCCTTGCTGCGCACGTGGCGGGGCCGTATTGGGGGCTGAACCTTGTCCTTTGGGCCCGTGGGATCATCAGCCATCCAGCCGTGAGCCTGAGCGGCGTTCCTCAGTACAGACGCCCCGGTGCGCACCTTCGTCCCAGCTCGACCAGAATCGCTCTGCCTCCCCTGAGAAAACTCGTCGTTCTCGACCAGAAGAAACTGGGCGCCTGGCTCCGACGGGCGATCAAGACGTTGGGCCCCGACCACCCCGGATCGGTGGCCTTCACTGACATCCTCGACGCGATCCGTGACGGAACCTTGATTGCGACGGCACCCAGTCGGGTGGCTGACTTCTACGAGTCCTGGATCCGCCTCATACGCTCGCGCGCTCCCGAGGCGCGTTCGGTAGCTCTATATCAAGATCTCTCCGAGGCCTTCGTTACGGGCAAGTTCCTGGACGACATACCCGGTCAGACTGGGAGGAGCAGGATCGCGTTCCTTCCTGCTCAACAGCTAATGCTGCACTGCATGTGAAAGGTAGGTCGGCCAGAATCGCTCGACCGCATGGACCCGGGCAATCCGACCCGCCATCGTCGTGTCCTCAATTCGGTGAGCGCGCTTCAGAACTGCCACGCCATCCGGCTCGACGGCTAGCACTCCGATTCCGGCGGACTCGAAAGAGTCCTCGCACCGGGAAAGCGCTCTTCCTGCGGTCGGAGCTGGTAGCGCGACGTATGAGGAGTCTGCGAACAGCGAGTATCGTTCAGCTTGCGCCAAGGCTTCCGTCACCTTCTGGAGCTTCATCTCCACGGCGACTAGCTCGATCTGCAGGGGTTCCCACCCATTGAGCTTCTGAAGACCTCCGGAGCGGCTCATTCGTACGAAACCTGCGCGCAGCAGGCGATCGACTTGCTCTTGAATGGTCCGCTTAGCAATGTGCCCGCCGAAGGACTCGACCAATTCCTCGACCTTGATGGATTTCCGACAACCAGCCTCCGGCATCCGGCACCAGATGCTCACTCGGAGGTTGTTGCCCAACGGGCGAACTTGGCCAAGCTCAAGCCTATGTTGGGCCTTGGCCGGGTCGATAGTGCAACCCACGAGATCGCAGATTCCAGAATCGGTCTGGAACTCGTGCCGCACCAGGTGGCCCTCAGATAGCAGCCACGCCTGCACAGCAGGGCGCATTTGTTGCTCCAATCTGAACGCCCCGAACCCCATCACTTCGCACTGGATCACAGCGACATTGGCGAGTCAAGCTCCCGGAATCGGATGCCTGATCGTGCGGCCCAAAAGCCCCGTATCCGCTCCTCAACCCATGGGAGACGCGGCACCGCCCACTCCCCAGGGGCGCCACGCGAGGCCCGGCGACTACACTCGGTCGCGGTGTCACGCTTGGTGTCACGCAGCCGTGGTACGTGTCGTTCTGTGGCGGTCTGTGACACGATGTGTCGAAGCTAGCTCTCCGAAACCTTGCGTTTCACAGGGGAAAGCGAGGCGTAGATCGCTTTTCTTAATCCACCGGCAGTTGTTGCAGCTCGGAGTTTCGCGGACGAACCGCCGGCGCTTGACTGGGCATCAGAAGTCCTGCTTCCACGCCGCCATGTCGTACGCGGGCCGACTCCCCGCGAAACAGCGCGGCAGCCACTTGCTCACGTTCAGAACGGGCACGGTTCGTATCTGACCGCTCCATTGGCATCCACGCTGCGTATGACTCGAGATCGCAGTGCAGGATACAACTCTCGAAGCTTGAACACGACCTCATGGAGTTCGCCCAACGCGTCGATTAGCCCCATCTCGTGCGGCTGCTCTTCCGCTTGTGCCAAGGCAAAGAAGCTGTAGACGCCGATCAAAATCTCGAGTGCCTCCTCCTCTCCCCGCGATCGGAGAATGTCGCGGTTTAGTCGTATCGAACACGCCAGCGCGCGACCGATATCCTCGAGCAGGCTAGATGAGGAATCCTCGTCAGAAGACACATGCGCTGCGCTTCTGTTGTTCGGATTTGTCTTCATTTCTATCTCCTAGAATTGTCCGCAATATCCCTATTCAAGCCCGTGACGGTGCTCAGCTCCTCGCTCTGCGACCGGCTGACCGGAGCGTTGCTCCCGCTCCGACCTGTTTGTGGTTCGGCCTCTTCGTCCATCATCTCGCCTCGGGGTCCTGGAGGAACCGTCCAGGTTTCAGTCAACAAGGCTCAACATCTTTTCTTTCTTCGTGTTCGGCCAGCAGTCGCTGCAGTCGTAGTAGCAGCACCTCCTGGATGGCGGAGCGACTCGCAGCGACGGATGCATTGCGCAAAGGTCCTCATAGACGCCCACTAATCGCATTATCGTCTCGACGATGCTCCAGCTATCGACGTCTTCGAACTCAACTAACGCGAACCAATGATGGATGCCGTCGATTAGGATGGCCGTCGCCTCGTTGCTTGGGAGACGCCAGCGAGTCTCCGTTTCCTGAATGGCGGTGTAGAGCGCCCATCCAATCTTCCAGAGGGCCAAATCTCTGAACTGGAGATCCTCGCGATTCGGTCTGCCCTCATAGTCGTCCGGTCCCCTCCCCATGGTTCACCTCGCTCCCGATGCATGCGACCAGCCCTCAACCCGACTGGCTTCGATCCAACGGTTGAGCTCAGCCCGCGAGAACTGAATGCAGCGAGGCCCGAGCCGGATGTGGGGTATCCGCCGCCTACAGACCCAGCTGTAGAGCGTCTCTCGCCTCACGTTCAAAATTCGAGATGCCTGTTCGTAGTCGAGGTATTCGTCTTCACCGGCCATTTCTTGCTCCATGTGGTCCGACCTTACCGGTCTCAACGAAGCGGACCTCTGCAGCATGGAGCGCTGTGCGGCTGCAGAGGTTCCGGCGGGCGCAGGAAGGCAGCTGAGAAGCGAAAGTGGCTGAAATTATTGGTTTTTCGTGTCCTCGTCGACTCTAGTCGACGACACTGCGTCGAGCTCAATGACGCGCGCCGGGCCTCGGTCGACAAGGCGATGCGCCGCGCTGATGTCCGACGATCTGCGGTCTTGAGACGATAAGAATGGCCGAGTCGTCCTGTCGGCTCTGCCCGGCTATACAGCGCCGCAGCATGCGATGGTACGCGGACAACTCGGAGCTGCACGGATTTCGAGAAGCTCAAATCCCTGACATTCTGCTTTTCGGAGGCGTAGCCGTGCCGGAGCAACAGGAGGCCGACCTCAGGAACGCGATCGAGTCTGTGAAGGAGGGGTACACCGGGCACAAACGGACCCCGGTGAAGTGGAACATGAAGGACTTGAAGAGGGTGTTTTGCGAGCAGCAGCAGGAGAGCCTTTACGAGGAGACCCTGGCTTCCTCAAAAGAGTGGAGACGCGAGATCATCCAGGTCGCCGCTGAGTTCGACATATCCGTGCTCGTAGGGTGTATCCAGTCTCACAGCGCGAATCGCATGAAGATCAAGCAGACAAGGCGAAGGGTCTCGCAGCTCGTGTTCAGCAACACATTGATGCGGCTTGCATTGTGCGCGCAGGAACGGAAGAGCAATACGGTTCAGGTCGTCCTCGATTGGCCCGACAAGGGGGAATCGAAGCCTTTTGATCGCGAGTACGCCGCTGCTTTCAACCACGGAAGGAGCAAAGAGGACGCTATCAACTACTACTCGGGGCCGTTGCGTGAGCTTGGCTTCTTGGACAGCGTCGTCTACTGCAACATGCTTCATTCGACAGTGTTGCAGCTCTCAGACCTAGTGGTCGGAGCCGTACGTGAGCTGATTGAGTGCGCCTTGGGAAAGCGAGAGGCGGGACTGGGTGTTGAGCTAGTCGATGGGCTTCGGTCGTCGTTCTATGGCGCCCCCGACAAGATTCTCGGAAGAGGTTTGAACCTATCGGGAGCGGACGGCTTCAAGGAACGTATCGGGACCTACCTCGATGCCAGGCCGTGAACCTGTCGTTTCAGGCCCGCGTGCCTGTGCCGGCGTTGCTCGGCCTCGAGGTGAATCCCTCGATGAGCGGTGTGAGTTGAGATAGGGCGAGCATGTGACGGCAGCAGATCTCAGCCGACGGCACCGCCGCTTTCAGGAGAAGGAATCGAATGCTCTCTCGCGTAGGCGTTGCGCCAAAACGCACTACACCCGGCAGGCCTGGAGCCGGTCTGATGACCAGCATATCCCCTCCAGCCGCAGGATGGACCAGGTCGGAGAGGTATGAGTAGAGGAATCCAACCATACCGACCTCATCGAACTCCTGCGCGTGTCGCTTGTTGAGGCTCTCCACGAGCGTAATCACGTTTGTCGCTTCGACCCTAGCAGGTAGTGACTTCTTCATGCTCTTCCCGTAGGAGTCGATGAGGGTCTGGGGTGATTTCAGCAGGCTTGCCCAATCAAACCTGCTTCCATAGACGACTTTGTCTATCTCGGTAAGGAAGGCCCGTATCTTCGCCTCATCTGTCTCAACCCGGTTCTCGAGCGGACGACACTTCTCTCGAAAGTGCACCAGTTTGGCCGTCGTCTCGATCAGCGCCCGTGCGACCATTGCTAGAGCGTAGGGGCGGCTTGCGTTCGTCAAATGGATGAAGTCGTCGAGCAGTGTCCACAGTCTTCGCCCAAAGTTGAGTTGCGCTTGCCTCATGAACATTCGAACCACCGGACCAAGAGGCAGGAGTTCTAGCTGCGCTGGATCCACGAGTAGATCTCCTGGATGCAAGTAGTGTTCAAACAGCTCGGCGTGCCCAAGCTCTATTGCATCAAGCTTCGCGCCTGAGGCAGGCGCGTGCTGCACGAGTTCTTTGCGAACCGCATCATCGAACTTGACTTCCACTCAGATCTTTCCTTCTCGGCGAATCGCGCGCAGCCGGTTGTTCAGCTCCGGCGCATTTGTCGTTGCTCAGACTACCCCGACGCTGGCCGAGAGGGGAAAAAGCGCGAAGTGCTCCGGTCTGTGATAGCCCCCCACGTTGGCGTAGCACTCCGTCATCTTTCGGCTCGTGTGGCCGAGAACACGGACGAGTTCTTCGAGGCTCCCGCCGTTTAGACGCCAGTTGCAGGCGAAGCTGTGTCGCAGGCTGTGAAAGCAGATCACATGGCTGTGGCGACCCTCCGTGGGGCGTTCAAATCCCGCTGCGTCCAGTACCTTGTGCAGTGTCTCCCGAAAGACGCGATCGCGTTTGCCTCGGGTCCTGTCTGCTCGATTCGGGAATACGAGGTCCAGGTCGGACCCCGGACACCGATGTTTCCACGCTGTCAGAATCGGGAAGAGTGCGTCGACGACAGGCACGAAGCGACGCGACGATCGGGTCTTCGTCTTGCCGTCATAACTTCGTCGTACGTGTATCGTGCGGCGCTCCAAGTCGACATCTGGCCACCGAAGCCCAGCCAGCTCTCCAGCCCGCAGCCCGGAGAACGCCGCTGTCGCGTAGAGAACATGGGGGATCTCGGAATGGGGGTCCCCGATCCGAATGAGGCCCGTCGCCGAGGCAAGGAGACGATCAATCTCGTCTTGCGTGAGCCGTGGAGGATCGACCTCGTCGTCTGGGTCGACGCGGGGCACCCGGACCTCGGGCAAGCGCTCTAGCCAGCCCAGCGACACTGCCTTCTTGAGCATTGCGAGCAGGAGAGCACGATGGTTGCGCACGGTGAACGGGGCCAGGTGGGCCCGGGCGGAGATGAAAGCGTCCGCCCGCTCGGTCGTGATTTGACGAAGCAGCAGCGGTCCGAACTCCGGGCGGAGGTGCGCCCGCAAGATGGACATGTCGTCTTTGCGGCTGCGCTTCGTGGGGAGCACGTGCGTCTCCCAATACGTCGCCAGATCGGTGAAGGTACGGTCTTCTGGGGGCTTGGGCCGCAGCCCATGGCGGATCTCGTCCGTAGTCGCCTGATGAGCGCGTAGCGCCCGTTGGGCAGCATCGAAGCTCGTGTGGAGCTTCGAACGTCGCCGTCCTGTGTGGTCGTACCAGCGGATCCGCCAGCGGTTCGGTCCAAGCCTCTCGGGCTTTGCAGTTCTTGGCATGTGCTCACCTTCCCGTGAGCAAGGCCAAGAGGTCTCTGCAGCCTGAAACCGACCGGCGTTGCAGACGTTTGGTCATGAACGGTCACAGCGTGTGACCGCGACCCTATGAACTGACGGCTAAGTGCCCGTCATCACTAGAGCCACCGATCAGAGTCGAACTGATGACCTACGGTTTACGAAACCGTTGCTCTACCAACTGAGCTACGGTGGCTTGGGATTGCTCTGCGAAGAGTGGCGATGCTGGTAGCGTGACGGGA
>Ga0114931_10004104_pt1 | contig 18226 bp, 10 predicted proteins | sample 2SBtaG_FD_89579 | JGI IMG/M metagenome (GOLD analysis project Ga0114931, IMG submission 89579) | Deep subsurface microbial communities from Kolumbo volcano to uncover new lineages of life (NeLLi) - 2SBTROV14_V59a metaG | ecosystem: Environmental > Aquatic > Marine > Volcanic | place: Kolumbo...
GCATGAAGCTGGGGACCCCGGCCGAGGTCGGCCCGGAGCACCTCGGCCCCGAGCCGGCGGGCAAGTTCGGGAGTGCCGTCGCGGGATCCGCCGTCCACCACCACCACCGCCGCCGGGACGGTCTGGGCCCGCACCGAGGCCACGGTGGCCTCGAGATGGTCGACCTCGTTGAGGGTGGGAATGACGACACGTATCAAGAACTCTCCCCGCGATGGGAGGCATCGGGAACCGGCGTAACGCGGGCTGGCACGCCGCCCCCCGCGGACCGTATCCTCACCGCACCTCCAGAGTATACCCTCCGGAGAGCGGACGCCCCGTGCGCCCGGCGAACCCAGGACCATCCACCTCACGAGGAACCCATGAGCCGACGCGAGATTCCCGACCCGATCAACACCGACTCCCCCGAGAAGAACCTCGAGGCAATCCTGCAATCGGCCAACTACCGCCTGGCCGAAGAGGACACGGCGCTTCTCAAGCGGGACGAGTTGCGTCCGATCCGCCTGGAGCTGGAGCTGCTGAAGCCCGAGCTCGCGCTCCGGGAACACGGGATCGAGAGCACCATCGTGCTTTTCGGCGGCACCCGGATTGTCGAGGCCTCCCTCGCCGAGCACCGCCTGGCCCAGCTCCGGCGCAAACTCGCCAAGGATCCCGGGAGCGACGACCTGCGCCGGCGGACGGCGATCGCCGAACGGATCGTGGCCAAGGCCCCCTACTACGAGGTCGCCCGTGAATTCGCCCGCCTCGTCTCCTCGACGTGTCAGGTCGACGGCCGCCGGGAATGCGTGGTGGTGACCGGCGGCGGGCCGGGAATCATGGAGGCGGGAAACCGGGGCGCCTTCGACATCGGCGCCAAGAGCGTCGGGCTGAACATCACCCTTCCCCGGGAGCAGGTCCCGAACTCCTACATCACGCCGGATCTGTGCTTCCAGTTTCACTACTTCGCCCTGCGCAAGCTCCACTTCCTCATGCGGGCCCGCGCCATGGTGGCCTTCCCGGGAGGGTTCGGGACCATGGACGAGCTCTTCGAGACCCTCACCCTGATCCAGACCGGGAAGGTCCAACGGATCCCCATCGTGTTGTGCGGCAGTGATTTTTGGCACGGGGCGGTGAACTGGGACTTCTTCGTCGCCGAGGGGACCATCGACCCCAAGGACGTGGAGCTGATCGAGTTTGCCGACACCGCGGGGGAGATTCTGGAGGTGATCGAGAGCTTCTACGGAGGAGACCTCCTCGGCTAGGACGGTGCAAGAGCCGCCACGGCGCTCCCCGAGGCGCCCCTTCCCGGGCTTGCGTAGCCTCACCGGGGGAACTCCGGGCCCTCAAGGGTGTATGCTTGTCGCGGTTCGGGGTCCTCATCGGTCGAACCTCTTCCGGGAGGCCATGCCATGAAAACGTTGCTCCTCCTGATGCTCAGCCTGGTCCTTGGTCCGCTCCTGCCGACGGGTGCCGCCGCGGCGACCGGAGGCGACAGCCTACTCGTGATCGCCGACCTGGAGATCGAGGCGCCGCCTCATGCCCCGGGAGATCCGGTGTCTCTCGTCCTTTGGGCCGTCAACCCCACCGGGGAGCCAGAAACCCTGGTCTTCCCGGACAGCCGGATCGCCGACTACACCGTCGACGGGGTCTATCGCTGGAGCGACGACAAGGCCTTCACCGACGCGAGCGTGGAGATCGAGCTGATGCCGGGCGAGCGCCGCTTGCTGATGCACTTCGAGCACACTCCCGACGACTACCCGTTGACCCCGGGTCCCCATGCGATCACCGGCATCATTCCCGGCTACGCCTCCACCGATCGAGTCCTAGTCGTCTCGGAAGACCCCGATCCGGGAAGCTTCGCCCTCGAAGGAATGGTTTCCCCGGAGCGGGCCGCCCTCGGCGAGCCGGTCGCCTTCGAGCTGACCGTGACCAACGTCGGGGATTCCACCGCCTCGTTCGGCGTCGACGGGTGCCCGGTCCACTACAACCTGGACGGACGCTTTGCGCCGCGCTGGGCCTGTGCCGAGTTCTGGATGGAAGTCTCCCTCGCCCCCGGCGAGAGCCGAACCTTCAGCGCCGCCGACGACCCGCGCCTGGTGCATCCGGCCGGCCTTTATCCCCTCGGGCCGGGTCCCCATCGGGCGGTCTTGGGAATCCCCGATGTCGGACGCGCCGTGGTCCCCTTCGAGGTCACCGGTCCCGATCCCAACCTGGCCTACCTCTCCGGCCGCATGACGCACCGGAACGGGGAACCGATCCGCGAGGGGACGGTGCGAATCACCCGGCTCCCGGATCCTTCCGATCCGAGCGTCCCCCCGGACGTCGAGAACCACGAAACGGCCCTCGGCAAAGCGGGATATTTCTTCCTCGGGGACATCTCTCCGGGGTCCTTCCGCTTACAGGTGGAGGCCGAGGGAACGACCCTTTGGTGGCCCGGGGTGGACAATCCCGCCCGCTCGGATTCCATCCGGATCGGAGGCGGCGTCTACCGGGAGCATCTGGACATGGTGTTTCCCGCCGGTCCGCCGCCGCACCCGCTTCCGAGGTTCGTGGGAGCCGTCTACGACGGCGACGATCCCGAAGCGCGGGTTCCGCTGGCGGGCGTGCGCGTGGTCGCGGTCCCCGCCTACCCGAGTCCCGAGGACTCGACCGGGATCGGACTGCCCCCCGACGAGATCGGCGGGGGTGCGGGAACGGTGTTCACCGCCTTCACCGGCGACGACGGCAGCTTTCTGCTTCCGGTTCCCACCGGCCTTTATCGGCTGATCGCGGGCAAGGAAGGGGATCGTCGGTACCAGTATTGGAACCGGGCCGCGACCTGGGACACCGCCGATCTCGTCGGGATCTCCCCCGACGGACCCCAGTTCTTTCACACGTTTTTCCTCGACCGAAGCGAGGGCGGAGCGAGCGTGTTCCTCGGCGGCCGAGTTCTCGCCTTCGATCCGACCCGCGACGGTCCCCCGAAGCCGGTAACCGGGGCCGATGTCTTCGCCTGGAGGCTCATCCCCGGCGATCCCCGGGAGATCGACCGGACCAAGACCGACGATCAGGGGAACTACGGGATCCGGGTCCTTCCAGGAACTCCCTATCGGGTCCAGGTTCGGGCCGAGGGATTCCAGGAGCAGTATTACCCCGACCACGCCGGGGCCGACGGGGCCGACGGCGTGGACGTGGCTCCGGGTCGGAGGACCGAGGGGGTGGACTTCGTCCTTCAACCCCTGGCCCCTCCGGCGTCGGAAGGAACGGTCGTCGGACGGGTGTTCCGCGCCCGACCGGGGCGCGGGTGCCCGGATCGCTCGGGCTGCTTCGAGCCCGCGGCGGGGGCTCTGGTGCGCGTGGAAGCCGCCTACCCCACGTTCGCCCCCTACGTTCGCACCACCCATGCGGACGGGGAAGGTTTCTTCCGGGTCGGCGGTCTCGCCGCCGCGCCCGACGGCGGTCTCTCCTACTACGTTTCCGCCGAGATCCCGAACTTTCCCCGGGCCTACTACCCGGGCGGCGTTCCCTTCGACCGGGCCGAGCCTCTCCCGGTGTTTCCGAACCAACCGACCGACGCCGGTCGCCTGCTCCTGCGCCAGGCGCCGCCGCCGCTCCCCGGATTCATCGCCGGGCGGGTGGCGGACCCCGCGGGGGCCCCGGTCGCCCACGCGCGCGTGCGCGCCTACCTGGAACCGACCGAGCCGCGCGGCCCCGTCCTGGCCGTCCGGACGAATCGTGACGGACGTTTCCTCTTCACCGATGTTCCAGAAGGCGCCCTCCCGGTGATCGCCGCGGACGCGGAAGGGTACGTGCCCGCCTACGCACCCTCGGTGTATCGCTGGGAATCCGCCCGGCGGGTGGAACCGAGCGCCGCCCCGGACGCGCGGTCCGTGGAACCGGTGATCGTGACCCTCCGACCTGCGCCCACCGACGGCCCGTTCATCCAGGCCGGTCGCGTCCGTCTGGGAGACGAAGCAAGCGACGAGGATTCCACGCGAACCCTCGCCGACGCCCGATCCCTCGGCCTGCTACATCACCGCCACAACCTGCCCGGGGCCTTCTTCTACCTGGGCTCCCCTCTCCAGGCCTCTCCCATCGACATTCCGATCTCCGGGGGCGCCACCGGGGACAACGGCAGCGTGATCCTCACCGGCCTCACCGAAGGGGTCTACGTCGCCTACGCCGACCGGCCGGGGTTCCCGACCACGTCGTTCACGGGACCGGACGGATTCCCGGTCGCAATCCATCTGGACGACTCCACCCCGGCCGTGCTGGCCGACATCCACCTCGGCACGCCGCCGCGAGAGGGCGAGGGAAATCGTCTCGCCCCCATGGTCACCGAGCTCCGGAACTCTCCCAACCCGTTCCGTCCGCGGACCACCATCCGCTTCGAACTCCACGAGACCGCACCGGTACGGGTCCAGATTTTCGACGACCGGGGGCGGCTGGTTCGCGACCTCCTGGACGGTTCCACCCTTACCCCGGGACCGCAGAGTGTGGATTGGGACGGAACCGACACCCGTGGCCGTCGGGTCGGTTCGGGGATGTACTTCTATCGGGTGTTGGCCGGGGCTCAATCCATTTCCAAGAAGATGCTGCTGCTCCCGTGAGACGCCGGTTTCGGGGAGCGGCCGGTCGCTTCCACGAAACAACCGCTCGCCCCCCGCAACGCACCGACGGTCGGAGCAAGGTCCCGGAGAGAGGGCTCTTCCTCTAGAGTGACTGCGGACCCGGTCCCGGCGGACATGATCGTCTGGGGGCCGTCGGGGTCGGGCTCCACCGTCGCCCAGGTCTGCTAGGATGGAGGCTCGTTTTCCCGGGAATCATCATGCAACGAACCACCCCCGACGCTCCACCCTCCGGCCGCTGCCGCCGGAATCTTCCGGACGCCATCCTGCACTTCGCGACCCTGGCTATCGCCGTCAGCGCACTCCTCACCGTCCTGGTCATGGTCTTCGCCGGACAGACCGGCCTCCGGACCGTGTCGATCCTGTTCTCGATGAACCTGATCTTCTCGGTGAGCATCGGCGGGCTCATGACGTTTCTCTACTCCCGCGTCTTCGACCACCTCCGCGGCCCTCATCCCACCCGCGTTCGAACGCTTCTCGCCCACCTCGCCATCCTCGTCCCGGGGATCTCCCTGGGGGGAGAACTCGGGCTACGGCTCATCGCCGTCGCACCCTGGCTGGAAGGCATCCACATCAACCGAATCCGTACCTTCATCATCGCCTGGGTGCTGGGCATCATCATCACGCTCGCCATGACATCCTATGAAGGACTCCGGGGACGGATGCATCGCTCGGAACGGCGGGCCGAGGAAATGCGGCGCGAGGCCCTGGCCGCCCGCCTGGAGGCGCTCCAGGCCCGCACCAACCCCCACTTCCTCTTCAACGGCCTCAACACCGTCGCCGGGTTGATCGAAGAGGACCCGGCCAAGGCGGAGCGGGTACTCGAGCGGTTCTCGGAACTCCTCCGCTACTCCCTCACCGGGGGACGGCGGGAACGGGTGCGGTTCGCCGAGGAACTGGAGATGGCACGGAACTACCTCGCGGTCGAGTCCCTGCGCCTCGAAAGCCGCCTGCGCACCCGCTTCGAGATCGAGGCGGGAACTGAATCGGTGGCGGTGCCGCCGCTCCTTCTTCAACCGCTGGTCGAAAACGCGGTCCTCCACGGGGTCGCCCCGCGGCGGGAGGGGGGCACGGTGGCGGTGCACGCCCGTCGGCGGAACGGCTCCCTGGTGGTGACGGTGGAGGACGACGGACCCGGGCCCGGCGGTTCCGCCCGCCGGGGAACCGGCACCGCGCTCGACGGCATCCGCAAGCGCTTACGGCTGCTCTACGAGGACCGGGGGAACCTCGAGACCGGGGAGCGGCCCGGGGGCGGGTTCCGCGCCCGGGTGACCGTTCCCGCAACCGAGGAACCGGCATGAGCGGGGGAACGAAGCGGACGCTTCGCGTTCTGGTGGTAGACGACGAGCCGATCGCCAGGCGGCGCGTGCTTCGAATGCTGGAGCGTCTGGAAGACGTCGAGGTCGCCGGAGAAGCGGTGGACGGGCCGGACGCCTTGGAGAAGATCCACGCCCTGGCCCCGGACGTGGTCCTCCTCGACATCCGCATGCCCGGCCTCGACGGGCTCACCCTGGCCCGGACGGTGCCGCAGCTCCCCCCGGTCATCTTCACCACTGCCTACGACGAGTACGCGGTCGAGGCCTTCGAGACCGCCGCCGTGGCCTACCTCATGAAACCGATCTCCAGGGATCGTCTCGCGGGAGCGCTCGAGCGCGCCCGGGAGGGGACCCGGGTGCCCGTCGAGGGGCTGGAGCGCCTGCTGCACCGACTCACCGGAGACCGTGACGGCCGGCCGCTCCGGGTCACCGCGCGTCTGGGGGACACGATCCGGGTCTTCGACCCCGCCGCCATCGGCCGGTTCCGCGCCGCGGACAAGTACACGGTGCTGGAGTTTGAAGGGGCCGAGTACCTGCTCGACGAGAGTCTCGCGAGCCTCGAGAAACGCCTCGAGTCCCTCGGTTTGCTGCGGGTCCACCGCCGGGAGCTGATCAACCTGCACCACGTCCGGGCCCTGCGCCTGGAAGACGGGACGACGGTGGCGGAGCTTGACGACGGGAGCCGGGTGGCGGTGAGCCGGCGTCTGAGCGGAAAGCTCAAGCGGCGCCTCGGCGCGGGGTAGGTCTTAACGGGCATTCCGTCCGGTGGGAACGGCGTCGATCCGGTATACTCCTGGGTGGGCCGGGCGCGCGGGGCACCCGCCCCCAGACCCGCGGAGGCTCGCCGGTGACCCAACTACCGAACAAGAAATCCGGTTTCGAACTCGTGAGAAAGACCTCCAAGGCGGCGATCATGGCCTGGGGGAAGGATCTCCCCAACCTGTTCGCTGCCACCGCGACCGGCATGTTCACGGTGATCACCAACCCGGAAGAGGTCCAACCCTCCCAGCTCCGCAAACTCGAGCTTTCGGCCGGGTCCAAGCAGGAACTGCTCCAGGAGTGGCTGGAACTGCTCAACGACCTTCACCAGATCAAGAACGAGTTCTACGTCAAGTTCGACGTCACGATCAAGGGAAACACCCTGGAGGCGGCGGTACGCGGCGAGCGCATCGACCCCAAGCGCCACGCGCCGGGAACCGAGGTGAAGGGCGTGACCCTCCGCGAGCTGAACCTGGAAAAAACCGAACGCGGCTTCGAGACCCACGTCGATCTGAAACTCTGACCGCCGGGACGGCGCGAAACGGGTTCAGAAGAGCTCCGGCACCTCCACCTCCACCAACCCGGTCAACGTGAACTTCACCTTCGCCTGCCAGTCGAAGTCGACGGTGGGGTTCTGGGAAGACGAGGAGGCGGTGCCGCTCCAGTCGAAGCGGAACTGCATGTCGGGAAGAGGGACGTTCTGCCCCTGGAGCTCGGCGTTGCGCGCATTGAAGTACTCCTGAAACGCCTCATTGAGGAGCGAGACGCCCGCATCTTCGAGAGGTGCTACGCGAAAATCTCCGAGGACCGATGCCAGAGGGACCGACGTGTAGTTCAGGAGCGGTGTTCCCGCCTCGCTCCGGGCCAGAGCCAGGATGCTGGTGGGAGTCGGGTTGACACGGGTCACCGTCATGCTCCCGGAGATCACCAGATCCGGATCCCCACGGTTTTCCTTGACCCGCCACTCGGCGGCCTCGACCACGGCGCTCAGCAGAACCTGGAAGTCACTATCGCTTTCCAGGTTCAGGAGCGACGGACCGAAGTCCACCACCGTGGACCCGGAATGTTCCGCGCTTCCCCGGGTGGTGAAGGTAACGTCCTCGGCATCTCGCACCGGCACTTCGAGCTGCTTGATCTGCAACACGCAGTTTTCCGCGGTAACGGACAAGAAGACCGCCATCAGACCCAGGATCAGAATCAATTTGCCTCGCATCGCGCCCTCCTAAAAGCCGATCGCCATGCCTCCGGAGACGCCCACACGATCGGCGACGTTTCCGGCCACATGGAGATGGACGAGGCTCAAGTGCAGCCCGACCCCGGCCAGCACGTGGGGGGTGAGCTCATTTCCAAGATCCACTTTCAACCGCGTTTCGTTGTCCTGCCCCTCGTTCACCGTGTACTCGGAGGTCATGGAGAAGGAATCCAGAGTGAGGGAGGCGAACGGTTCCAAGAGGCCGTACTCGCGGCTCGCCTGGACGCCGAAAGAAAACGCGGTGGCGTCGAGAAGATTGTTGGCCCCCACGTGGAGACTCTGGTAGAACGCGCTCGCCGCCAGGTCGACGGGTAGGGTTTCGAAGTACTGGGACAAGCTGTGGCGGACTCCCAGTCCGAACAGGTCGATGTCGCCGAGCTCGGCGTCCCCGGTATCCACGCCGATCCAGCGGAGGGTCGCCTCGGTCCCGGCGATGCTCCCCACAGTGAGCTGCGGAACCGCCAGGCTCAAGGACCCGAGATCGAATCCCCCCGGAAAGACGAAGGCGGTGCCGCCGTCCCCGCTCACGACCTTCGAATCTCCCGGCCCGACCACGGTGGACGCCTTGACCTCCTGTTCCGGGGAAAAATTGCCCCCGGTGGAGGCGATGAAGGTGTCGTCACCGTTCTTGAAAAAGACGCTCATAGCCTGGACTTCGAGACGGACCCGGAACCCCTCCCGGGGAATGGTCGCGCTCGAGAAAAAGCCGGTATTGAGGGACTGGCCGAACGCCTCGGAAAGAGGCCGGAGGTATCCCTCGGCGGTCTGGTCGGTGTACGAGGAGAGGTTGTCCTCGAGCTGAGCCAGCGCGGGGGACGGGCCGCAAACGGTCAGGAACGAGGCGGCCAAGGTCGCAACGAGAAGTGCGGCACCGAAGGATGCCGTCCTGCGTCCGGCCTGCTCGGCCCGCGCGGAGTGAGCTTGAACCATGGAGTTCTCCCGGGAAGATCGCTGGGGTCGTGGGATGCGCGTGGGAAACTCATACCCCACCGGGCAGGATTTCGCAAGTCGGCTGCGCCGCGACGTGACGGCTCAGGATCGGGAGGCGGGTGTCGGCCGGGAGACCCGGGGGGGGCGACGGCGGACGAGACGCCGCAGGAACCAGCCGGGAATCCGCCCCGCATCTTCCGCCAGGGACGCGGTGGTCGGCAGGAGCAACGCGGTCAGGAAGGTCGAGACGAAGAGGCCGCCCATGATGACCAGGGCCATGGAGTAGTAGTAGACCCCGCCGAGGGAGGGCCGCTGCACCACCATCGGCACCAACCCGATGAGCGTAGTGAGGGCGGTCATGAGAATCGGCCGCAGCCGTTCCTTGCCCCCCTGGAGCATGGCCCGGGAGCGCCGCATGCCGCGCCGCCGATAGGTGTTGATGTGTTCGATCATGACGATGCCGTTGTTGACGACGATCCCGATGAGCAGCAGCAACCCGACCGCCGCGGGCTGGTCGAAGTCGGTGGAGGTCAGGTAGAGCGTCCACACGGCGCCGGTCAGAGCGAAGGGAAGCGCGACCATGAGCCCGATCGCCTGACGGACGGACTCGAACAGCCCGGCCATGACCGCGAACACCAGCAGCAAGGACAGCAGGAGGTTCACCACGAACTCGCGCGTCTTCTCTTGGGCCCGCTGTTGCCACCGACCGAAGGTCCAGGAATAGCCGTAGGGCAGGTCCATGGAGTTCATGGCGGCGGTGACCGCCGGCACGTACTGCTCGCGGGTGCCCTTGTCGTAGGAAGCGCCCACCCAGATCGAGGTGCGGCGGTCGTCCCGGTTGATCCGCTCGGCCCCCGGTTCCACCTTGAACCGGGAGAGCGAGGCGAGGGGCACCCGCTCGCCGGTTTCCGTCCATAACGGCAGGTTTCGGAGCTGGGCCAGGCTCTCGGTCTTCTTTTCGTCGAGGGTCAGCCGCATCTCCCGTTCCCCTTCGGGAGTGCGGAACCGCTGGAGACGCTGCCCCCGGTAGGTGAGGCCGATCACCTGGGCGGGTTGCATGGGGTTGATGCCGTAGCGCGAGGCGAGATCCCGGTCGAGCTCCACGTGAAGCTCCTGCTCCCCCTGCTCGGCGCTGGAAAACGTGTCGCTGAGCCCCGGAATGTCCTCGAGGCGGCGCCGGACCTTCTCGGCCAGAGCGGCGAGCACTTCTGAGTCCTCCCCCACCAGTTGGAACGCCACGCGCTTCCCCCGGTCCTGGCGCCAAAACTGGCGGTTCTCCATGACCTCGAGCTTGAGCCCGGGCATCTCGGGAAGAATCTTCCGCAGACGCGACCGCACGGACTTGATGTTCTCCGGGGTCGCCTTCCCCTCCTTGAGATAGACCCGAGTGAGACTGAAGTGGTCGCTCCACCAGCTGTAGATGGACCGGGCCATCAGCTCCTCGCGGTGGGGTTCCAGAACCTTCTCCACCTGGGTCACCACCGCTTCCTTGTGATCCAGCGAGAGATCCTCGCTGAAGTTGTAGCGGATCTGCACGAACAGTTCCGCCTCGTTGCTGTCGAAATTCTTGTCGATCTTCTGGAAGGGGTAGATCGCGGAGGCGGTCACCAGGATCCCCACCAGGGGAGCAATCCACCGGTGCCGCAGGTTGACCTTCAGGAGACGCACGTAGTGCCGTTCCATCCAGGCCATGAGCCGTCCCTTGCGCCGCGGGCGGGTGATAAACCAGCTCGTGGCCATGGGAATCAAGGTTTGACTCACGAAAAGAGAGGCGAGGAGAGTGAGGCAGACGGTGATGCCGAGCTCCTTGAGATAAATGTTCATCTCGCTCGGCTTGTTGAAGATCAGCGGGAGGAACACGATGACCGAGGTCAGCGTGGCCGCGATCACCGCGGTGGAAACCTCCCGCGCGCCCAGGCGGGCGGCCTCCTTCCGATCGAGGCCCCGCTCCTGGTGGCGGAAGATGTTCTCGATCACCACCACCGCATTGTCCACCAGCATTCCCACCCCCACGATGAGCCCGAGCAGGGTGAGGGTGTTGAGGGTCTTCCCTTCGGCCCAGATGATCCCGCAGGCCACGATCAGCGAGAAGGGGATGCAGGAGACCGAGATGACGGTGGGGATCAACCGGCGCAGGAACCCGTAGAGCACGACGGTGGCGAGAATCGCTCCGAAGATCCAGGTGAACATGAGGTCCTTCAGGGTCTTGCGGATTTCCTTTCCCTGGTCGAACCAGACCAGGAAGTCCACTCCCTCGAGTTCGGGATCGTCGTCCATGGAGGCGATGCGCGCCTCGAGATCCCGACAGACCTCCACCGCGTTGGCCTTGGATTCCATGGTCACGCTGATGCCGACGGCGAAGTTTCCGTCCAGGTGCCGCCCGTAATCGAGGGTGGGCTCGTCGTAGACGACCTCCGCGACGTCCTTCAGGAGCAACCCGTCCGGACGCAAGGGCAGGTTTCGGATCTGGTCGACATCGGCGAAGGTCCCGACCGTCCGCAGGGCGAATGTCGTCTGCCCCTCCTCGACCCGCCCCAGGGACTGGTCGAAGTTGGAGGCGCGCAGGACGCGGCTCACTTCGCGCACGTCCACCCCGTGGCTTTCCAGATCCGACACGCGGAGGTTGATTCGCACTTCCTTGGGGCTCACCCCGTCCAGGTTCACCTGGGCCACCCCGGGGATGCGTTCCAGTGGATTGACGATCTTTCGCTCCAGAAGATCGTAGCTCGCGCTGAGATCCCGCTTGGAGGAAAGGCGCCCCTCGAGAATCGGCTTGTCCGCCTCGCGGCCGCCCCAGTGAGAACCCATGACAATATTCCCCACGTCGTCGGGCAGGTCCCGCCGCACGCGGTCGATCTTCTCCCAGACCTCCACCTTGACCAGGTCCATGTCCATGGACCAATCGAACCCGAGGCGGATCACCCCGCCCTGGGGATTGCACTGGGACCACATTTCCTTCAGCCCCTTGACCGACCCGAGGGCGTCCTCCATGGGCCGGACGATCATTCGCTCCACCTGGGACGGCGAAGCGTTGGGGTAGTCCACCCGCACGAAGACCTGGGGTTGTTCCACGTCGGGAAGAAACGCCAGAGGAAGACGCACCAGCGCCACCAGCCCGAGCACCACGAAGCTCACCAGGATCATGAGGGTCGTGACGTGGCGCTTGATCGCGAGTTCGGGAAGCGTCATGACGAGGCTCCTTCGGGCAGGGGTTCGGCAGCGTCGGTCTCTTCGGGGCTCACCTTTGAGGGGATCGCCATGTAGGCGGCGGGAATCACGACCAGGGTGAGGAGAGTGCTGAGGAACAACCCCGAGGCGACCGTAATCGCGAGAGGGGAGCGGAGCTCGGCCCCCTCGCCCCAGGCCAGGGCCATGGGGAGCAGGCCGAGGATGGTCGTGAGGGTGGTCATGAGGATCGGACGAAGGCGGATGTGACCGGCCCGAATCACCGCTTCGGTCTTCTCCATGCCGGCCCGGCGCAGGCGGTTGATGGTGTCGATGAGGATGATGGCGTTGTTGACCACGATCCCCACCAGCATGATCGTGCCGATGAACACGATCACGCTGATCGGCGTCCCGGTGACCAGCAGCCCGGCCACCACGCCGACCAGGGCCAGAGGAATGGTGAAGAGCACGATGAACGGATGAAGCAGCGATTCGAAGGTCGCGGCCATGACCAGGTAGACGAGAAAGATGGCCAGGAGCATCGCGAATCGAAGGCTGTTGAAGGAAACCTGCATCTCCCGGTTTTGACCCGCCAGCTCGCTCGTGATCCCGGCCGGGGGCGGGTTGTCGGCCAGCACCGCCCGGATGTCGCCGACCACCGATCCGAGGCTTCGACCCTGGAGGTTGGCGCCGATCACCGCCGCTCGCTGCTGCTGCAAGCGGTGGATCTCGGCCGGACCACGGTCCAGGCGCACGTCGGCCACCGAGAGGAGACGCAGCGGGCGGCCCCCGGGTCCCGGCAGAACCAGGTTCCGCACGTCCTCGACGGTTTTCCGGTCGAGCTCCCGGTTGCGGACCCGGATGTCGATCTGGCGGTCGGCCTCCTTGAAACGGGTCGGCACCGCGCCCTGGACACGGTCCTTCAACGTCTCGGACAGGGTGCCCATGTCGAGGCCCAGGGCGGCGAGGCGCCGACGGTCGAAGATCACCTGGAGTTCCGGGTTTCCCGCCTCGAGGGAGGAGCGGACGTCCACCAGCCCATCCACCCGCCCCAGGGCTTCGGCGAGGGTCAGGGAGTAGTCCCGAAGGTCCTCCAGGTCCTCGCCGTAGAGCACCACCTCGACCGGGGTCTTGAGGCTGAAGTAGGAGGGACGCCCGGACTTGACCTCCACGTCGGGAAGATCGGCGAAGCGACGGCGAAGATCCTCCATCAGGGACGCCTCCCGTCGCCCGTCGGCCTTGTCCCGCAGCACGATGTTGAGCTGACCGAGATTCTCGGCCTTGGTGTTGAGGGAGAGTCCGCCGGAGACCGAACGGCTTCCCACCGTGGCGTAGTAGAAGTCCACCCCGTCCTCGGCGGCGGTCGTCTGTTCCATGTGGGACATCACCGCGTCGGTCGCGGTGAGGGCGTGCCCCTCGGGCATGTTCACTTCGAAGAAGAACTCGCCCTCGGTGAGGGGGGGAATGAGGTTGGTCCCGATCCCCCGTTCCTCCGCCAGGGCCAGGGCGAAGAGTCCGAATGCGAGGGCCAGGGTCGTCCACCGGCGCGCGATCGCTCCCCGCACCAGGCGGTCGTAGATCCGGGACACCCCGCCGAGGGTTTTCACGTCCGCCTTCGGCGATGCCGGGGCTTCGGGCGCGGCGGACGACCGGCTCCCCCCCCAGGCGCTCAGCATGGGAATGAGCGTGATCGCCACCACGAGGGAGGCCAGGAGGCTGATGGTGACGGTGAGAGCCTGGTCCTTGAAGAGCTGCCCCGCGATCCCTTCCACGAACACGATGGGAAGGAACACCGCGACCGTGGTCAGCGTCGAGGCAACCACCGCCGCCCCCACTTCGGTGGCGCCCTCGATCGCCGCCTCCCTACGGCTCAGCCCTTCCCGGCGGCGGCGGTGGATGGCTTCCAGCACCACGATCGAGTTGTCCACCAGCATGCCGATCCCGAGGGTGAGACCTCCGAGGGACATGATGTTGAGCGAAATGTCCATGCGATACATGAGCATGAAGGTCGCGACGACCGAGAGGGGAATCGAGGTTGCGATGATGAGGGTGCTGCGCAGATCCCGTAGAAACGCCATGAGGACGAGCACCGCGAGCAGGCCCCCGAGGAGCGCCGCGTTTCGCACCTCGCGGATCGCCTGCTCGATGAACCGGCTCTGGTCGAACAGGGTGGTCACCTCGTAGCCCGGCGTAAGATCCTCGGCCAGACCCGCCAGGCGTGCCCGGGTCTTGCGGGCCACGGTCACCGTGTTGGCATCCCCCTCCTTGTAGATCGCGAGCTCCACGCACTCGCGCCCGCCCACCCGGGTGATCTCCTCCCGTTGCTTGGCTCCGCGATAGACGCTCGCCACGTCTCCCAGGCGGACCGGCGCCGCCTCGTCCTGGCGGAGGATCAGGTCCTCGATCTCCTCCATGGAATCGAACTCGTTCAACGTGCGGATCAGGTATTGGCTGTCGGCGCTTCGCAGCGATCCCCCCGGGAGGTTGATGTTGGAAGCGCCCACCACCGAGCGCACCCGTTCCATGGGAATACCGAGGGCGGCCAGCCGCTCCTGGTCCACGTCGATCTGGATTTCTTCCTCGAGGCCCCCCTGGAGCTGGGCCGAGGCGATGCCGCGCAGGGTTTCGAGCTGCTGCTTGAGTTTCTTGTCGGCGATGCGGCGGATGTCGGTGAGCGGATCCGGCCCGGTCAACGCCACGCGGAGGATGGGATCCAGGGACGGATCGAAGCGCAGCACGATGGGATCTTCGGCCCCGTCGGGAAGGATCAGGCGATCCAGCTTGTCGCGCACGTCCATGGAGAGAGCGTCCATGTCCGAATCCCAATCGAACTCGAGGGTCACCTCCGACACACAGGAACGCGAGACCGAGTGGATGCTCTGGAGACCTCGAAGCACGCCCACCGCCTCCTCCACCGGCCGGGTGACCAGGTTTTCTACCTCCTGGGGCGCGGTATCGGGAAAGTCGGTCTGGATCGTGAACGAGGGATAGGTGATGTCCGGGAAGAGATCCAGGGCGAGGCGCTGGTAGCCGACGATGCCGAAGGCGACCACCGCCAGCGCGGCCATGAGGACGGTGATCCGCCGACGGACGGCCAAGACGACCAGGGAGCGCATCAGGAGCCGGTCCGCCCGCGTTCGGGAGCCGGGGCCATGATGTCCTCCATGATCCGGATCCGGGCGCCGTTCTTGAGGGAACGCTGGCCCTTGACGATCACCGTCTCACCCTCGGAGACCCCGTCCAGGATCTGGGCGTGGAGCTCGTCCTCGAAGCCCACCTCCACCACCCGGCGCTCGGCGGTGCTGTCGGGGGCGGCGCAGTAGAGCACGCGCTCGCCTTTCTCGCTCAGGACCGCCACCTTGGGTACCAGCAGCGCGTCGGGACGGCGCTCGGTCACGATCCGCACCTCGGCGAAGTCGCCGGGACGGGTGGCCCGGGGATAGTCTTCCACCTCCACCGTCACCTTGATGGTTCCGGTCGTGGGATCGATGATCGGGCTCACCAGCGTGATGACGCCCTTCAGGGGGGCGGTCCCGGTCTCGAGGGTCAACTCCACCGGCTGGCGGCGCTCGAGTTTCTTGAACTCCTGGGACGGCACGTGGACCCGGGCGAGCAGGGGATGAAAATCGGCGAGGGTGAACAGCGGCGTCCCGTTGCTCACGGTCCGGCCCGGGTCGACCAGGCGGCGGGTGATGCGCCCCGCGAAGGGAGCCGTCACTCGCGTGTAGGATAGGTTCAGCTTGGCTAGGCCCTCGTTGGCCTTGGCGGTCTCGAAATCGCTCTGGGCGGCGTCGTACTCGTCGGCGGAAACGAGGTTCTGCTTCCACATGGTCTCGATCCGCCGGAACCGCGCCTTCTGGGTGGCCACCGCCGCGTCCGCCTGGTCCAGACGGAGCCGGTATTCCTCGTCCTGGATCCGCAGCAGCTCCTGCCCGGCGCGCACTTCGTCCCCCTCTTCCGCCAGGATGGAAAGAACCACCCCGGAGACCCGGGCGAGAATGTCCGCTTGCTTTTCCGCCTCGAGGGTCGCGTTGGCGGTGTAGTAAGAGGCGATCGGACCCATCGTTACCGGTGCCACGGCGACCGGGGTGGGAGGCGCGGCGGACCGGCCGCCTCGTCCCGGACCCCCGGCCCGTCGATGCCCCTTTGCCCCGGCCGAGGCCTGGTCGCTTCCCCCGCAGCCGGCCAGGACAACCGCCAGGAGCAGGGAAAAAAAGACGCCGGAAAGCCCGGGGAAGGAAAGCGTACGCCAACGCTTCGGGGCGTGGGGGAACACGGAAGGGATCATGGTCGGGACTCGCTTTTCCAGGATTGCGAAGGTTGTTTCGCCCAGGGGGATAGGCAGTAGAGAAGCATACACCACCGGGGGCCGCGTCGATACCCGCCCGAGGCGCACCCTGGACGGGAACCGGGCCGACGGCTACCCTAGATCCTCCCCATGCAAGCCGAACATCCCACCGGAATCAGGAGAAACCCATGGCTCGGCTCACCCTATCCACCGGCTTGGCCGGTCTCGCCCTTCTCGGCGCCTCGCTCGTCGCGGCCGGTCCGAAGGAGAATCTCATGACCCTCGCCGACCGCTACTGGGAGGACCATCTCCGGACCAACCCCACCGAGGCCACCTCGATCGGCGACCACCGCTACGACGCGTTTCTCCGGAACGACTCGGCCGAGGGGATCGCGGCCGAGACGGGGCGTCTGGAGGCGCTTCGGAGGGAGGTGCAAGCCCTCGCTCCCGAGACGCTGGACCCCGCCGACCGGGTCACCCGAAGCCTCCTCCTCCGGGAGATCGGAAACGACTTGGACCGTATCGCCTGCGACTTCGACGCCTGGGACGTGGGTCCCCGCGGGCCCCAGAGCCGCCTACTGAACATCCCGAGCTACCAGACGCTGGAAGGCCCCGAGAGCGGGCGGGCCATGGTGGAGCGCTGGCGCGCCATGGCGGCCTACCTGCGAACTCACACGGAGAACCTGAAGCGGGGCCTGGCCGGAGGACGGGTGGCCTCGGTCCCGGCGGTCGAGCGGGCGCTGGAACAGCTCGACGGTCTCGAAAAGACACCGGTCGAAGACTGGAGCCTGCTGGAACCTCTGAAATCGATTCCTTCATCCTGGGACGAGGCGGCCCGGGAGACCTTTCGCCGCGATCTCACCGCCGCGGTGACCGACTCGGTGCGCCCGGCGCTCCTCGCCTACCGCGATTTCCTCCGGGAGACCGTCCTCCCCCGGGCCCGCCCCGCAGAGAAGGCGGGTCTGACCTATCTTCCCGGCGGCGACGAGTGCTACCGGCGGCTGATCCACCTGCACACCTCCCTCGATTTGGACGCGGACGCGATCCACGAGATCGGTCTCGCCGAGGTGGCGAAGATCAACCGGGAAACACGAACCCTGGGGGCGAACGTTCTCGGCACCGACGACCTCGAGGAAATCCACCGGCGCCTGCGCACGGACCCCGCGCTTCATTTCACCACGCGCGACGAGGTGCAGCAAACCGCGGAAGCGGCGCTGGCCCGGGCGGAGGCCGCGATCCCGGCTTGGTTCGGCCGGCTTCCTCAGGCGCCCTGCATCGTGAAGCGAGTGCCCGCGCACGAGGAGAAGATCACCACCATCGCCTACTACCGCGGTCCGGCGGTCGACGGCTCGCGACCGGGCGCCTACTACGTGAACACCTACGCCCCCGAGACACGGCCCCGCTACGAGGCGGAAGTGCTCGCCTTCCACGAGGCGGTGCCGGGACACCATCTCCAGATCTCCATCGCCCAGGAACTCGGGGATCTGCCCGCCTTCCGGCGACACGGGGGAACGACCGCCTACGTCGAGGGGTGGGCCCTCTGCACCGAACGCCTGGCCGACGAGATGGGGCTCTACTCCGGCGACCTCGATCGCATGGGCATGCTGAGCTTCGACTCCTGGCGGGCCTGCCGCCTGGTGGTGGATACGGGAATCCACGCCCGGGGTTGGTCCCGGCAGAAGGCGATCGACTACCTCCTCGCCAACACCTGTCTCGCCGAGAACAACATCGTGAACGAGGTGGATCGCTACATCACGAGTCCCGGTCAGGCCCTGGCCTACAAACTCGGCCAACGCGAGATCTTCGCGCTGCGCCGCCGCGCCAAGGAGGCCCTGGGCGAGCGCTTCGACATCCGCGCCTTTCACGACACGATCCTGGGGGGCGGCGCGGTGGACCTCGCCACCCTGCGCTCCATGGTCGACAACTACATCGA
>Ga0114931_10004105_pt1 | contig 18223 bp, 18 predicted proteins | sample 2SBtaG_FD_89579 | JGI IMG/M metagenome (GOLD analysis project Ga0114931, IMG submission 89579) | Deep subsurface microbial communities from Kolumbo volcano to uncover new lineages of life (NeLLi) - 2SBTROV14_V59a metaG | ecosystem: Environmental > Aquatic > Marine > Volcanic | place: Kolumbo...
CGCTCCATCGGTTCGCCCGCGCGTTTTCTCGTGCAATGATGCTGCTTCGACCGCCATGCATCAGAAAGTCGTTCACCTCGGTGGCGAGCAACTCCTTGCCGGCCAGATCCAATGCGTACCCTTTGCCAATGCCGCCGAAATCAACTTCCAGTACGTTCTTGTCGAACGCGACGCAGCCATTTGCGTCATCGAGTTGAAGGTGATTGCTTCCCACGCCACCCCGCGCGACGGACAACTCTTCGTCCGTTGGAATACGTCCCTGCCGACGATGAAATCCCCAGGCCTTGCTGAGCGGCGTGGCCGTTACGTCGAACGCTCCAGCGGTTCGTTCGTGGAGCTCCAGGCACAACTTGAACAAGTCGAACAGCCGCCGCTCGACCGCCACCGGGGAATGTGCCGCGCGACGGTTCACTTTCATGATCTCACTGGTCTCGCGATAGACACTTAGCTGGTCTTCCAGCGCGTCGACCAAATCCAGAGCGGCCATCGCGACTTCTTGTCCACGGGCATACTGGCCCGCATTCAAGAGCACCGCGAAGTCGCACCCCATCGCCCGTCGGGCGACTTCCACCAGATAGGTCCGAGAAAAAGGAGATAAGTCCAACGATTACTCCGACTTGCCTTTCGTAGCCGCCCGACAAACGTTCGAGCATCTCCTCCAGTCTACCGGTCTGCTGTCCAACGGTAAATATTTGTACCACCAACGGCGGAAGTCCACCCGTCGATTCCAAGGCCGTACTCACATCGCGGTCCGATGGCCTTGTTCTTTATTTTGTTGACACCTGTTTTGTTGACACCTTTGTTTCGGAAAGAAAAATAGAAGCGCAGGCCCGCGCTTTTGGCCACTTTCTCGATGCCGCGGGAGCCACCGCCCGCCCTGTTTCGACCATGGTTTCCACCAAGACCCAAGCAAATCGATCGCGACGGTTTGCAAGGCCGTACGACGATCGAGCATCGGTCGCTCGCGACCAGGACCCACCATCGAAGGTACGGGAATTCGCCGCGAGACAGTCAACGACAAAGCGATCGGGCGCCCAAACGCTTTGCCAAGGAAAAGCTACCGGTAACTCAACCTAGACAACCCTATCGGGGCCCCGATGAAATGGCAACACAAAGAATCGGCCACCCCAGCTTCCGGGTGCGACGGCTCCCTAAGTCGGACATAGACAAGGCGACCTACGGTTCTCCAGCGCCCGTCGGCAATCGTTCGGCCACCAACTCAGCGACATCTTTTACCGCGATGCTTGACTGTTCGTCGTTTTTCGCGGCGTCGTCCAACATGGTCATGCAAAACGGACAGCCAACGGCCACCGTGTTGGCTTCGGTTTCCTTGAGTTGCTCCCAACGCGCGAAATTGACCCGTTTGTCAATGTCTTCTTCCATCCACATGCGACCACCGCCGGCCCCGCAACAAAAACCGTCGTGACCGTGCCTATCCGGTTCGACGATTGGCAATTGCGGGCCGCTCAACGTGTTCAACACTTCTCGCGGAGCACGCGACCCGTCGTTGTGTCGCGAGAGATAGCACGGATCGTGAAACGTAATCGTTCCTTCCGGGTCGATCTCCCGGAGAGGCAAACGGCCCGTATCGATTAGTTCGCGGATGAATTCGGTGTGGTGTTGAACTTCGTAGTGGCCGCCGAAGTCGGGGTACTCGTTTTGCAACGTGTTGAAACAATGGGCACAGGCCGTGACGATTTTCTTGAAGGAAACCTGCGAAAGCGTTTCGACATTGCCTTGGGCCGCTTCCAGGAACGTGAACTCATCGCCCAAGCGTCGGGCTGAATCGCCGGTGCAGCTTTCGCGTTTGCCAAGGATGGCAAAATCGACATTCGCTGCCTTGAGGATTTTCACCATCGCGCGGGAGACCTTCTGATTGCGACGATCGTAGCTTCCGGCGCAGCCGATCCACAACAAGATCTCGGGCGTGGGTTGGTCTTCGACCGTGGGCACGTCAAGTCCTTCTGCCCAAGCGGCACGTTCGGCGCGAGGCAGTCCCCATGGGTTGCCATGCGCGGCCATCGCACGTAGCGACGCTTGCGCGCTGCCAAGCACCTGTCCCTCGCCGACAAGGTGTCGTCGCAAGTCGACGATCGTGCCTATGTGGTCGATCATCACCGGGCAGTTGTGAACACAAGCCCCACAGGTGGTGCAGGACCAGAGCGTTTCGGCGGAGATCACATCGCCATGCAACGTAGCCACTTGACCGCCGGCTTGGGCAATGTCCAGCACCACGCGCATCGGAGAAAGCGGTTTATCGGTGGCATGGGCGGGGCAAGCACTTTCACAACGTCGGCAATGCGTACATGCATCGAAACTTGCCAGCCGGCCGCGCGTGAAGTGTTCGATCGATTCCGTCCCAAAACGTCCTGTTTCTTCAACCTCCTCCAAACTGACCGGCACCAAGCGACCGCTGTGACACGGTCGGGCAAGCGCGATGTTCACCGGAGCCACCAGGATATGCAGCAGCTTGGTGTAGGGAATGATCGCGATGAAGACGAACACCATCACCATGTGGACCCACCACGCGACAAAGTGCGACGTGGTCGCCGTCGCGGCGGTGAGCCCCAGGTTTTGCAAACCCGCGGCGATCCACCAACCGACGAACGAAGCGGTTTCAAAATCGCACTCCGGATTGTGCGCGACGATTCGTAGCGATTCGATGACGAAACCGGTGACGCCGATGAGCAACAACCACCACAGAATCGCCGCGTCGACCGGGCGGCTCGATGGTACGATCTTCGTCGCCCCCGCGCGACGCAACATCGCCGCAACAAGAGCCACGACAAACGCCAAACCAAAGAGATCCAGCAAGAATGAGGTGGTAAGGTAGAAACGGCCATAAAAGAAATGGGCCAGCCCGTAGTGTTCGATGCCGACCAGCACCGTGCCAATGAACAGCACGATGAAACCGTAGAAGATGGCCATGTGGCTCAGCCACGCCCAAGGGATGCGGGCAATGCGGATTTGCAGCACGACATGCCGCCAGATTCGCAGGGCAGCCCCCCGGGCCCCGTCTCTGGGCGAAGTCTCGCTCGGCGCTCCGTCACCCGATGTTCGCGTTTGTCCTCGTTGCCAGAATTTCCAGCGGCGGTAGAAGCGACTGGCGAACACACCGAGCGAGACCGCGAACAACAAGTACATCGCCGTCTGCGTGACGGGACCGATATTCCACAGGATCTCACGCGTGATGCGTTCCGGATTCACGTTCGTTCACCCTGCCGTGCAGAAAGCAATACGACGGAAAGACCCAAGCCTAGCGACCCGCGGCGCTTCGCCACCCGCCCCCCGGCTAGGCGGCGCTTCCAAGCCCGCTTTCCAGTCGCGACGAAGTACCGACTCGAATTGATTACTGAGCGGCCTCGGGCGAACCACCGATTTTCTTGGCCTTGTATTCGTGGTCTCGCTTGCGGATCACTGTGGCCTCGATGATCGTGTCGGCATCAGGCTGTCCTTCCGACGGATCGCGTATCTGAAGATTATTCACGACGTCCATCCCGTCGATCACGCGCCCAAACACCGTATGCTTTCCATCCAAATGCGGGGTTGGGCCGAAGGTGATGAAGAACTGAGACCCGCCCGTATCTCTCCCAGCATGGGCCATGCTCAGGCTGCCGGTGAAGTGATTACGATGATTCTCTTCATAACACTCGCAGGCGATGCTGTACCCGGGTCCGCCGGTTCCGTCACCTTTTGGGTCACCCCCTTGGGCCATGAAGCCGTCAATCACCCGGTGGAACTTGAGCCCGTTGTAAAAACCTTTCTCGACAAGTTCGATAAAGTTAGCCACCGTGTTCGGGGCTTCGTTCTCGAACAATTCGAGTGTGATGTCGCCCTTGTTGGTGGTGAGCTTAACGCGTGGCAGGTCGTCCGCCTCGGCTTCGGCGTTGCGTAGCAGTTGTTCTTTCTTATACATCTCACCATTGGCGCTGAGCACGCCAGCCTCCTCAGCTTTTTGAAAAAATTCGATCGCCAATTGACCTTCGCCCAAATTGAATGCGGCGAGACCAGCCTCGTTGTAGATTGCCTTATTCGGGAAATCATGCTCGATCAACAACTGTGCCACACGTAAGGCCTCGATATTCTTGCCTTGGGCCAGATTGCCCACGACGGTTGAGGCGAAAATTCCCGACTTCGGGGTTCGTCTGTGGATCGGCCAAGAATGCCGCTTCGGCCGCTTCGCGCAGGCGCGGGGCGAGCGCATCGCCTTGAGCAATCAGGCCGTTGAATTTCTCGACCGGCGCCGCACGATCTTCGGGCTTGGCAATCTTATACTCGTTTTGCAAGGCCCGAAGTTCAGCGATCACTCCTTTCCACTGCTCGAAGAGCGCTCCGAAATCCTCGGCACCGGCTTCGGCGGCGGGAGGTTCTTCGGTCTCGGTTTTCTTTGTGTCAGCTTCCGGCGTTTCAGGTTTTTTCGTATCGGCGGTATCTTCCGTCTCGGCTTTCGGCGTGTCGGCTTTCGGCGTCTCAGCCTTTGGCGCATCGGCGTTTGGCGTCTCAGCTTTCGGCGTGTCGGCTTTCTCTGTTTCGGTGGATTGCTCGGTTTCGTTTTGCAGGGCTACCGCGGTGGGAATTGCGATGAAGAGCGAAACGATGAACAGTCCCAGCAGGAGTTGGGGGCGATGGAACATCGATGGTTTTCCTCAAATGGCCTTTTGTTGTGACAAAATCGAATCTGTGCTGATATGCCGCCACAAGGTGTTACAGGCGCAGCATATACAATCGAAGTAGGCTACCATATTCGTTGACGATTGGTAACCACCTCCCGGTTGTCGACGCCGTGAGGCGGAGCAAACCCACGCATCCCGAGAACCCCCTGAAGTGTCACGTCGATCCAAACAAGGAAACGTCAAGCTTTCGCGGAGCCGTCGGCCCGTCGCACGACCAGGGGAGCTGCGCATCATTGGCGGGAGCCTTCGAGGGCGACGCCTGAAATATGGTGTCGATGCCCGAACACGCCCGATGAAGGACCGTGTTCGCGAAGTTGTCTTCAATCTGCTGGGTCCCAGAATTCGGGACAAGTACGCCGTGGATCTTTTCGCCGGAACCGGAGCCCTTGGGCTCGAAGCAATTAGCCGAGGGGCGATCGGCGGCATGTTCGTCGAACAACACTTTCCCACCTCTCGGGTAATCGAAGACAACATCCGTACCCTTGGCATGGAAGATCAAACACACGTTCTCGCGGCCGACACCTTCATCTGGATGCGGCGGCACGAGGGCCTCCCCCTTTCTACGCCGTGGGCCGTGTTTTGTTCGCCGCCCTATGCCTTCTACATCGATCGTCGCGAAGAGATGTTGCGGTTGATCGCCGAAGTCGTCGCCGCGGCACCACCGGATAGCCTGATCGTCGTCGAAACCGATGCTCGCTTCGATTGGCAGTTATTAGACGAACCAGACGCGTGGTCGTTGCGGCGGTTTCCACCAGCGGTGGTGGGGATTCGTCAGATTGAATCATCGCCACAAGAGGACAACAACCGAGATGATTCCGAGACGAGTTAGTCCAGCGCGCGACGAGCGGAGCATTTCGCCAGACAGGAGAGAAAGCACGTACCATGGACGTGAAGAATATCAACGACGTTGAGGCGTTTACCACGGTGGACGGCTCCGAGATCCGTGAGCTACTAGCCCATCGCAACTCTTCCATTCGCAAGCAGAGTCTCGCCGAAGCAAGACTGAAGCCGGGCCAACAAACCACGCCGCATTACCACCCGACGACTGAGGAAATCTACTACATCACCGCCGGCAATGGACGAATGCAATTGGCCGACGAGCTACGCGATGTCGGCACCGGCGACGCCATCGCCATCCCGCCGGGTGTCACACACCAAATCACGAATACGGGGCAGGACATGCTCGTTTTCTTGTGCTGCTGTGCACCGGGCTACGAACACGAGGACACGGTTCTTCTGGAAGGACACTAACCCCCGGCTTTTGGGTGGGAGCCACCTCGACTTCCGATTGTTCAGCAACTCGAATCAGGCGGAGTTGCGTCTCGTGTTTTGCTCGAATGATGCCAGCTTATTTTCTCTAGGCACTGTCATACAACGACTTAGACATTGGTCTTGGAAATCTCTCTGTATCTATCTTAGAATTCTCATTTCACTCAGTCGCCCCAATATACCGATCTTCTTTATCGAGCCATCATAAGGGGCCCGGTTCACGCTCGGGCCACCACGGACGACGGCAGACGCCTCACGGCATGGATCACTGCATTTAGGGGTGAAACGGATGACCCGCTCTCAACCAACGCCGACCTGGCCCTTTTTGAGCATCTTGGTCGCACTCTTTATTCTCAGTCTCAGCGCTCCCAGAAGTTGGGAAAGCGTTGCTCGAAATGCTCCACTTGGGAATCTTAGCGGGAACCACGTCACAGCGCCCCGCGCGACTGCCGAATTTGGCAGTTCCCAGGAAGGAGAACTGGTTCTTGAATCGCGACACGTATACGGCACGCCGACTTTGGCTCCCCCGTTGACCAAGACACCTGATGAAGAACCGTCGCCGTTCGCGGAAAATTCAACACCCCAATCGGAAGAGTCGTACGAAGCCCTTTCGTGGCCCGACTTGGTGGGAACGCAACGAACGTGCGACGCTCCGAAAGAAGACGGTCCCATGTTACAGTTCCCCGTCGTGTCATCCGACACGGAGCCCACGGGTGAATCGAGTGTTGTGAACACGTTCGTCGATCCATTCGGGATCATTCCGCGATGGCTTACGAGAACGACCTCCGACGCCTTGTTGCCCACGCTCGATGGCACGGCGGCGGAGACGATGCCACGTGTCGCTTCACGGACCGGGGGACGCGATCATCTGAATGTTGGTGACGACACAGAGATCCCATCACGCTGGACGCCGTCGCTCTCGGACGAAGAGGCCATTTCCTCCGACGGCGTGGCGCGGCTCGACGGTCCGTCGCCATCAATGTGGCGCGAACCCACCGCCTTGCTCGACGGTTTGGATCATCTCGCTTGGGAGTGCTCGTGCAGTGATTGGGCCGTGCGTGTCAGTATCTTGGTTCGCGAATTGACCAGCGGAAAAATCACTTCGCCTGAAGAGGCCAAAGCACTGCTGAGTGAATTACGTGGCGAAGTCGAGCAGGTCGATACGTTGGTTGCCGCGATGAGCGATTATCGCCTGGCCAGCGAAGTACGGCGATTGCAATACGCACTGGCGCGGCGGCTCGCGGTTTGGAACCTCGCCGTGCGGCTCGAATCAAAGTCCGATTCCGCGGTGGCCTCGGTGAGCGTCGATCCCCAACCATTGGCTACCGCTCTGAATCAGGTAGACGCACTGGTGGATCAGGCGGGGGAACACTCGGGGTGGCGAGAGTACTTGATGCTCGACGCCTTGGGAGTCTTGGCTCAGTCGCGGCAGGGACACGTCACCGAGCGGACTCGTGAACTTGCCGATCTCGTGCTCGCCCGGTTGGATGCGGACAACTTGAATCCTCGGCAGCGTCATCTGGTGAACGTCGGACCAATCGCCTCGCTTGGCAAAAATTTGCATGCGTGGGCCGCCCGATCGGTCGAACCGTCGGAGTTCTTGCGTGCCTTGGAGCAATACGAAGCGACCGGGCTACCCAGCGACGCGGCAAAGCTGGCCCGACTTTCCAACCGTCTGTTGTGGTCTTCAGACGACGACCAACAGCAGTTGGCGGCCACGGTGAACCGCTATTACCGCAACGCGAATCTACGCGTCGCCCTCTCGGGTCGGTTGATCGATCGAGTGCTTCCCACCGAGCAGCTTCAGCGACAGCGTGTCCGCGAGACAATCGTTGGTGTACCTGTCCGCGGCAACAGCACTGTTCGAACCAACTTCGGGATCGACCTGCTACCCGACGACGAGCATCTTCGCATGATCCTGGACGTCTCGGGGCAAGTATCGGCGCGAACCCGTGCCGGAGGCACCTGGGGCGGAGTGTTCAATCGCAGCGATTCCCGCTATGCGGTGCGGCAGCCGTTGGTGGTTGGGCGAGAAGGATTAGAGCTTGGCGCCCCCACGGGGAGTGTCAATAGCCATGTTCGCCTGCAAGGCGTCGAAACCAAGTTCGATGGTATCCCGCTGTTGGGGAGCATGGCAAAATCACTCGTGCGTCACGGGCAAGAAAAACGAGGACCCGAAGCACGACGTGAATCTGAGCAAAAGATTCGCCATCGTGCCTTGCAACAGGCCACCCAAGAAACCGGTACACGGTTCAAAGCTGCCGAGAAGCGGTTTGAACAGGAGATCGTCAAGCCCTTGACGGCGATGGGGCTTGATCCTGAAATCATTGAAATGAAGACGACCAACCAGCGGCTTACCATCCGCGCAAGGATCGCGGGGGTCAACCAACTCGGTTCTCACACCCCACGACCGCGTGCCCCGTCAGACAGCCTCGCGAGCGTCCAGCTTCACCAAACGGCCGTGAATAATCTGATCGAGCGACTTGATCTCGACGGGCGCGACATGTCGCTGGCCAAGCTTCATGCCCACGTAATGAAGAAGCTCGGACGCAAATCAGAGGCGGCTCCGGAATCGATGCCGGAGGAAGTGCGAATCCGGTTTGCCGCACACCATGCGGTGCGCGTCGTGTGCCAAGAAAATCGAGTGCGGGTGTCGATGGCTATTGAGGAGCTATCCAAACGCCCTCGCCGCTGGAACAACTTCACGGTCCACGTGAATTACCGCCCCGCCGAGAACGTGGCCGATGGCCGACTGGCTCGCGACGGAACGATTCAATTGGCCGGTCGTCGTTTGAACCTTGGCTCGCAAATCGCCCTACGGGGAGTGTTCAGCAAGATTTTCTCCGACGACGGAATTCAAATTCTACCAGAACGGATTAAGGATGATCCGCGATTCTCGGATATCGAAATCACGCAACTCGTGGTAACCGATGGATGGATTGCCGCCGCGTTGGGTCCCAAGCGAGGTGAACGAAACGCCCAGATGACACAAGACAACCAATCGCTGGCCGCTTCAAATATGCAATAGCAACGATATCCAGGCGATTCACTCAGCTCAAAATACTCCGCACAAGCCGGTCGCGTTTGCTGGCGGTTCTCAGAGCGGTGAGCGACACGTCGGCCAAGATTCTCGCTCGCAGAAAGGTCGACGATTCTTGGGCCACATTGACATCGACGATTTGGCTCAACGCACCCGTCAGGTTTTCAATCGTGGTATCGATGACCTGGGAGGTGCTGTCGATGGTGAATTTCTCAAACGCACCGAGACGGGCTCTTCCTTGCAAGACCTGATCCCGGGCGGCATCCACAATGGCGGTGGATCGAGCCAGATCGCCATCAACCAGATTCGCCGCTCCGCCAGCGAACAACGCGTCAAGATGCCCCGCATCCCCCCCCAACGAGCTTGCACTGATTTGCGGAAGTTCAAGCGTTGCCGTGTTCGCGGGGTCGCCAGACAAAGCGAGCGTCAATTCGGGATTGCTCCCGTCGAGAAGCCTTGTATCTCCAAAGCTGGTGGTGTTTCCGATTCGGTTGATCGCCTCCAGGGCGGCATTTGTTTCAATTTGCAATGCCTCGCGCTCACCATTGCCGAGCGTGGAGTTGGCAGCCGTCACTGCGTTGGCGCGGACGGTGCGTAACAATCCGCCGACTTGCTCCAGCCCGCTGTCCGCCAGACGAATCACCGAACTGGCACGCGAAGTGTTTCGACTGGCTGCCTCCAACGCAGCCAACTCGTCGCGAAGCCGTCCCGAAGCGATCAAGCCCGCGGGATCGTCTCTGCCAGAGTTGACACGACGCAGCGTCGAGAGCCGCGAAGCACTGGAACCCAATTGCTTGAACGCCGAGTTAACTTGATTCAATACGGCCACCGATACGCCACTGGGACGGATCATGGAACACCTCTCGCGAGTAGAGCGCTTGCGCGCATGACGGTGCTTGGCGCGTGGCTGCAACGCGTCCGAACGGACCGTTGTTAGAACTCTTGTAGCCACCAAGGTAAGAAAAGCATAGCTCGCCACTGGCAGGAGCCACCCCCAGCGGCACGTCATCGCAAGGACAATCGATTGGAGGTCACACGCTTTGTGACGGATCTACCGGTCGCGCCGCGTTTCCTTCAATCTTCCTCCATCCGGCCAAATGGCTACGAATTGTTGGAATCCTTGTCGCACGCTTCCAGCGGTTTCCCGCGAAAAGATCACGCATGGATCATACCGACTAGAACGGGTCGACTTGATGGGTCATGGCGGTTGATTCAAAGCGGGTTACGTCTTTGCGCCAGGTGAGATTGACATCACCGGTTGGCCCGTTGCGATTCTTGGCGACCATGATCACCGCCTTGCCCGCGAGTTCGCGTGCCTCGATTTCCTCGGGCGAATGGTACACTTCTTCGCGATGCACGAAGAGCACGACGTCGGCGTCTTGTTCAATGGCGCCCGATTCACGGAGATGACTTAGCCGAGGGCGATTGTCTTTGGTGGCCTCCGCCTGGCGATTGAGCTGTGCAAGGCACAACACCGGAACGTGCAACTCGCGGGCGAGGATCTTCAAGCGACGGGCGATGCGTGCAACCTGTTCCTGACGTTGATCGCGCGAGTTGTCTGGTTCGATCAACTGCAAGTAATCGACGATGATCAGGCCCAAGTCGTTCTTGCGTTTCAAGCGTCGGGCGATGGCAGCGATCTCGATCATCGAACGGCTGGGGGTGTCGTCGATGAACAGGGGCGCGGCATGCATCATCGTCGATGTTCGAACCAGTTCGCCTCGTTCGGCTTCGCTGATTGTATTATCACGGAGCTTGTGACCGTTGATGCCGGCACGCGAATAGAGCAAACGATTGGCTACTTCGAGCTTGTCCATTTCAAGACTGACAAACAACGTGCAGATGTTCGAATCCAACGCGATGTGATCAGAGATATTACAGGCCAAGGCTGTCTTCCCCATGCTGGGACGACCGGCGAGAATGATCAACTCCGCTGGCTGAAAACCACCGGTCAAGTCGTCCAAATCGGGGAAGTGTGTTTCCAGACCACGAATCGCCTTGCCAGTCTTCATGGCCTCGTCGATGCGTTGCATGACCTCGACAAGTGCTTCACGGAGCTCCGTGACTTCGCCGGTGCCCTTGCGCTCTAGAATGGAAAAGATCCGCTCTTCGGCCGCTCCCAAAAGACTCTTAGATTCACACTGGGCCTCATAGGCATCGCGTAGAATATCGGTACTGGCGTAGATCAAGGCCCGTTGGGTTGCTTTTTCGCTGACGATACTGGCGTAATATCCTACGTGGGCCGCGTGTGGCACGTCATTGACAAGCTGCGCGATGGCGACGGCTCCACCGATCGCCTCGAAGTCCCCCGCTTTCCGCAGGCGGTCAACCAAAATGGTCGTATCGACCTGAACCCCATCATCGTTCATCTCGATGATGTGGCGAAAGAGCTTTTGATGGCGGTCGCTGTAAAAATCATCGGGACGCAAAGCCAACGCGACATCATCACAGCACCGTGGGTCCAGGAGAATGCTTCCCAACACGGCGCGTTCGGCTTCGAGATCGCACGGCGGCTGCCGAGTCAGAATCTCGGGCGAAAGTCGAACTCTTTCCGGAGCATCGACGCGACTGGTACGTGCTGTCGCGGAATCTGCCATGTGAGACTACCTCCATGTCGGCGGCAAATGGAAACGCCCCCCGACGCTCGCTACGCGGTGGGACAGGATGATACCGAAAGGCGACCGAATCGCAAGCAGACCGACGCGGAAAGCTTTCAAGTCCTGGTGAGAAAAGTCTCACGTGCCCATGGTAGCGACCGATCAGGGATTCAAACCAAATCCGAGGGGGGCAATCCACCTTGATCGGGTAGCGTGCCGGGAATTAAGGCCACACCCAGCTAGACGGTTCAGTACCCAACGGCGGCTTTCTCCTAGGACTCAGCTCCTTCGGTACTCACCGTTGGGACAACCCAAACCTTCAACTCGGCGTTAACCTCTTGTCCAAGGTGGACTTTGACCGTGTAGAGACCGAGTTCCTTGAGCGGTCCTTCGAGACGCACCTGATCGAGCGCGATCGTGATGTCAACGCGTTTCAGTCCATCAACGATTTCCGCGGCCCCCACCGAACCGTAGAGGTGTCCCTCGTCGTTGGCATTGGCTTAGATGGTAATGCTTTGTTTCCCCAGTTCAGTGGCTTGCGAACGAAGCCCGGCCACCCGCGCCTTCTGGATTTCTACCAGTTTGGCCTTATGTTTTTCGACCATTCGCTTGTGATGATCCGTCGCAATCGCGGCCAGCCCCTGGGGGATCAAATAGTTCAGCGCATAACCGCGTTTCACCTCGACCACGTCACCCTGTTCGCCAAGATGGTCGATTGATTGAATCAACAGCAATTCAATTCCACCGTTCTTTCCCCGGGGAAGTTGCATTGGTTTCGGACGCCTACGGGCGCGCCGGGTGGACTTTTGCTTCGTTGGCATTCTTCATCTCGTAATAAAATTAGCTCTGATTGATGCACGCCGTCCCGTGGCATGCGCCCGTTGAATCCGAAACAGGATTGGAACCTTAGAATGGAATGTCACTATCGTCCACGCCACCCGCGGGAGGAGCACTGCTGGAACGGCCACCCGCTGGTGCGTCCGCGTAACTATCGCGACCGCCTTGTGAACCACCACTTCGCCCTCCGCCACCACCGCGTCCTCCGAGCATCTGCATCCGCTCGCCGACGACGCGTAGCTTGGAACGCTTCTGCCCTTCCTTGTCTTCCCAGGTGTCGAACTTCAAGCGGCCTTCGATCAACACCGGCGCCCCCTTGCTGAGATACTCATTGGCGACTTCGGCCTGACGTGCCCACAGCGTGACGTCGACAAAGGTGGTTTCCTCAATCCATTCGCCGCTGGCGTTTTTGCGACGGTCGTTCACCGCCAATCCGATCTCGGTCACGGCTGTTTGACTGGGGGTGTAGCGCAACTCAGGGTCACGGGTCAGGTTGCCGACCAGAATGACTCGATTGTAACTGGCCATGCCACCAAACTCCTTTTGCTTTCTCTAGGCATTCTTGTCAATTGCTGTTGAAAGGTCCACACGCCACCGGGCCCCACATGCTGGCCAATAAAACTGAACGCTTGTACCGTACCGAAGTTAATCGCCATGGACAAGACTTTGGCTCGTATTGGCCCTATTTCTTTTGAATCGTTCGGTCGTTACGAGGTGACCGTTTCTTCCTGGCCCTCTGCGGCATCCGTTTTTTGTGACCCATCGGCTTTCGTGTCGCTCTTCACCTCTTCTTTTGCGTCGCTTTTCGCATCATCGTTCACGGCGTCTTTTGCCTCGCCTTCGGCGACAGCAGGCTTGGGCGCGGGTTTTTCTTCCTCCGGCTTGGGCATGGCGTGGCTGACCAGGGTATCGACGATTCGGGGGTCGACTTTGAGCACCAATGAACGAAGGATCGAGTCCGAGAGCCCGAACCGGCGGTTGACGGCCTTCACTTGTTCGCTGTCGAGCCGGAAGTAGGTCAACCAATAGGTTCCCTTACGCTGACGTTTGATGGGATAAGCCAGACGTCGCTCTTCCCAAAGTCGGGTGGCCAGTATCTCACCATTCGCCTCGGTAATAATCGTATCGAGCTGGCCCGCGACGCCGGCTGGATTGCGTCCATAGCGGTTGGAATCGAAGATGAACAAACCTTCGTATACGTTGACTGCCAAGATCTCACTCCTCGGATGTTTTTTGGTTGAATTGATTCATACAGCTTTTGATTCCGTCCCGGGCCCAAACTTCGACCGCATCGGCCGCGCGCCCCAGGGTGAATTGAACGTCTGGCAGTTCCGCCTTCTTGAATTTGCTCAGCACAAAGTCAGCCGCGTCCCACGCGGGAGGGGGCTCTCCAATTCCGAACCGTAATCGTGCCACTTGGTCGGTTCCCAGACATCGGATCACGTCCGCCAACCCGTTCTGACCACCCGCGGACCCCGCTGCCCGCACACGCAATCGCGTGAGCGGAAGGTTGAAATCGTCGCAAACGACCAGAACATCTTCCGTATTCAGTTTATAGAAATCGCCGGCAGCCAGCACGCTGGCCCCACTGCGGTTCATGTAGGTGTGTGGACAAAGCAACAAAGCAGACAAACCACCCAGGTTTGCCTCGACTACCTCACCGCGAAACCGCAACTTTGGTTTCGATGTCCCGTGACGACGGGCCACCTCTCCCAGCACATCCCATCCGATATTATGTCGCGTTCCAACGTACTTTCGACCCGGGTTCCCGAGCCCGACGACCAGTTTCATGGCGGCGTTCCCAAAACATTCAACGGTTGTGGCAACGCGCGTCGTGGACGCGGTCCGCGTTTGGATTCTGCATGAAAAACCGCCGGAGCCTTTGGTTCGCGACACGAGCCATTCGCGGTCGCTATGCCTCGTCGCTGGCGTCTCCGTCCTCCTTCTGATCACCAATCACCTGGGGTTCATCGCCGCTCGCCTCGGCCCCTTCTTCCTCTTCAGCAGCTTCCACGGGTACGCTGCACCGAGCAATCACGGTTTCCGCCGGCGTGACGAGTTGAACCCCTTCGGGAAGTTCGATGTCGCTTGCCAGCAACGACTCGTCCAGTTTCAAGTCGTTCACGCGGAGCGAAAGAGAATCTGGAATGGAGACGACCTGACATTCCACCGCCACTTCACGAGTAACTTGCTGGACGGTTCCCCCTTCCTTGCTGCCGGCGGCCTCGCCACGAAGCAAGACGGCCAATGTAATCTCAACCCGTTCGTCGGCCGAGACTCGAGTGAAATCCACATGCAGCACATCCACGCCATACACATCGTACTGAATTTCGCGGATGAGCGCCTTTTCCGTGATACACCCGGCCAAGTCGACGACATGAGTTCCCTGCCGTAACGCGGTCTCGAATTGAACGGTCGAAATCGCCAAGCTAACGGCGTCGGTGCCATGTCCGTATAGCACAACGGGGATCGAACCCGCGGCGCGAAGACGCCGATTATTTCGCTTCCCAACCATTTCGCGTGGCTGGGCCTCAAGAACCACAGACATGGGTCGTCCTTTTTCTTTTTTCGCGTAGCGACTCAAATGCGCAACAAACTATCCGAATCCCTGGGCGAACCAAAAATAGATGTCGCGAACCAAGGTATCGTGTCACATCCAGAATCCTGCCATTTTGCTGTACTTTGCACAGATTTCAAGCCCAGGAGCCGAGAGATTCGTGGCAAGTCGTCAAGAAAGTTGGCACCGGCAGCGATCGGACGGGTTACGCGATGTGCGCAAAATACGGCAAAGATGGCCAACTCACCCTTAAACTAGCCTCGGGGATGGCCCCTCGAAGCTGTCCCAGGAGAATTCCTTCGCGATCCAATTTTTCAGACAACCGGCCCGGCTACGATCAATTCGCGCCGAAAAGACGGCTAATCGACTCATTGCGATGGATTCTCTTAACTGCCTCTCCAAGCAATTCCGCCACGGAGAGCACCTTGAACTTGTCCGAAATCTGCTCCTGAGCGAGAGGAATCGTGTCGGTGATCACCACGCTATCGATGGGGGCTTTGTTGAGGCGATCGATTGCTCCGCCACACAACACACCGTGGGTGGCGGCGACGTGAATCTCCCGGACCCCCGAAGCACGAAGCACCTCGGCGGCACCGCAGATCGATCCGGCGGTGCTGATCATATCGTCGAACATCAGTGCGATTCGCCCCTGGACGGGACCGCCAATGATGTTCTCTTGCGTGGTTTCCTCGGCACTGGTTCGCCGTTTGTCGACGATCGCCAGCTTGCCTCCCAAACGCTTGTAATGCCCCAAGGCTCGCTTAATACTCCCTTCGTCAGGGCTCACAATCACAATGTCTTCAGGCTTGTAGTTCTTGGCGACGAAGTAGTCGTTGAGCACTGGAGCCCCGTACAAGTGATCGACCGGCACGTCGAAGAAACCCTGAATCTGCGCTGCGTGCAAGTCCATGGTCAACACGCGATCCGCCCCGGCGCGGGTGATGATATCGGCCGCCAATTTCGCGGTAATCGGCACGCGCCCGGCGTCCTTGCGATCTTGCCGAGCATAGCCAAAATAGGGAACCACCGCGGTGATCCGTTCGGCGCTGGCCCGTTTACAGCAGTCGATCATGATCAACAGTTCCACCAGATTGTTGTTGACCGGTGGACAGGTCGGTTGCACGAGAAAGATATCGCGACCGCGGATATCCTCTTCGACTCTGCAGAAAGTCTCGCCGTCTGGAAAGTCACCCAACGAGATGAGGCCCAGCGGCAGCCCCAAGTAATCGCACAGGCGTTTCGAGAGATCGTAGTTTGCTCGTCCGCTGAAGATAACCAGATCGTTCATGCAACTAAGAGTCCAGGGGTGTCCGTGATGCCCGCATGGCGACCTCGACGGCGGCCAAATCTTCCACTGTGTTGATGCTCAGCGCCTCGCACTCCAGCAACACGTCGAGCGCGCGTACGTCTTTCCCCTGCCCCTTCATGATGCCAGGGCAATCGGTCACATAATATTCGCCTTGGGAGTTCTCCGGCGCCAGTTCGTCCAACGCCAGGAGCAGGTCTTTGCAATGAAACACGTAGCAACTCAAATGCACCTAGGTCACTTTTCGCTGCGCGTCGGTGGCGTCATTCTCCTCGACAATACCCACGAATCGTCGCTGTTGGTCACGAATAACCCGTCCCAGCCCGAACGGGTTGTCCTTGTAACCGGTACCAAGGATGCAAGCAGGTTGTTCTTTGTCGAACTCCTCCAGCAGTGCGGCGATGGAACGGTTCTGCATCATCGGCGAATCGCCCGCCACGACCAGGACGGGGCCATCGTGGTCGGACAATTCCTCGCGACACATCATCACCGCGTGTCCGGTTCCCAACTGTTCATGCTGCTCGCAGAAAATGAGCCCCGACCGATGGGCAAGCGTCTCTCGAACCAACTCGGCCTGATACCCGACGACGACCAATATCCGATCGATCCCGCCGGCAATCAGGGCGTCGATCACATACTCGATCATCGGTCGACCACCGACCTCGACGAGCACTTTGGGTAAGTCGGATTTCATGCGGGTGCCCTTTCCCGCGGCCATTACCACCGCAACGCTCTTGCTCATCGTGTTGTTCCGATCGGTCGCATGATCCGAGAAGTCGCTCGATGTAGGGTAGAATTCGCCCCTCAAGCAATCGAAGCCCTATCTTGCCACGAATCTCGAGATGGTTCCAGTGTCACGACACGGGGATTATGGTGGAGTACCGTGCGTCGTGCATGGTTTACCGCGTCATTTGGCGCCACACCTATTACGAGAACCATCGTCCCATGATTCGCACCATGCTTGCCCTGATCTTGTCTCTTTTCGCCGGATCGCTCGCCGCGGGGCAGGCGACCGACGTGGTGGTGCCGACCACCTACCAAGTGGCGATCAACGGTGAAGTATTCGAAATCACCCTTGGCGAGCCGATCACGGTGAAGAGCCGCCAGCAGCCCGATTTGCAATATGATATCTCTCTGCGTGTCGCGCCCCTCCAGCACCTTAGGCTCAACACACTACAACTGAGCTACGATCGGGGATGTCGCGTCTCGGACGATCATAAACAAGGCGCGAGAACCATCACGCTCGGACACGATCTCGGGTTCACCATGATCGTTGGCGATCTCAGCGGGACGATCGATCCGGCGGACCGCCCTCGGGTGTTGCGATTGCTTGTCAAGCGGATGGTGCAGTCGTTCCGCCCCAAGGCAGAGAAGGAGCCGACCGTTTCAAAGATTGCCAGAGCCGCCTTCAAGGAGATGAGCGGCCGTGTTGTTTCGATCCAGTACCGCGACATGGACGGCTACGACCGCACCTGCGTGGTCTATCTTCTGGTGGACGACGATCATGCCTGTTCGTGCATCGTGCAGTATCTAGACGAAGACGCCGTGGCAATCGCGCCGTTGGTAAAGCAGATTCTTGATTCGATTCGCCCGCTGTGAGGCGAGCCAAGATATCCAAGCAAACCACGACGGCTCGACGAATCGGAAATAGTATGTAGGGCCGGTTTCGGCGAACGAGACCGTTGCCCTTGACAACAATCTCTTTCGCCCGATTGGTGGAATCCATGGCCGGCACGGCCGACCCTAGGGCTATGTGCCTAGCCCAATAATGGTTCAAGAGTAAATGCAAAAAAACATCGAAAAACTTGACAGGGGGGGGGCGCAGCTTGCTATACTGGCCTCGAATCTTTGGATCGCTTTATCCCCACCATGTGACTTGCTTGCAAACTTGCACAGCGTCTTGATCCTTGAAAGGGCAGCTAATGAAGACCCCCCTCACGTTCA
>Ga0114931_10004106_pt1 | contig 18222 bp, 17 predicted proteins | sample 2SBtaG_FD_89579 | JGI IMG/M metagenome (GOLD analysis project Ga0114931, IMG submission 89579) | Deep subsurface microbial communities from Kolumbo volcano to uncover new lineages of life (NeLLi) - 2SBTROV14_V59a metaG | ecosystem: Environmental > Aquatic > Marine > Volcanic | place: Kolumbo...
ATTGGACGAAAACGACAGGCTGAAGCGCCGCATCGAGCGGCAGAACGCCATCATTCGGCTTCTGGTCGTGCTCCTCAAGCTCTCGGGGTTTCGCCTCGATGAGCAGCGCCTGCCCGACGGGACAGCCAAGGCCAGAGTTCTGCGTGCGGTCGAGCGCTGCAAAGACGCCCTTTCCCTGAAGTCCGCGCTGCACCTGGTGCGCCTCTCGCCAGCCCGCTATCACGCTTGGAAGCAAGCCGACAAACGCTGCGAGCTCGATGACCGATCGAGCTGCCCACGCTCTCATCCAACGCAACTCACCCCCGACGAGATCTACTTCGGCCGAGCCGATGGTGTCAGGAACCACCTCACGGCCACACGGCGTCAAGCTCGCCGCGCGAGGATGGAGGCAAACCGAGGTGAATCCTGTCGCGCTTGTGCTCTACGTAAGAGCTCGCCGCCCCACGACTTGACGGAGGCCGAAGGCGCGAAGCGCGCGATTCTCGAAGGATCAGCCGAGCTGATGAGGGAGCGGGATGGGCCGACCGGCGATCGATTCGAGCGCGGCGATCTTGAGATAGAGCTCGGGGTCGACGCTGTTGAGCTTCGCCGTTTCGACGAGCGAGTACATCAGTGCGGCCACTTTCGTGCCTCGCTCGGAGCGCGAGCCAAAGTGATTTTTTCTTCCGAGCACGACGCCGCGCATCGCGCGCTCCGTGCGGTTGTTGTGTGTGCCTTAACAAGACGTGTCTGCCTCCCTGGTGAGAGTCCAGGCCGGGAAACTATCGTTCCGACCGGAAGCACCCGAGGCGGCTCAGGAGGTGACAAATGAGTTGAAGCACTTTGGGAAAAGGCCCTCTTGGAGGGTCAGCCAATCGCGCGGGCCGTAACGTGCAGTGAACGCTAAACAGGCCCCGAAAAATGTGATGTGGGTGCCGACCCGCCATAATAACGGGGAAGGCTGGAGCCGATGATCAAGCGAACGATGCAAGCGGTCATCGGGCCCACCGGGGTAGTGGCGGCAGCACGCGCGATAAGGGTGGACACGGAACAAGGGAAGCCTCGTACGGTGTGGCCCCGGGTGGCTCCGGGATCGCAACGCTCTTCCTGTGAGGGATAGGAGCGGCCGTACGAGGTGGCGGATGGGCCCGTAGTACCGAGGAAGCCGGGTAACGCCGGCGGAGGAAAGGGGCCCTGATCTTGAACACGCGAAGGACGCAGCCGAGAGCTAGGAGATTGGTGATGAACCTACGAACTCCGACGACGGTTCGGAAGCTACAGAGAGCGCTCTATACGAAAGCGAAGGCGGAACCGAGCTTCCGTTTCTATTCCCTGTGGGACAAGGTGTACCGAGAGGATGTTCTTCAAGAAGCGTGGCGACGATGCCGTGCAAACGGCGGCAGCGCCGGCGTCGATGGAGTTCGCGTCGAGGACATTGAGACCGAGGGAGTGGAAGCGTGGCTTGGAAATCTGCAGGAGGAGCTGAGGTCGAAGCAGTATCGTCCTCAGCCCCTTGTGCGAGTATGGATCCCGAAGGCATCGGGCGGGGAGCGCCCGCTCGGCATCCCGACGATTCGGGACCGAGTGGTGCAAACCGCGATGGTGCTCGTGATTGGGCCCGTGTTCGAGGCCGACCTGCTGCCACAGCAGTACGGCTTTCGACCGAAGCTCGACGCCAAGCTCGCCTTGCGGCGGGTCTACTATCACGTCACGGAGCTCGACCGGCGCGACGTCATTGACGCCGACCTGTCGGACTACTTCAACACGATCCCGCATGGGCCACTGATGAAGTGCGTGGCGCGCCGCATAAGCGACCGGCAAATTCTGTCGGTCATCAAGATGTGGCTTCAAGCGCCCGTGACGCAGGGACGCTGTCCGAAGGCGACAACCATCGCGGAGGCGAGGCAGACGAAACGAGGGACACCGCAGGGAGGAGTCATTTCTCCCCTGTTGTCGAACCTCTACTTCCGACGCTTCGTCCTCGCTTGGCAGAGTCTCGGGGCCGCGGAACAGACCCAAGGAGCGATTGTGAACTACGCGGATGACTTCGTGATCTGCTGCCCTGCAGGTCAGGGAGAAGCAGCCATGCAGTGGATGCGCAAGCTCATGGACGCTCTGGGGCTCACGGTGAACGAGAAGAAAACTCGGCTCGTCCGTCTACCGGACGAACGATTAGACTTACTCGGCTACACTGTGGGTCGCTTTTACGGGAAGGACGGCCGACCGTACATCGGCACCGCCCCGTCGAAGAAAGCCGTGCAACGAGTCTGTCGGAAAATCCACGAGGAGACGTCACGAAGGTGGACAGCGACCTCGATCGAGAAACGAGTCGCGGAGATCAATCTGATTCTTCGCGGCTGGTGCAACTACTTCGACCAGGGACCTGTCTATCGAGCGTACCGATTGGTGCGCCGGTACACCGAGCGACGCTTCCGACGGTGGCTGATGGCGAAACACCACAAGGGACGAGGGACGGGATATCGCCAGTATTCCGACGAGTATCTCTACGAGACACTCGGCCTCTATCGCCCGTGGCTGAAGTCAGGCAGCCCGCCGTGAGCGAAGGTATGAAGTTCGAGATGAGAGCCGGATGCGGGAAATCCGCACGTCCGGTTCGACGAGGGGCCGCTGGAAACGGAGCCATGGCAAGCCGGACTGAGGCGCCGATCCCGAAAGGGTCGGACATGATGTCACCGGAAGCCTAACGCCACCGCGCCAGCGGCCTACTCTACCGAGCGGCACGTCGGGGTCGGTGAGAAAAACCCGCAAGCCGTCCCAGTGTTTGCCGAGGTACGCGATCGCTTTTCCGAGAGGACTTTGCGGCAGCGCCCGTTGCTCTAGCGCCCATCGATGAATCTGTTGCACCACCGGCCCGGCGCGTTGTTGTCGAATCGAGAGCCGCACATCCAGAGGCTTTTGTTGGAGGCCCCGTTCAATGCGGTAAAGCTCCGCGATGAGACCAAGCGCTTCTTCACTTGGCTTCGGGAAAGTCTCCTCGATCTCCACAAACTTTCTCCGAGCGTGCGCCCAACAATGTGCGAGCTTGAAGTCCTGACGGCGTTTTTCGAGCGCTTTGTACGCGCTATAGCCGTCGCACATCACCGTGCCTGCAAAGTCTCGGAGCAGCTGCTCGGCCGCGTCGGCACTACGGCTCGGATGAAGCTGGTACACCACCGCATCGGGCGCACTGAGCGCCCACACCTGCCAGCGCTTGGTGTTGGTCACGGCCTTTTTGCCCATCAGCCGCCACGTCGTCTCGTCGGCGCCCACGACTGGATGGCTCAACACGTGTTGATGCAACGCCTCGTAGGCGGGCTGTAAGTGCGACGACAGCGCAAAGAGCTGATCCCACAGCGTCTGCGAATCGATCTCGAGCCCTTGGCGGCGCATCTGCACCACTTGTCGTTGTAACGGAAGATGATCGGCGTATTTACCGACCGCGACTGCGGTCGCAAAACCGACCGAGTAACGGCCCGACTTCTGTAGCTTCGGTGGTCCTTCGGCCGTCTCGATGCAGCCCCCGCAGCCACACCGGTACTTTTGGCGTTTGTGCTTCACCAAGACGAAGCGGCGCTCGACGACATCGACCTCGGCCGCTTCTTCAAACTGACCGGCGAAGACCTCGAGCTCGCCCCCGCACTTGGGGCACATTTCATCGGCGGCATCGAGCGTGTGCACCTGCTCGATTTGCGCAAGCTCGGGCTGGTCGCGAGGACCGTGCCCCGTTTGCGCCTTCTTCTTGTCCGCGCGCCGCTCCGCACGATTGCGCTTTTCGCTCTTGTCGCCAAACAGCGCTTGATTGCGGACGCTCAGCTGCTGCTCGAGCTCGGCGATCTGCATCTGCAGCGTCCCGGGGTCCCGGCCCTCAAGCGCATCGATCCGCGCTTGCAGAGCAATCACCTTGTCGAGGAGCTTCTTGTTTTCCGCTTCGAGCAGCGTGGCCGCTTGATGAAGGCGCTCCGGATCGCGCTTGAGATCGGCCAACGTCGGCACTCGGGCGCATTAACACACGGGCGAGACGATTAAAAGCAAAACTTCATCGTTTCATTCGACTCGATAAATCCCGGTGCTTCAAGAGCGGCGGGCTCAGTCGGTACCGACCCACGCGCTCGCTTCCTTCGAGCAAGAGCGCGCACTCAGTCGGGCTGAGCTCGAGGCCGCCCTCACGCTTCTTTCGATACACCGGCGCGAACTGACCGCGCTCGAGGCGCTTGGCCCACACGATGAGCCCGGTCCCGTCGAAGTGAAGCACCTTGGCGCGCTTGCGATCGCGGCTGATGAACACGAACAAGTCTCCGCTCAGCACCTCGCGGTGCATCTCTTCGGTCACCAACGCGCTCAGCGTATTGAACGACTTACGCAATGAATCGAGCCTTCCTCAAGGGGCGCGACGAAAGGAGCGACCCAACGTATTGATGCAAGAGAACGCCGAAGCGTAGCTGCGCGAACCACAGGAAACCGAATCACGCCACGGACGTTGCATCGCGCGGTGTGCACCCAGACCTGAAGCGCTCGGCTCAGTCCGAACACGACAGCGCCCCGAACAGCTCGGCAACCTGCGCAATGCTCAGCTGCTCGATGCGTGTCCCCCTGGGGCCATGCACGGTCAGATGTGGCCGCACGGCTCGCTTCACCACGACGCGCGCGAACTTGGGCTCGGAACTGCGGCGGCACCACCGCATCAACGTCTCGGCCTTGACGCCCAGGGCTTTGGCGATCGACTTGTAGGGCTTTCCTGACGCGTGCTCGGCCTTCGTGAACGCGACGGCCTCCGCTCGCAGCTCTGCCGGCACCCGTCTGCGGCTGTCTCGACTGCTCGCCAACTTCATCCGTAGCGCTTCGGCCCGATCGTGTGTCTCACCCATCCGCCCATCGTCGGCCCTCGGCACGAACCCGTCTAGACGGTGCGCGGCGAGTACTTACTGCTCTACCGACTCAGCAAACCATGAGTGTTGTCACCGCTGTCGCAAATGCGCCGCCGTGACTCCAGAATGTTCCCGGACGCAGCAGGTTTGCGCGGCCCCCCTTGCGGGGCTTGCTGCGATGAGAACTCCGCACAGTGCGAGGCCGGTTCTGGTCATGGTTGGAAGGGAGGCTCGATTGGATGTCGAGGTCTGGTTAGGCGGCGGGGTCAGTTGATCGGGAAAGAGATCAGGCCCGCGTCCTGTGATGGGCAGACGACGTTGGCCGTGGCGGTGCATGGCGCCGTGGCGCAGTCCCCATCGACGATGCAGCCCTCGCCCGATGCGCAGATGCCACCCGCCGTAGCGCCCGCGCACTGCATCGCGACGAACAGGGCGCCGTCGATGTTCATGCGGGTGCCTATCGGGCCTACCGAAGCGGGGTCACCGATTGGATCCCCGTAGATCGCAGCTGGCAGGTCGTAGCAACCGTCCGGCATGAACGATTCCTGGCAATCAGGTGCGGCAGCCGGACAGGTCAGCAGGCCGGGCACGGATTGATCCGCCCAGCCGAAGAGCACGGCGCCAGATGGGTCGGGCGTGTAGATGGCGGCATTTGGCCCAAGCGGCATGCGGAGGTCTCCCGTTATGCAGAACTCTGGTGGATCGGTGATGTTGCACTGCGCGGTCGGACCATCGGCAAATCCTTGGCCGATGCCCTCGCACAATCCGCCGGGACCGCAGTCTTCCGCTATCGGAAAGTCGATGACGAGAACAGGCGGCCGGCACGGCGGGACGATGCAGTCGCTATCGGCAGAGCAAACCGTGGACTGCGGCAAGGTGCAGAAGCGCGTGAGCCCGGGAACGATCGCTGCTTCGTCGGGGCCGAGCTCGACGTCAGGCCCCGTGGCGCCCGAGCGCACCGACACCGTCGCGGTAAGGCCCTCGATGGTCGCAGTCCGAACTCCGCCTGGGACGGCGGCCTGCGCAGCATCCAAGGCCCACTTGGGGAATATGCCCACACCACGGTACTCAGCCGTGAATGGCTGCGGTGACGCGCCACCGTTGATCGAGGTGGCTCGCACCGTGAGCTCGTACGGCATCTCCGTTTGATCTGCGGTGACGCCGTCGGTGCACCCCGCCGTGACGATCTGCGACTGGGTGGTCCATTGGTTGGCAGGAATGGGGTTGCAGATACCCAATTGACACCTGCCGTAGCCAGAGTTGCAGAGCGTGTCGTCCGGGAAGACGTTGTGGCTGCACGAGGCGTCTATGGGATCGCACACGTCGTCGGTGCAGTCGTCTCCGTCGTCGCAGTTGACCAGTGCGCATTGTGATTCGCACACTCCGTTTACGCAGGCTCCAAGCAAGCCGCCAAAGTTGCAGGAGACGCTGCTCGGTACCGGAGTATGATCGCAGAGGCCAGTTTGTGGATCGCAAGAGTCGTTCGTGCAGACGCTGCCGTCGTCGCAGTTGACGCCGGTGCAAAGCATCGCGTCCTCGCATATGCCTGCGATGCAGATGCCAGGGGCTCCCCCGAAGTCGCATGCGGTCCCGTCAACCGCGACGGGATTGCTACACGCCCCGGTCGGCAGATCGCAAATATCCAAAGTGCATGCGAGCCCGTCGTCACAGCCGACCACGTCGCAAACGGCCATGCAGGTGGGTCCTACACACACGCCCGCCGTGCCACTCAGGTCGCAACTCGAGCCATCGAGAATGCTGCTGTCACACAGGCCTGTGGTCGCGTTGCAGGACTCGGCGGTGCAGGGGTTCGCATCGTCGCAGGCGACCGTGTCGCAGACGGCGATGCAGGTTCCAGACGCGCAGCTACCCGGAAGTCCGCCGAAATCGCACAGTGCGCCGTCTGTGAGCAGGGTGTTCTGGCAGGTCCCGGCCGGGAGCGCGCAGGAGTCGGTCGTGCACCCCGAACCGTCGTTGCAGTCCACGCCGTTGCACCAGACCGGCTCGCTCGAGTCGATGGGGAAATACACGAGGGCAGAGTCAGGGGGGTTGGTAGAGACGCAAAACGCCGTCTGCTGAAACCCAGCTGCGTCGCCGGCTGCGGTGCCCGTGAAGAAGAAGGTGCCCGCGGGCTCGGTCTTCCAGCCGAAAATCACCACTCCGGAAGCGTCCGGAACATAGGTCGCGGTCTCCACGCCAACCGCGAGCGGCAGATCCCCGGTCACGCAAAAACCGTTCGCCTCGCATTGTGATCCAGTGCCGGTCTTCCCGATGGAGTCGCAGATGCCGCCCGGGGTGCAGTCATTGCTCGTCGGTATGTCCACGACGGGTACCGGCGCGTTGCAGATCGTGCCTATGCATTCGGAATCCGCCGTGCACACCTGGCCGTACGGGAAGTTGCAGAAGCGTGTTGGTGTATTCGGGGTAAGGGCCTCGTCCAGGGAAAGCGGGACGTCCGGTCCCGTGGTGCCGGCGCGCACCGAGACGAATGTATTGAACTGGGAGATGAACACGCCCTGCGCCCCTCCGGTCACGGCAAGCTGGAGTGCGTCGAGAGCGGCTTCCGGGTACCGGATTACGCCACTGAAGTCGGCGGTGAAGGCGCGTGGGTCTGCCCCGCCGACGATCGGTGTCGTCGCCACGGTGAGATCAAAGGGAAGGACCGACAGTGGGACGCTTCCTTCGGTGGCACCACAGCTGAGCATGATCCCCTTGGTCTCCGAAGAAAAGACCGGGGGAGCCGGCTGACAGAGGCCGCTTTGGCATTGTCCGAAACCGCTGTTACACACGGCCCCATCCGTGCTCACCGCGTTGCTACAGGCTCCGACGAAGGGGTCGCAGAAGTCGTCCGTGCAGTCGTCGGCGTCATCGCAGTCGAGAACCGAGCAGGCCAGCGCACACGTGGAGGACGAACACAGCCCCGGCAGGCCCATGTAGTCACAGGCGGTGGCCACGGCGACCGGGCCGTTGATGCACGACCCATTGGCGGGATCGCAGGTATCGTCGGTGCAGACGTTTCCGTCATCGCAGTTCACGCCGGCGCAGAGCATCGCATCCGTGCAGATCCCCGAAGCGCAGACGCCGGGTAATCCGCCGAAGTCGCAAGAAGTCCCATCGGGGGCAGTAACGCTACTGCAGGTCCCGGTCCCGGGGTCGCAGGAGTCGGTCGTGCAGTCGTCACCGTCGCTGCAATTGACGGTCACAGGCAGCGACACAGGTGCCTCCCGTACAGGCGCCAGGGCTTCCGCCGAAGTCGCATGTGGCGAGATCTGGCAGCGCAACGTTGGCGCACTGGCCGGTGAGCCCGTCGCAAGAATCCGCCGTGCAGGCTTGGCCGTCGCTACAGTCGAGGATCGTGCATACCGGCACGCAAGCTCCCGAGAGGCAGGCGCCCGGAAGGCCATTGCTGGCGCAGGCAGAGCCATCGGCCACCGGGGTGTGCACACACAGATCGCCGGCTCCGCAGCTGTCGATGCTGCAGGGATCGCCATCGTTGCAGTCCGCGGCACCGCAGGAGATCACATCGGGCTCGTTGACGGCCACGTAGATCAGCGCGGAGTCCGGACTTGGCATGGCCACATCCGCCACGCTGAGGTCGCAAGGCCCAGAAGCTCCGCACTCGGAGTGGTTGAGACAGGCGAGATCGGTTTGGCCGGCACAAACGCCTCCTGGTTCGGCTAGGGAGCACTGCTGCGCGACAAACAAGGCGCCGTCGATATTGATACGCGTGCCGATCGGTCCGAGCGAAGAGGGGTCACCGATTGGATCTACGTAGGTCGAAGCTGGTAGGGCAAGCGAGTTGTCCGGGATCGTGCCGCCGCTGCTTGCGCAACGAGGGTCGGCGTTCGGACAGGTGACCGTAGAGGGGTCCTCCGCCCATCCGAAAAGCACGGCGCCAGAGGCGTCGGGCGTATAGGTCGCGGCGTCCAACCCCAGCGGCACGCGCAGGTCTCCCGTTATGCAGAACTCTGGCGAATCGGTGATGTTGCATTGCGCGGCGGGACCATCGGAAAACCCTTGGCCGATGCCCTCGCAGAATCCGCCCGGACCGCAGTCCTCCGCTATGGGCAGGTCGATGATGAGAACAGGAGATCGGCACGGCGGGACGACGCAGTCGCTGTCCGCGGTACAGGCCGTGAACGTCGGATAGGTGCAGAAGCGCGTGAGTCCCGGAACGATCGCTGCCTCGTCGGGGCCGAGCTCGACGTCAGGCCCCGTGGCGCCCGAGCGCACCGACACCGTCGCGGTAAGGCCCTCGATGGTCGCGGTCCGTACTCCGCCTGGGACGGTGGCCTGCGCCGCATCCAAGGCCCACTTGGGGAAGGTTGCCACCCCGCCGAATTGGGCGGTGAACGGCTGAGGCGAGGTGCCGCCGTCGATCGGTGTCGTCGCGACGGTGAGCTCGAAAGGCATGGGGGCTTGTTCGGCGGTCACGCCGTTCGTGCAGGCGACGGGAACCGTCTTCGTTTGAGACGGCTGGCAACTCCCGTCCACGCAGGCCACCGCCGCGCACGCAGCGCATGGGTCGCTGCCGCTGACCGCGACCTGGACTTGATCGGCGATCGACGCGAAGGCCTCGTAGATCGCCCCGTCCCCATCCTTGTCGGCGGCGATGCGCGGGCTGTCCTCAGGGTCATCGACGGTCCCGTTGGGCGGCACGCTCCTGTCCGTGGGAGTGCACATCTGCAAAAGCGACATCTGCGGGACGACCGACGAATCGGATCGCACGAGGTTAACGAAGCCGACGTCGAGGCTGTTTTCGGTCAGCCAGAAATCCATCGGGCCCGACCCGTCAGGTTCGACGAGCTTCCCGGGGGTGGCGAAGGTGAACGTCACCTCGGGGCCGAAGTCACCGGCGCACGCCGCCACGAAATCCATCACCGCAGGCGCCGGGGCTGTCCCCGACGCGACCGGCGGAACTGGAAGAAGGACCCCGCCGATGTTGATCGTGACTGTGGCGTCCGTGAACTCGCCGCTGACATATCCAGCATTGACAAATGCGCAAAATGCGTCCTGGGGCAAGTGCGCCGTCACGCTGAAGTTGACGGGCATGCTGACGAGAGCCTGAGCTGCGCTCTCCGGGCGGACCAACATGTCGATCGGAACGAACACCTGGTCTGGGCCCACCACGCAGTCCAACGCGAGGGGGAAGCTCGGACCCTGCGCTGGTGGCTTCGGCGGCGGACGATTGCAATCGCCCGTGATACCTAGCACGAAGACCATGAGTGAAAGAACCACCCAAGTCGACAGACTCACCCCTAAGCGCTGGTATTTAAACACGCGCCGATTGTCCATACCCAACCTTCCATCGAACGGGTGGAGCCACTAGAACACTAGGGGTGTGGCTGTGATTTGTTACTGATAACACCATAGGAAAGAAATTCACAGCATGGACCGGGGTGTGCCTCCTCAAAACCTCGCCTTGCGACAACAGCTGGCGGTCCCGAAGTGCACAACCAAACGCCCGAAGCTGAGCACAGCGGACCGCGCATTCTGGGGCGCGCTATTGCGTCTGTGGACGGGCTGGCAACACGCCCTGGTCCTCGTGAAGCCCGAGAGCGTGATCCGCTGGGATCGCAAAGTTTCAAGCTCTATTGGACCTGGAAGAGTCGACACCGAGGCGGGCGTCCACGGATCGATGCAGAGATCCGAATGCTCATCCGTCGAATGGCTCGCGAGAATCCGTACTGTGAGCGCGAGGCCGCCGACGGAGGCAAGGTCGTTGCGCTTCCCATGGTCGGCGGGCTGCATCATCGCTACTCGCGATGCGCGGCCTAGGTACGGGTTTCCGTCACACAACTCACGTCGAGCGGGCGCTCGAACTGCGCGCACTGCGTGCGGCGAAGACCGATGCCTTGCCTCGCTCGCGGGTTTCGATCCCTCGGCGACGTGGGTGAGGGTCTGAGCTCCCTTCGTTTGTTCGCCTTCCCGGCAATCCGTGTCCCTATCTGCCGGGAGGGGGCCCTGCATGAGCTGCGATCATCTGCTCTGCTGGGGTTTAGCCGCGATCCCGGGGGATGCGCGCGCCCCGACCTGATGGCAGGCCGCACCTCTCTGACGCTGGCCGAGGGCATGACCGGCATGACGGAAAACGTCTTCTTGAACATCAAGAACAAGTCCATGACCATCACCGCGGAGGTGGATGTCCCGCAGAGCGGCGCCAACGGCGCCATCCTCGTGCAAGGCGGCCGGTTCGGGGGCTGGGCGCTCTACGTCAAAGACGGGGTGCCAGCCTACGACTACAACTTCCTCGGGCTGCAGCGCTTCACGATCGCCGCGACGGAGCCCCTGGCTCCCGGCCCATCGACGATCCGTTTCGAGTTCGCCTACGACGGTGGAGGCGTGGGCAAGGGTGGTACCGGTACGCTCTTCGTGAACGACCAGAAGGTCGCCGAGGGGCGCATCGAGCGCACCCAGCCCATGGTCTTTTCGGCGGACGAAACCGCCGACGTGGGCGTCGATCTCGCCACGCCAGTGGTGGAGACGATTGGTTCGGAGGCCGAGTCGCGGTTCACCGGAACAATCCCAAAGGTCACGATCGAAGTCGAGGAAGCCCCGAAAGCCCGGTGACCTCCGGCACGCTCACTTCTTTACGGTGAGTGGTTGGGTCAGCTCGAGTGGTCTGAAGTTGGGTCGTCGGACGCCGACATGGGTGGGATTGTTTCATGGACGATTTGTATGAATGTGGGAACATGTCGAGGGCACCTTGGATCACGTCACTTCCCACGTCATCGACCTCATCGAAGCGGCTTACGACCTCGAGAAGCCGGATTCGGACTGGCTTCCCAGCCTGCTCGATGCGGGCGGCCCGATCTCGGACTACGGGCTGGGTGTTGCAGCGGACGAGTTCACGCTGACGCCGCGAAGCGAAGGCGCCGACATCGCAATCCACACGATGCACCTGAGATCGCTTCCACCGGATTTTCCCGCGCGGGTGGCCGAGTCGATGGTCGGCTTGTCTCCTGAGGTGATTGCATCCCTCAACTCGCACGGCCTTGCGACGACGCTGTCGGATGCTTCGAAGGGCTACGCGGCAGAGGTCGCCGGGGCGCTCCGAATACTCGGCTACGCGGACCTTCTTGGCATGCTCGCCATCGACCCTAGCGGCGCGGGTGTGCGCATCGTCGCTCCCCTGTCCGAGGTCACGAGGCTCACCCCAAAGCGGCGGGAACGCTGGCAAATGCTCGGAGCCCACATCGCCGCCGCATACCGTCTACGCCGAGCCCTGACTGCCGAGGGAGGGCAACCCCGCATCGATTCGACCGAGTTGCCCCACGAGGCCGAGGCGATCCTCGATGCGAATGGTTTCCGGATTGTCGAGTCCGCTGGACGGGCCCAGGAAGCGAACGCCTCCGCCGCCCTTCGAAGAGCCGCGCGCCGCGTCGATCGCGCGCGTGGCAAGCTCCGCGAGGCAGATCCGGGTCGGGCTCTCATGTCTTGGAAGGCCCTGGTCAGTGGGCGCTGGAGCATCGTCGATTGGTTCGACAGCGATGGGCGGCGTTTTGTGCTGGCCATGCCGAACCCCCCGGGGCTTCAAGACCCACGCGGGCTCACTATGCAGGAGCGCCAAGTCGTTCGGTACGTTCTGCTCGGAGAAACCAACAAGCTGATTGCCTACAGCCTCGGTCTATCGCCTGGGCGGGTTTCCGGATTGCTAAAATCGGCCATGCGCAAGCGCGGCGTGACGACCAGGACGCAGCTAGTCGAAAAGCTCCACCCGCTGGGTGTTCCTCCGGGCGGCAACGGTGACGATCAGTCGTCCGACAACTGACGAAGCTCCGGAAAATGACACGAGGCCGGAAGAACCGGATTGCCGCGCTTTCGGCCGAACATGGGGATGTAGATACTGAGCTCCCCGCCCGGGAAGAGTCGATCCCCTCGACGCGACGCAGGGCCTGCCCTCTGCCGAGGCAGCACTTCGTGCAATCGTTTCCACTGAGCGTCCGTGAGAGCGTGTCGATGCATGCTCCCGTTGAATCACGATCGTGACGCCCACACAACTTCGGCGCCGGCCAAAACCGTAACCGATCGAAATGATCCAACTTTTCGCTTCGCCAATTAGGGACACCCCCTAGTCGCCGTGTGCGTTCTGCAGCGTTTGCAAGACCTGATCGATCGTGAAGCTCGCGGCCTTTTGGCGTGGCGGGTACTCCTTGAACGTGGCTAGGAACTCCGCGACTTTCTCCTGCGCCGGCACCACCAGGAAGACGTGACGGATGTACCAGTTCCAGTAGTTGTTCGAGGTGATGGTGGCGCGCTCGTACGGATCCGTCCTCAGGTTGAACAGGTACGGCAACCGAAGGTTCTCGAACTCCCGCTGCCAGATCCGTAGGGTGCCCGCCTCGTCTTGCACCTTGAAGTGCATCTTCCAGTTGTCGTAGCGCATGGCTAGCAGGTCCCCGTCATCGGAAAAGTAGAAATACTCGACACGGGGGCCGGCAGCCTCCTTGCCCGTGAGGTAGGGCAGGAAATTGTAGCCATCCAGATGCACTTTGAACTTCTTGCCGTCGGCTTTGTAGCCCTCGAGGAGCTTCGCTTTGATGTGCGGCTCACCTGCGGCCGCAAGCAAGGTAGGCGCCCAGTCGAGGTTCGACATGATCTCGTTCGAGACAGTGCCCGCGGCGATCTTGCCCGGCCATCGAACCATGAAAGGCACACGAAACGCACCCTCCCAACCTGTGTTCTTCTCGCTGCGAAACGGCGTCATCGCTCCATCGGGCCAAGTATTCATGTGCGGGCCGTTGTCCGTCCCGTACACGACGATCGTGTTTTCGGCGATGCCAAGCTGATCGATCTGGTCGAGGATCTCCCCGACGTTCTTGTCATGATCGATCATCGTGTCGTGATACGCCGACTGCCACCTTCCGGACTGGCCGACACTCTCGGGCTTGGTGTGCGTCCACAAGTGCATGTGGGTGAAGTTCACCCATAGGAAGAAGGGCTTGCCGTCCTCGGCCTTGCGTCGCATGAAATCCTGCGCCCGCGCCGCGATGTCGTCGTCGATTGTCTCCATGCGTTTGCGTGTCAACGGACCGGTGTCCTTACACACCTGCTTGCCGACCTTGCCAAAACGGGGGTCGACCGTCTTGTCGTCCTTGGTACTGGCCTTGCAGTCCATGACGCCCCGGGGTCCGTACTTGGCTCTGAAGGCAGGATCCTTTGGGTAGTCGCGTTCCTCGGGCTCTTCCTCGGCGTTCAAGTGATAGAGGTTGCCGTAGAACTCGTCGAAGCCGTGAACGGTGGGCAGAAACTCGTTGCGATCGCCGAGATGGTTCTTGCCGAACTGACCGGTCGCATAGCCCTGGTTCTTGAGCAATTCGGCGATCGTTGGATCCTTGTCGCTCAGGCCTTGTTTCGCGCCGGGCAACCCCACCTTGCTCAAGCCCGTACGAAAGACACTCTGGCCGGTGATGAAGGCCGAGCGGCCCGCCGTGCAACTCTGCTCGGCGTAGTAGTCGGTAAACTTCATCCCCTCTTTGGCGATGCGGTCGATGTTCGGCGTGCGGTAGCCCATCAGCCCCTCGGTGTACGCGCTCACGTTGCTGATGCCGATGTCGTCGCCCCAGATGACGACGATGTTGGGCTTGCCTTGGGCTTTCGCCGCGGGAGCAACCCCTGCCGCGGCGCGTGGACTCGGCGCTTCGGTGGGGGAAGGCGCGGCTCGATCGGGGGCCGCAGCTGCGCTTGGGGTCGACGGCGTTTCAGCCGCGGACTCGGTCGTGGCGGCTTCCCGAGGGGCTTGGCAGCCGATTGCGATCGCTGCGCTCGCGAGCACGGCCAATGTTGCTACGGGGAGTTTGCTTGGCATTCGCCTTCTCCAGGGTCAGAGGGGGTTTGAATCGTCTCGGGAGTCTGGCTTGCGTCCCGGTTCGTTGTCCAGCGATTTCAGCGTTGCCGCCACATGCAATGGGGAAAGCGCCGTCAGGTGCGCGCGCAATTTCTAGCGTCACGTTGCTCCTGCGTGGACAAGCCATCCCTCCCCTCATGACCCCGGTTCCAATCTGCTTCGCGGTTAGGTCGCGGCGGCGGCCCCCCTGTAGCTGTCACCTCCGAACGCAAGGATCGGATAGAAGATGATCCCCAGGAAGAACAGACCTAGGGCAAACGCCACGTCGTGGCCGAATGATCGCGACAGATCGAGCGCCACGATGAAGCCGACTGCGATGTTTACCAGTGGAATCAGTAAGAGGAGGATCCACCACCACGGACGCCCCACGATCTCTAGCAAAACAATCACGTTGTAGATGGGAACGATCACCGCCCAACCTGGCTTGCCAGCTTTCTCGAAGATCTTCCAGCCTACCCAAACGAAGAACGCGAGGATCGCAAGTTGAATGATTAACCCAAAGACACTGCCGTCACCTCGGTGCATGTTCCCTCTCTTTCTGCTGCCCGCACGCCTCCAGAGCAAGGATACCAAAGGTCGGGCCGGATATGCTACTGCCTTGGGGCACCATACGGTCAGTACACGCTCGGTGACCCTCATGCGTTTCCCCATCGATCCCGCCCGCCCGTTTGGACTCCCTCCCGCGTTCGTCGCAGGGGCGATCTGGACTGCCACGTTTGCACTCCTGGTCGGTCTATGGCTTGCGGGCCACGTCCCGAGCATTTCCTATGGCGTCTACGCGGCCGCAGGACAGCGGTGGCTCGAAGGCAAGCCACTCTACGACACGACGAACATCGAGGGCTTTCAGTACTTCCCCCAATCCGCAATGCTCCTCGCTCCGCTTTCAGCGTTGGGATCGCCAGCCGGGGACATCCTATGGCGGGCCCTCGCCTGGATTGTCCTTGCAACTGGCACCCTTCGTCTCACCAAGCAGCTCGCACCACAGCGCTGGGGCGAGGGGTTCTTCATCGGCACTTGCGTCTCGATCGGCCCCACCATCGGCCCGCTTGGCAACGGCCAGGCCAACCTATTGCTCGCGGGCTTGACGCTTCACGTCGCGGCGGACGTCGCCGCGAAGCACTGGTGGCGCGCAACGGTCGTGATGGCGCTGGGGATCGCGCTCAAGCCGCTCATCGCGGTGCTCGTCCTGTTGGTCTGGGCGCTCTATCGGCCGATGCGGTGGCGCGTTCCACTTGCTCTGCTCGTCGTCTTCGTCACGCCCTGGCTCGTGCGCGATCATGCGTACGTTCTCGCGCAATACGCCGACTGTCTGACGAAGCTAGAGATCGGTGCGAGACCGGGTCCCGATTACGAGGATATACGTGGACTGCTCGCTACCCTTGGTTGGGTCATGCCACACGATGTCGCGACGGTCGTGCGGCTTCTCGCCGCGCTCGGTGTGCTCGGTCTTTGCTTTCGCGCGCGAAAATGCCTCCGCGAGTCCTATGCGGCGGTGCTCGTCGCGGCCTTTGCCGTGGCCTACCTGATGCTGTTCAACCCGCGAACGCAGTCCACCTCGTACGCCATGCCTGGCGCCGTCATCGCGGTACTCGCTGCCCTCTATCTGATCGAAGAACGCCGTCGGGCCTTCTTCGTGATGCTCGCCATCCAAACGGCGTTCACGCTGAACTATCACTGGCTGCCATTCATCGAGCTCTGGCTGAAGCCACTCGCCTGCGTAGTCTTTTTCGCGTTCCTACTACACGAGGTCGTGAAGCCGCCCGAGCTTCAGCATTCGAGCCAGCGGAAGGTCGAGCGGTGATACGAGGCCCGGGTTGAGGCCCGTACCATAGAGCGAGGACTTACCGGTTTGGCAGGCTTCGAGGATGTCCGGGTAACAGGAGCGCTTCTTCGGGTTCCAGCCTGCGATGATGCTGATGACGTTCTTTCCGCTCGCGAGGATCGGAATGATCTTGAGCTTACGCATCGAGCCGTCGCCTTTCTTCCATGCGCCCTTCACTTACGTATGATGCGCGCCAGGATCTGGTCGGCACGCTTCCCGTAGGGCGGGACCATACCGGAAAGCCGCTGGAGGTTGAGCCGGCTCTGCGTTGGGCCATCACATCATTGATGCAGGCGCCTCCGGACGGAATTTCATCGAGCAATCGGCGCCGAATCGCATCGTCATCACTAAAAATGTAGAGCGCGAGCGGGGCAGGACGCGAATTGATCTGTGCGATGCACTCGTCCAACGTCCGGTACGTCTTGATCGCGAGCAGCGGACCGAAGACCTCCTCCTGCATGATCGCGAGCTGGTCATCCGGATTGACGACGAAGGTGAAAGGGATCTTGTAGGCCCGCTGCTGCCCGCTGAAATCTTCGTCTGCCGGCGCCGACCTCTGGACCTCCTGCAATGGACGCGACTTCCGTCTCGTCGAAGCTATGGGCGATGAGGCGCGTCTCAGCGCTGACGAAGCCTTCTGCAACGAAGGCCGCTCTCTGCTTGTCCAGCAAGGCGCGCATCACCGGGTCAGCTCGCGATGGTCAACGTCACGCATGCGAGCGCTGCCCTTCCGACGCGAGCGCGATCTCGATGCCCTCCTGCGGCTCGTCATAGCGCTGAACGAGGAAGGGCAGCAGCCACTCACCCGGCACCGAGCGCAGGACTTCGCCGCCAGTTCTCGATGCGCCTTCGGCCAGCTCCATGCGAAGCAGCCGCTTGACCGGCACGTCGACGAGCGGATCGTGCGCGGACTCTCGGAGGATGATCCGGCCGTCTTCGATCTTCCGCACCGAGCTATAATCACGCTCCCAGGTGAGCATCGTCAACAAGACCTCCCCGTCGAATCCCCCGTTGTCGTTCGCATCCGGAACCGCCGCGGGTAGCGCCTTGTAGCAGTAGAAGTGCTCGGTGAACTGCTTCGGGCTCTTCGAAGCCTCCCCGATCTTTCCATCGAGCTCGAGAAAGGTCACACCATGCCGCATCACCTTGGCGTTCACGTGGTCACCGTTTAACGAGAATTCCGTCTGCGCGATCTTCTTCGGTTCCCCATACTTCTCGCGGCCGCCGATGACGACGAACTCGCCTTCCATCGGCATCGCGAGCACGTAATAGCCCGGGCGGCCTTCGTACGAGCAAGCCACGCCCACGGTCGCCGCCCCGACCTGCACCGTTCGCTCCTCGGAAAAGTGCATCGCGACGTTCGCGAACTGCACGAAGATTTCAGGAGCGTCAGCCGGCTCGAGGGGCCGGGGCAATAGCGCGTGCGCGATCTCCGGCTCGGTCTCATAGAGCGCCCGAATCGATTGGACCGAGTGACGGATTTTCGACCCGCTGCCGTCGGCCGGAGACTTTGACGAGCTGTCTTTTATGTATCGTAGGCGCGCCATCTCTCGTTACTCCTAACTGGCTCGGGCGACGAAAAGGCTCTTCTCGGGACCGTCTCGATCGGCGATTTTCCTCAGCGCAGCCTCATAGAGGTCGTAACACGCGATCGCGTTGCTTCCGAGCATCTTCGTTAGCTCACTCTGCGGAATGCCTGTCATGTATTA
>Ga0114931_10004107_pt1 | contig 18221 bp, 17 predicted proteins | sample 2SBtaG_FD_89579 | JGI IMG/M metagenome (GOLD analysis project Ga0114931, IMG submission 89579) | Deep subsurface microbial communities from Kolumbo volcano to uncover new lineages of life (NeLLi) - 2SBTROV14_V59a metaG | ecosystem: Environmental > Aquatic > Marine > Volcanic | place: Kolumbo...
CGAAGAAGTGGAATGCGCGCGGTATGCGGGGGCGATTTGAGGATGATTCGCCGTCCGGGCGCGGCCGGGGCGACGCGTTTGATGAAGCGTGCGAATTGCTCTTTCCATCGATCCCGTCCGTCGGGCCCCAAACTTTCAAGGTCGAGGGCCGCGCGCGGATCATGGCAGCCACCTGGAAACATCAGGAACAGGTAGGGCGACGGCAGGCCGAGATTGCACAATGCAAACTCGTCTTCCTGCGGCCGGTCCCAGCCGACGCCGACCTTGTCGAACGGTCTTGTCCCGGAAACGTCCGGCGCCAGCCAGCGGCGCAGGCGGCCTTGCGATAACAGGAAATGCTCCGGCGCCATGCATTGATAGGTGGTCGGGCAGGTATGGCGGGGATCAAGCGCCAGCAGTTCATGCAGATAGGTGGTGCCACAGCGCCAGTGTCCGAGCACAAACAGCGGCGCCGGGTCCAGGACGACCCCGGCCTCCTTGCGCGACCAGATCAAACGGTCGAGCGGCGCCAGCGTTGAATTCAGGGTACTGATGGCAAGTCCGGTCAGCACGGCCGACCAGTTGAACGGCGCGCCGCGGTCGTGATGCCGCAGCACCGATTGCAGCAACGTCGCGAACCGCATGCCATACCAGAAACGCATCAAGTGATTCCGTATGATCCAGAAATGCCCTAGAAGCGCGTTGCCTTGAAGGTGTCGCACTGTCGTTGATCGCCGCTGTCGAGGCCCTGTTTGAACCAGCGCACCCGCTGTGCCGAAGATCCGTGAGTAAAGGCGTCCGGCACGACATAGCCCTGGGTGCACCGTTGCAGGGTATCATCACCGACCGCGGACGCCGCGCCGATGCCCTCTTCGATATCGCCGCGCTCAAGGATATTGCGCGCCTTGTCGGCATTTTTCGCCCAAACCCCGGCAAAACAATCGGCTTGGAGTTCCATCATCACCTGCAGCCGGTTGCCCTGTCTGGTGCCGGCCCGCTGGCGGGCGGCCTGCACCTTGTCGGCTATGCCGAGCAAAGTCTGAACGTGATGACCGATTTCATGGGCGATCACATAGGCCCGGGCAAAATCGCCGGGCGCCTTGAACTGGCGGGCCAGTTGGTTGAAAAAACTCAAGTCCAGATAGACCTTGCGATCGCCGGGACAATAAAACGGCCCCGAGGCGGCCTGACCAAGGCCGCAGGCCGACCGGACAGCCCCACGGTACAGCACCAGCTTGGGGCGCTGGTAACGCCGGTTGAGCTGTTTGAAAATCGCGGTCCAGGTATCTTCGGTATCGGCCAGCACAACCGAGACAAACGCCTTGGTTTCATCGTCGCCGGCTTGCGAGCGAGGTGCCGGCGTGTTCGGGCGTGGCGCCTGCATCGATGGTCCCGTACCCTGCACGCCCTGCAGCAAAATGCTCGGATCGACACCAAAAAACAGTGCGAGCACAACCACGATGATCAGGCCGATCCCGCCGATGCCGCCGCGCCGCGCGCCGCGTCCCCGGGGCAGCCGGAACCCACCCGGCAGCCCACGTCCCATGCCGGCCTGCTGGCCGCGCCGGTCCTCGATATTGTCGCTGCGCCGTCCGCCACGCCATTTCATGGTCGACTTCTCCGAATGGCCGTTATTGTTCCGGTGCCCCGGAGCAGTATATCGTTCCGGTTGAGGCTGTCACGCCGCTATCTTTATCCGCAAAATTTTTCAGGAGAGCGACCATTGAGAGAGAATGACAGCACCGGCGTCAATCGGGTTCTGGTGCCGGCGGACACTTATGAAGCGGTGCGCGACGGATTTTCCTGGGACCTCCCTGAACGGTTCAATATCGGCGTCGATATATGCGACAACTGGGCCGACCGCGAACCGGAGCGGCTTGCCCTGATCCACAAGCGCGATGACGGCACCATTGAGCGCTACAGTTATCGCGATCTGAAAAATGCCTCCAACCAGCTGGCCAATGTATTGGCCAACAGGGGCATCGGACCGGGCGACCGGGTCGCACTGCTGCTGCCGCAGACGCCGCTCACGGCGATCGCCCATATCGCCATCTACAAGCTCGGCGCCGTCGTGCTGCCGCTTGCCGTGCTGTTCGGCGTCGATGGCCTGAAATACCGGCTCGGCAATTCCGGTGCAAAGGCGGTGATCACGGCGCGGGAAAGCCTGGTCAAGATCGCCGCGATTAAGCACGATCTCGCCGATCTCGATTCCGTTTTCTGCATTGATGGCCGGGCGCCGGACGCAATAGACCTGAGGTGGGAAATGACGCGGGAATCGGCCGACTTCAGCGCCCGCGACACCGCGGCGGAAGATCCCGCCGTAATGGTCTACACTTCCGGCACGACCGGTCCGCCCAAGGGGGCGCTCCACGCCCACCGGGTCTTGATCGGGCATTTCCCTTGTGTCGAATTCACCCATGAGTTTTTTCCTCAGGCCGACGACGTCATGTGGACACCGTCCGACTGGGCATGGGCCGGCGGACTGTTCAATATTCTGTTGCCGTCGCTGCATTACGGCGTGCCGGTGGTCGCGCGCAAGATCACCAAGTTCGATCCCGAAGCTGCGTTTGCGCTGATGGCCGAGACCGGCGTGCGCAACAGCTTTATTCCGCCGACGGCGCTGAAAATCATGCGCGCGACATCTGATGTTGCGGCGCGTTTTGATCTGAAAACCCGCACGCTCGGCAGCGGCGGCGAGGCGCTCGGCCGCGAACTGGTCGGCTGGGGACGCGATGTGCTCGGTATCACCATCAACGAATTTTATGGCCAGACCGAATGCAACGCGGTGCTGTCGTCATGTTCGGCGCTGGGGGTCACCCGCCCCGGTGCGATCGGCAGGCCGGTGCCGGGCCACGATGTCAGGATTATCGATTCCCAGGGCAATGTGCTGTCGCCGGGCGAGACCGGCATCATCGCCGTGCGGTCACCCGACCCGGTGATTTATCTGGAATACTGGAACAACCCCGAGGCGACCCGCGACAAGATGATCGGAGAGTGGCTCACCACCGGTGATCAGGGCATGGTCGATGACGACGGCTATATCCGCTTTGTCGGCCGCGATGACGATGTCATCACCAGTGCCGGCTACCGCATCGGACCGGGCGAAATCGAGGACTGCCTGATCGGCCATGACGCGGTGGCGCTGGCCGCCGTTGTCGGCAAGCCCGACCCGGTGCGCACGGAAATCGTCAAGGCGTTCATCGTGCTCAACGAGGGTTATGAACCGGGCGACGAACTTGCCACCGAAATCAGGGCCCATGTGCGCGAGCGCCTGTCGGCTCACGAATATCCTCGTGAAATCACGTTCGTCGACAGCCTGCCGCTGACCACCACCGGCAAGATCATCCGCCGCCAGTTGCGCGAACTGGGCTAGGTCTTTCCTGCCGGGTCTCGCTCGTGCCGGCGTGCCCGTGGAACAATGGAGCGCCAGAGGCGCCGTGCCGTCTTCAGGCCGGCGCGGCGCATGGTTTCGGCGATGCGGTGGGCCTGAAATGCGGCGGCGCTCGTGCCGGGGCGGCATTCGACCAGCACGTCATGGATCGCCAGCCGTTCGCGCCACAGATAATCGAACATCGGATGCCCGGCATCGGCGCAGGCGTCGATCCGCGAGAGCGCCGGGTCGGCGGCGGCGGCGTTCATCAGTTCGATGACGCTCAAAGCGCCCGGCGACAGTTTGAAATAATTCTCGTCATAGGCGATCTTGAACAGCCACGCCTGACCGTGGGCGCGATAGCCGAGCGTCATGGCGACCGGGCGGTCATCAAGCGCCATCGACCACAAGCCGAGATGTCCGCTTCGTGCCATGCCGGCGGCAGCGGCCTCCATGAAGCGCCGGGTGGTATCGGTGCAGGCCATGGCGGTGCCGCTTCGTCCCTTCCAGCCGCTCTTTTCGAGTTCGAAGAACTGCTCAAGTCCGGCGCTGAAATCCTGACCCTCCTGCCAGCTTGAGAAGCTGAGGGGGCCGGCTTCCGCCAGCCTTCTGCGCTGGCGGCGCAGTTTGCGGTACTTGCGCCCGCTGACCGACACCTTGAGATATTCCCCGACCCGGTCGGGGACATCGAGTACCGCGCGCTCATAACGATCGAAGGTGCAGCGCCGGTGCGTGCCACTGTCCAGCACCTGTTCCAGCACGGTGGCGAAGGGGCCGTCGGCCGGTACCATGCGAAACAGGTAGACCGGCGCGTGCACGCGCCCGAACCAGTCGAGAAACGCCGCCAGCACCTGGTGTGGCCGCTCACGGCTGATCAGCGGCGTCCCGAGAAAGCTGTAGCTGTGGATCCAGCCCCCCGCCGGTCCCGCGGCGAGCCACGCCGGCCCGTATGCGATCCGATAGGCAAATACCCCGGCAAGCTGGCGCCGGTCCTCGCCCTCGATCTGCGGGTCGATGCGCCATACGAACGCCGTTCTGACCGTTTGACCATTGTCGCCGAATGCTGTCAGGCCAGGCAGATGGTAAAATGGTTCGAGTGCCGGATCGGGCTCCAGAGCGCATGCCGCAAGGGCCTCCCATTGCGCCCGGTGGGTCTCAAGCGTTGTTGTGCCGGTAAATTCCTCGATGCAATGGATGCCGGCGCCGGTCGCGATCGCGGCATTGTGCGGCGGGCCAGGCCGCTCATTGTGATCCGCCGGTCCGTCGCGGTGCCGTAGAAATGCCACGACCGGATCCGCGATGCCGGCGCTGTGATCAGTCATGATCAGACCCCCTTTTCGGCGCCGGCAGATCCGCCAAATACGCAGGAGTGAAGCCCGAGGCGCCATTTCGCGAAGGCAAACAGGGTAACGGCGGAAAAACTTGCCGCGATGGTGGTCGCGGCCGCGGCGCCGTAAAGCCCGAATGGCGGAATCAGCGCGAAATTCAACACGACATTGAGCACCGTCGCGATCATCAGCACGGTCATGCACACCTTCTGGTGACCCAGCATGTTGAGCAGGGGGTCCACCGGACCCATGGCGGCGCGCACCAGCATGCCGATCACCAGTATGAACATGACCGGATAGGCGACCGTGAAAGCCGGCCCGAACAGCCACAACAGCGGCCAGCCGAGCGCCAGGATGCCGGCTGCCGCCAGCAGGGATGGCCAGAAAATCCACGCCGAAGAGGCGCCGAGAAGGTTGGCAAGACCGGCATGATCGCCATTGCTGCTCAGTTCGGAAAATTTAGGTGTCACCACCGCCACAACGGCAAAGAATACGAAAGCGATCAGGCTGGTGGTCTTGAGGGCGGCATAATAGACCGCGATCTCCGCCGGCGAGGTGAACAGATCGAGCACGAGAACGTCGAGATGGCCAAGCAGCAGGTAAAACCCGTCCATCAGCATGAAGGGCGCTGAAATCGACATCCAGTAACCGAGCCGGAATGATCTGGGACCGTGTGAAACCCGGGCGCGGATGCGCCTGCGCAACACCAGATTCTGACCCAGCGCCGCGACCCAGGTCGCACCGATCGCGGCGCCGACAGCCGTCACCGCGCTTGCCGGCGCACCGGCCACAACCGCGCCCGCCATGAAGCAGAGCAGCAGCAGCGGGCGCAGAATATAGGGTGGCGCGAGTGCCAGGTCGATCCACGAGAACGACCGCGCCATGCCATCCTGGGTGTCGGTCAGGGTGAACATCGGCAGGCAGATGGCGGCAAGATACAGCGGCACGACATAATGGTTCGCGACGTAATCCTGAATGACATAGAGCAGTCCGGCGCCACCGAGCGCAATCGCCGTCGGGATCGCCAGCGACAGCACGAGCGAACTCGAAATGACCCCGCGCAGATGGGTCAGGTCGCCCTTTTCGCGATATTCGGGAACAAACCTCTGGACCGATGCATTGAGCCCGAAATTGGACATGGACCCGAGAATGATGACCCAGATCCAGACATAGGCGAAGACGCCATATTCGAAGGTTCCGATCCAGCGGGCGAGGAAAACCTGCAGCAGGAAGGCAATCGCCGCGCTCAGGACCCGGATCAGGAACGCGATTGCGGCCCGGCGCTGGTCGCGGTCTCGCTCGCCTGCGCCGCGCAGGACGTCGGACGCCCGGCGCCACAGCGGTTGTGCGACGATCTGTTCAGCCAATGACATGTTATTCGATCACCCGAAGCCCTGGGTCATGGAGCATCGCCATCATGAGTGGGCCACACCCGGACACGCCGCAATTAGCAGAAATCCCTTAAATTTCGGTTCGCCGGCGGCGGTTAACCACGCCCGCTCAGTGAACGGGCGCATTGCCACGGCCCTGACCCGAGATCAGCTGAACCCGCCCGGCAACAGCCTCCCAGGCGCGGAAGCGCTCGATATCTCCGGCCTTGAGATGTTCACGCGACATCAGCCGCGCCACGCGTGGTGCCCGCTCGCCATATTTGCGGATCAGGATGCACACCATGCGGGTCAGGTCTTCAGATGAAAAGGCAGGTCGGGCCGCCAGTGCGGGTATCCGGGTCTGTCCCATTTCGACACCTTTGAGAACGACATCACAAACGTTGCGAACACCGCCGCAAGTTCGGGGCCAGAATCCTCAAAATTGGCGAAACTGGCGGCGCGGGCGCCGGCGGGAACGGATCAGCCGGCAAAACCGCCGGCATCGAGGAAGGCCTGCTCGTCGTCACGCGTTGCCCGGCCAAGGATGGCGTTGCGGTGGGGGAAGCGGCCGAAATGGGCGATAATATCGGCGTGGTCGCGGGCCCATTTCGCGGCATCGTCCAGGCCGGACCGTTCGCACAGTTCAATGCAGCGCCGCTGGTCGGCGCTATCCTCGGAATGCTCGAACGGCAGATAAATCCACTGGCGCACGTTTGCCGGAAGTTCCATGTCGAGGCCGGCGTCAACGGCCCGGTTGGCCTGTTCGCGGGCCTTTTCATCCGCCGCGAAGGCGAGCGGTGTGCCACGATGAATGTTTCGCGGAAACTGGTCGAGCAGGATAATGAGTGCCAGCGCACCGTCGGGCGTTGCCGCCCAGCTGTCATAACCTCCGGCTTTCGCGGTCTCGTGGGCGGCGCCGAAACGTTCGGCGATTTCGGCATCAAAGCCGGCATCCCCGGCGAACCACTTCTTCTCATCGGCAGCAAACCAGAAATCGAGAATGTCTTTGGATTGAATGTCTGCCATTGATGCCAATCGCCTCTTTTTTCTCACCGGGTCGGCAGGCCGAATTCACCGAACGGAATGAAATCCACCGGATCGCCCTCATCGAGGGCGGTTACATCTTCGCCCAGTTCGATAAAGCCGTCGGCGGCGGTAAGCGATGAAATCAGCGCTGAACCGTCACGAGGGAACTTGTTGACGATCAGGCCATCATCGGTGCGCTGAAGAATGCCGCGCAGGAATTCACGGCGGTCCGGTTTCTTGCGCTTGATCGAAAAGCCGGCGGCAACGCGATAACGCGCCGGCAAGCGCCAGCGTGCGCCCTGAAGCCGGTTCAGCACCGGCAGTCCATAGAACAGAAAACACACCATGACCGCCACCGGATTGCCGGGCAGGCAGAGAAAAACGGTACCGCCGATCTGGCCGAAGGCCAGCGGCCGGCCGGGTTTGACGGCGATCTGCCAGGCGTGAAGCGTGCCGATTTCCTGGAGTACATGGACGACATGATCTTCTTCGACGCGGCTTGCGCCGCCGGTCGAAAGAATGACGTCATGGTTTCCCGACGCATCGCGAAGCGCTGAGCGGACGCAGTCCGCATCGTCCGGCAGAATGCCGAGATCGCTGACCTGTGCGCCAATGGTCTGAAGGCAGGCGTCCAGCAGAAAATGATTGGCATCATAAAGCTGGCCATCGCCGAGCGGCATGCCCGGCCGCACCACCTCATCGCCGGTCGAGATCAGGGCCACCCGCAGCGGGCAATAACACTCGACCCGATCGCGCCCCGTCGATGCGATTGCCGCTATATCCTGAGGGCGCAGGCGCGCGCCGGTGGTTGCGACGTCGGCGCCGCTGGCGACATCTTCGCCGGCCCTGCGGCGATTGGCGCCCGGCTTCAGCCCGTCCGGCACGGTGACCCATTGCGCCCCGCCGCCATCGGGTCCGATCGTAACATCTTCCTGCATCACCACGGTGTCGGCGCCTTCGGGCATCGGCGCGCCGGTAAAAATCCGGGCCGCGGTTCCAGGCTCGAGCGTTGCCGGCCTGCGCTCACCCGCCGCAATGCGGCCCCTGACCGGCAGGCGGGTCGCGCCGCCTTTCTGCAGGCTTTGATGGGCAAACGCATAGCCGTCGACTGCCGCGTTGTCATGGGCCGGCACATCGCGCGGACTGGCGACATTCTCGGCCAGAATCCGCCCATGAGCATTGCCCAGCGCCACGCTCTCGCGGCCGGCCACCGGGCTCACCCGTTCGCGCAGCAGCGCCAGCGCGTCGTCGTGACGCAGCCGGTCGCGGTCATGCAGGAAGCAATCGTCAAGAAGGCGCGGGCCGGGCATCGTCATCACGTGACCTTTCGCAGGCCGGTATGAGTGAGCACAAAATCGGCGATCGCGGCAGTATCATCGAAATCAAACACCGGGACCGGTGCCGGATCCAGCGGCTCACTGCAGGCGATGGCGACGATGGTTGGATCATTGCCGGCCAGGTCGCGGTGGCCAAGATGGGGCCGGCGGACTTCGATCTTGGGGTGTGGTTCGTTCTTGTAGCCCTCCGTCAGCACCAGATCGCAGGCCCCGAGATGTTTCAGGATATCGTCAAGCGACGGTTCGGTCTCATCGCGTAACTCATGGACCAGCGCCCAGCGGTTGCGCGAGACGATGGCGACTTCATGAGCGCCGGCTTCACGGTGGCGGAAACTGTCGCGGCCCGGATGGTCGATGTCGAAGGCATGATGGGCGTGCTTGACGGTCGATATTTTAAGGCCGCGTGAGGTCAGTTCCTCGACGAGGCGCACCGTCAGCGTCGTCTTGCCGGCATTCTTGAAGCCGGCAATGCCGAATACCGGCGCCATCAGGCCGCGGCCTTCTTGAGGTGCCGTTCGGCAATGGCGACATCTTCCGGCGTGTTGATATTGAAAAACGGATCGATGTCGCCGCAGGCAAAGCTGACCGGCGCAACCCGGTAGCGCGCGGTCCAGCGGTCGATCTTGCGGATGTCTTCCGCGATCAGGGCGTGGGCGAGATCGCGTCCAAGCGCCACCGGCCACAGGCCGAACACCGGATGGCTGCGCCCGGCCGAACGGGCACATGCCATGTCGGCCCGATCATCTTTGACCGCGGCCAGCATGTGGGCAATCATATCGGCCGGGAAGAATGGCGTGTCGGTGGCAATCGAAACCACCCAGTGGCAGGCGGGATGGGTGTCCGCCGCCCATTGCAGGGCGGCAAGAATGCCGGCGAGCGGTCCGGCGAAACCTTCAACCGGGTCACTTATCACCGGCAGGCCGAAGGCCGCGAACCGGCCGGGATCACCATTGGCATTGAGCACGAGATGGTCGGCCTGGGGGCGGGCTCGCGCAATGACGCGCTCAAGCATGGGGTGGCCCGCAACATCGATCAGCGCCTTGTCGCCGCCGCCCATGCGCCGAGCCCGGCCACCGGCCAGCAGCACTGCGATGACGCCGCGCCCGGTCATCATGCGCCGGCCGCGGCCGCCGCCTTGCGGCGATGGCTGTCCGGCTCCTCGTCGACCGCCGCCACGTCAGCGTCAAACACCAGCCGCTCGTGACCGGAAAGGACCGTGAAACGCTTGCCGCGGGCACGGCCAACCAGCGTCAGACCGGCTTCGCGGGCAAGATCAACACCCCAGGCAGTGAACCCCGAACGCGACACCAGAATGGGGATCCCCATCTGCACGCATTTGATGACCATTTCAGACGTCAGCCGGCCGGTTGTATAGAAGCTCTTGTCCTGCGGCGGCACCTTGTTGAGAAACATGTAGCCGGCGATCTTGTCGACCGCGTTGTGGCGCCCGACATCTTCCATGTAGACCAGCGGACGATCGCCCTCGCACAGCACGCAGCCGTGAATGGCACCGGCCTTGAGATAGAGGCTCGGACACATGTTGATCTTCTTGACCAGGCCATAAAGTTCGGACGTTTTCAGGCGGGCATTCCTGTCGAGGTCGATATCTGCGAAATTTTCCATCAGGTCGCCGAACACCGTGCCCTGCGCGCAGCCGGAAGTCTGGGTCTTCTTTTTCAGCTTTTCTTCGTAGTCGGTCTTGCGCGCGGTGCGCACCACAATGGTGTCGATATCTTCCGCATGTTCGATGGCGGTGATGGTGTCGTCCGGTTTGAGCATGTGCTGGTTGAGCAGGTAGCCGACCGCCAGCATCTCGGGATGATCGCCGATGGTCATCATGGTCAGGATCTCCTGACCGTTCAGAAACAGCGTCAGCGGCCGCTCGGCGACCACGAACTGTTCGATCGCGGCGCCATCCTGATCGATGCCCGCCACCGCGCGCGCCAGCCGCGGATCGTCAATATCGGGCGCGATCTCGAATTCACCGATCATCCGTCCGGACTTGTCTGCCATCGCCATGCCACTCTCATTGCCGGCGCTCAGCTTACCACCGCAGCGTGTTCACACAAGAACAAGGCGATCAATCCTTATTCCGCCGCTGCCGTGGCGCCGGCGGCGGTGACCTTTGCGGCGCAAAACTTGAACTCGGGGATCTTGCCGAACGGATCAAGCGCGGGGTTGGTCAGCAGGTTGGCGGCGGCCTCGACATAGGCGAACGGCACGAACACCACACCCGGGGGCACCGCGTCATCGGCGCGGGCGTCAAGCTCGATCATGCCGCGCCGGGTCTCGATCAGAACCGCATCGCCGGGCGATGCCGAACCCTGCGAAATCGGCCGGATTGAGCGATGCGGTCGGACCGGGCTCGATGGCGTCGAGAGTTTTCGCCCGCCGGGTCATTGCCCCGGTGTGCCAGTGCTCCAGCTGGCGCCCGGTGGTGAGCACGAACGGATAATCGTCATCAGGCACTTCATCAGGCGGAATGACGCTGGCGGCAACAAATTTCCCGAGCCGGTTTTCGGTGGGAAAGCCGTCGCCAAAGACAATGGCGGCGCCCGGTTCGTCAGGTGCCGGACAGGGATAGGTGACGGCACCTTCCGCATCCAGTCTCGCCCAGGTGATGTTGTCGAGCGACGCCATCGCTTGTTTCATTTCCGCAAAGACGTCGGCCGGCCCGCCGTAATTCCAGTCGAGGCCGATGCGCTGTGCGATCTGCTGGATAATCCACCAGTCGGCCATCGCCTCGCCCGGCGCGTCGAGCGCCTTGCGGCCGATCTGCACCTGGCGGTTGGTGTTGGTGACGGTGCCGTCCTTTTCCGGCCAGGCGGCTGCCGGCAACACAACATCGGCAAACATGGCGGTCTCGGTCAGGAAGATATCCTGCACCACGAGATGATCGAGTTTTGCCAGAGCGGCGCGGGCATGGGCGGCATCGGGGTCCGACATCGCCGGGTTCTCACCCATGATGTACATCGCTTTGATCTGGTCATCATGAACGGCATCCATGATCTCGACCACCGTGAGGCCGGGTTCGCGAGCAAGCGGTTTGCCCCACAGGGTTTCGTATTTCGATCCCAGGTCCTCGTCGCCGACCTTGCCGTAATCGGGCAGAAACATCGGGATCAGGCCGGCGTCGGAGGCCCCTTGCACGTTGTTCTGGCCGCGCAGCGGATGCAGGCCGGTACCGTCGCGGCCGATATGGCCGGTCATCAGCGCCAGCGAAATCAGGCAGCGCGCATTGTCGGTGCCATGGACATGCTGCGACACCCCCATGCCCCAGAAGATAATCGCCCGTTCAGCGCCCGCATAGGCGCGCGCCACCGTGGCGATGACATCGGCCGGGATGCCGCACACCGGCGCCATTACCTCTGGTGTGAAGCTCGCGAGGTGGCGCTTGAGGGCATCGAAGCCTTCGGTGTGGGCCTGAATGTACTGCTCATCATAAAGCCCTTCGGCAACAATCACATGCATCATTGCATTGAGCAGGGAGACGTCGGCGCCCGGCTTGAACTGGACCATGTGGGTGGCGTGGCGCTTGAGCGCCTGACCGCGCGGGTCCATCACGATCAGGGTCGCGCCGCGTCTGGCGGCCTGTTTGAAATAGGTCGCGGCGACGGGATGGTTTTCGGTCGGATTGGCGCCGATGACGATGATCGCATCGGCATCTTCCACCGCGCCAAAGGGCGCGGTCACCGCTCCTGAACCGATGGTTTCCATGAGCGCCGCCACCGAGGAGGCATGGCACAGTCTGGTGCAGTGATCTACATTGTTGGTGCCAAACCCGGCGCGCACCAGCTTCTGGAACAGATAGGCTTCCTCGTTGGAACATTTGGCGGAGCCAAAACCGGCGAGCCCGGCGGAGCCGGAACTTTTCAGTGTTTTCATGAGTCCGGCCACGGCGCGGTCGAGCGCTTCGTCCCAGCTCACCTCTTCGAAACAGTCGAGCTGGCGTGCCGGATCCATGTCAGGCACAGCGCTCTTGGCAACGCCCTTCTTGCGCACCAGCGGCCGGGTCAGCCGTTCCGGGCTGGCGACATAATCGAAGCCGAACCGGCCCTTGACGCACAGCCGGTTTTCATTGGCGGGTCCGTCGCCGCCACGGACCCAGGCGATCTCGCCATCGCGCAGCATATAGGTGATCTGACAGCCGACCCCGCAATAGGGGCACACACTGTCAACCTCGCTATCGGCCTGTCGCGCGCCACGCCCGGCGTCATCGACAATCGATTTGGGCATCAATGCCCCGGTCGGGCAGACCTCGACGCATTCGCCACAGGCAACGCACGTGGACGCCGCCATCGGGTCATCGAAATCAAATGCAATCCTGGCGTGGCCGCCACGCCCGCTCATGGCGATGACGTCGTTGACCTGAACCTCGCGGCAGGCGCGGACACATAACGTACAGTGGATGCAGGCATCAAGCTGCACCGCCATCGCCGGGTGCGACATGTCCGGGGCCGGGGCCGCGTGTCCGGGAAACCGGCTGTGATCAAGATTGAGAGCGTCGGCCCAGTGCCAGAACGGGCTCAGCCCGTCATGGGCGTCCGCCCGTGCCGGTTGGTCGGCCATGAGCAGTTCGATCACCATGGCGCGTGCGCGCCTCGCCCGCTCACTCTGGCTCGTCACCACCATGCCCGGTGCCGGCGTGCGGATGCAGGACGCGGCAAGGGTGCGCTCGCCGTCGATCTCCACCATGCAGGCCCGGCAGTTGCCATCGGCGCGATAGCCCGGTGCGTCCCGCCAGCACAGATGCGGAATTTCCGTGCCCCGCCGCTTCGCCACCTGCCAGATGGTTTCGCCCGGCGCCGCCTCGACCTGTTCGCCGTCAAGGGTGAAGGTGATCGGGTCGGCCATCAAATTTCCTCCGCGAAAAACTTCAGCACCGAGCGGATCGGGTTGGGCGCGGCCTGGCCAAGTCCGCAGATCGAGGCGTCGGCCATCGCGGCGCACAGCTCTTCCAGCAGGCGCCGGTCCCAGTTGTCGGCTTCCATCAGCGTCACCGCCTTTTCGCAGCCGACCCGGCACGGCGTGCACTGGCCGCAGGATTCATCGGCAAAAAACGTCAATAAATTGAGCGCCGCATCCTTCAGTCTGTCGCTCTGCGACAGGATCACGACCGCGTGGCTGCCGACAAATGAACCATGCTCTTCAAGTGTGCCGAAATCGAGCGGCAAATTTCCAAGTGACGCCGGCAGAATGCCGCCGGAAGCGCCGCCCGGCAGGTAGGCCCTGAAACTGTGGCCGGCGGCCATGCCGCCGCAGCGTTCGATCAGTTCTTCCGCGCTTGATCCCGCCGGCGCCTGCACCACACCGGGATTCGCGACCCGGCCCGAGACTGAATAGGAGCGCACACCCTTGTGGCCGTCCTTGCCCTGATCCGAGAACCATTGCGGGCCTCTGGTCAGGATCTCCGGCATCCAGTACAGCGTCTCGACATTGTGGACCAGCGTCGCCCGGCCATAAAGCCCGTTTTGCGCAACATAGGGCGGACGGTGGCGCGGCAGGCCGCGCTTGCCCTCGATCGATTCGATCATGGCCGATTCTTCACCGCAGATATAGGCGCCGGCGCCACGCCTGAGATCGATCATGCCCTCCTCGATCAGCCCGTCGCCTTCCAGCGCGGCGATCTCACGCGCCAGCACCTGACGGATGCCGGGGTATTCATCGCGCAGATAAATCACGATCCGCGCCGCTTCCACCGCCCAGGCGGCGATCAGTGCACCCTCGAGAAACTGATGCGGGCGGCTCTTGAGATAATACCGGTCCTTGAAAGTACCGGGTTCGCCCTCATCGGCATTGACGCAAAGATAGCGTGGGGCGGCTTCCGCGCGCACGAATTTCCACTTTTGCGCGGCCGGGAAACCGGCACCGCCAAGCCCCTTCAAACCCGCCTGTTCCAGATCGTCAAGGATCCGATCGACGCTGAGCGCGCCCGTGCGGCACTGATTGAGCGCAACATAGCCACCCTCGCCGAGATAGCCGGTATAGCCCTGACAATCGGGCAGCGCCGCCGCGGTATGACCTGACGCGGCTGCGGCGTTGAGCACATCGGCGCCCGCCGGCGCTATGTGGTTTTGTCCAACGGCGGCGGCAGGTGCGGCGTCGCACAACCCCATGCAGGGTGCGCGCACAACGCGCACCGTATCGCCACAGGTCCGGCGCAATTCCTCAAGCAGGGCATCGGCGCCCATCATGGCGCAGGTCAGACTGTCGCACACCCTGATCGTGACCGGCGGTGGCGCGGCCTCGCCCTCCTTCACCACATCGAAATGATGATAAAATGTCGCCACCTCATAGACTTCCGCCTGGGACAGTTTCAGTTCGCCGGCCAGTGCCGCAAGATGGGCCGCCGAAAGATGGCCGTGGGCATCCTGGATCAGATGAAGATATTCGATCAGCAGATCGCGCCGTCGCGGCCGGTCACCAAGCAGAGTGGATATGGCCGCGCGCGCCGAGGGATCGACCTGGCGGCCCTTCCTGGTCCGTCGTGGCTTGCGCCGGGGTTTGCCGGCACGCCCGGGCCGAACGACCTTGTCTGACAGTGTTCCGGTTTTGCTCATTGGTGTACTCGTGTTCGCCGAAAGGGATGACGATGAAGACGCCGTCGAGCCGGCTATGTTATCAATCGCGCGATGGCCTGACCAGAATGACAGGCGCAGGGGCGCGCCGGACATAACACGTGCGACATGCGCGGGCCATATGCGGCATGCACCGGCGATCGACCAACCAGTCAGTGGGGGCAGATGACCATCGAACAGGCCAGCACAAAATTGTCGCGCCCGCGTTTCGACGAGTTCTCGCAAGTGTCGCAGGTCGCGGTGCGGGCACCGGACCAGGCGTTTGCCAGCGCCGATCGTATCGCCGACCAGTGGCAAATCCTGAACTATGAGGCATCGCCCGATCTCGCCACCGCAAGGGTCGAATTCGACGGCTTTTGCGAAATCTTGCGCGAGGCCGGGGCGGACATCGTCGAGCTGCCGGGCGATGACGGGCTCACCCTCGACAGTCTTTATGTGCGCGACAGCCTGATCACATCGCCGCGCGGGCTCATCCGCGCCGCCATGGGCAAGCCGGCGCGGAGCGCGGAGCCGCACCTCAATGCGGAGGCACTTTGCGAGGCGGGACACGAGATCATCGGCGCGATTGAAGCCCCCGGCCGGGTCGAGGGTGGCGATCTGGCATGGCTTGACCGGCACACCGTCGTTGCCGGGCGCGGCTATCGTACCAATTCGGAGGGCCTGCGCCAGCTTGGCGCCCTGCTTGGGGCGGATGTCGAGATCCTGGGTTTCGATCTGCCGCATTATCAGGGACCCGGCAGCGTGTTTCATCTGATGTCGGTGCTGAGCCCGGTCGACCGTGATCTGGCGGTGGTCTATCCGCCGCTGGCGCCGGTCGCCCTGCTGCAGGGGCTGGCCGCGCGTGCGGTCCGCACGGTAGAGGTGAGCCATGAGGAATTCAAAACCATGGCCTGCAACGTGCTGGCGCTCGGACCCCGGCGCTGTGTCATGCTTGACGGCAATCCGCAGACCCGGCGCGCGCTCGAACGCGCCGGCGCGCAGGTCACGGAAATGGCGGGCGATATGCTGTGCCGGCCTGGCGAAGGCGGTCCGACCTGCCTGACCCGGCCGCTGGCGCGCAGCGGCTGATACAGCCATCTCATGCCGGCTTTTTCAGGTTCCGGGAAGTTTCGCCAGCATCTCTTCGGTCAGGCCCGAAATGATCTTGTCCCCGACTTCGATCACCGGGCGCTTGATCAGCGTGGGGTGGGCCTGCATCGCCGCCACCGCGCCGGCCCGGTCGCCAATCCGTCTTTCTGCCTCATCAAGGCCGCGCCAGGTCGTGCTGCGGCGAGTGAGCAGGTTCTGCCAGCCAAGGGCGCCGGCCCATTCGCTGATCTGTGCCTCACTCGGCGGCGTCTCGCGCAAGTCCACGAAAGTGAACGCAACCCCGGCACGGTCAAGCGAGCGGCGCGCCTTTCGGCAGCTGTCGCAGGATTTCAGTCCATACAGCGTGATCATGATTGTCGTGCTCCCCCAGGCGCTTTGTCGGTGTCGGCATCGAAGCGTATTGGCTGATGCACCGTTGGACAACCGGCAGGCCGTTGTGACAGAGTTGGCTTTCAGAGAGGGGATAATGGCTCTGCAAGCGAAACAGAAGCACATTTTGATGCTGCTGTCGCTGGTGTGCATCCTGTGTGTCGTGGCCATCGTCATGGCGGTTTATGGCACGATATTCGAAATGACCAGGTCCAAGGTCATGGCGAGCGTGGCGGTTCTGGTGGTGGTCAGCGCCATCGGCGTGCTGGTGAACCTGCTGCTGCGCAAGATGCGCCAGAACACCGGCACCTGAGCGCCGCCGCAGGTGGACATCAGCAATGAAACGAGGCCTGCCGTTCAGCGCCGTGGATGGGCCTTCATGTACTGCCGGCGCAGGTGCTCGCGATCGACCTCGGTATAAATCTGGGTTGTCGACAGGCTGGCATGGCCGAGCAGTTCCTGAATGGTGCGCAGATCGCCGCCGGCCGACAGGAGGTGGGTTGCGAAACTGTGGCGCAGGGCATGGGGTGTCGCGGTCTCCGGCAGTCCCAGCGCGCCGCGCAGGCGCTGCATCAGGAGCTGGATATTGCGGGCATTGAGCCGTCCGCCACGCACGCCGATAAACAACGGACCGTCCGGCGCCAGCGCCGCCGGGCACAGCGCCAGATAGGCGCCAATCGCTTCGCGGGCGACCGGCAGCACCGGCACGAGGCGGGTCTTGTTGCCCTTGCCGGTGATCGTCAGGGTGTCGGCCCCGGGCGCAAGCGGCGCATCGCGGCGGTTGAGGCCGAGCGTTTCGGATATCCTGAGGCCGCAGCCATAGAGCAGGATCAGTACCGCGGTGTCGCGCGCCATCACCCATGTCGGCTGTTCCGCCGCGTCGCCGAACGGGTCGGCATCGACGACCTTGAGCGCGGCGGCGGGCGACAGCGGCTTGGGCAGCGCGCGCGGTATTTTCGGCGTGCTCAGCGCGCTGAGGGCGGCATTCCTGAGGGTTCCGCGCTTTTCCAGAAAACCGAACAGCGAGCGGATCGCGGACAACGAGCGGGCAAGCGAGCGGGAACCTGCGCCGTGCCCGCGCCGGCTGGCGAGAAAGGCGCGAAAATCGCCGGCCCTGAGCCCCGCCAGATCATCCAGGCCGACGGCGCCACCCAGATGATCGAACAGAAAGGCGAAGAACTGGTCAATGTCGCGTTCGTAGGCTTCAAGGGTTGCCGCCGACAGCCGCCGTTCGGTGGCAAGATGGGTCAGCCAGATCAGCACCTGCGCCGCTGCCGCGGAACTCGCATGGGCCTCGAAACGATGGCCGGTGTGGCGTCGGTCTGTCATGGTGTCAGGTGATGGTCTGCCCGGTCTTTTTCCAGTCGGCGAGAAACGCCTCCAGCCCCTTGTCGGTCAGCGGATGGCGCGCCAGCCCACGCAGCACGGCGGGGGGAATGGTCGCGACATCCGCGCCCAGCAACGCCGCGCGGCGGACATGATCATCCGAGCGGATCGATGCGGCGAGGATTTCGGTGTCAAGCGCCTTGTAAGTGTCGAATATCATCCGCATGTCGGCGATCAGCGCCATGCCGTCCTCGCCGATGTCGTCGAGCCGGCCGATGAACGGCGATACGAAAGCGGCACCCGCCTTGGCCGCGAGCAGTGCCTGATTGGCGCTGAAGCACAAGGTGACATTGACCATCGTGCCGTTCCGGCTCAGGTGCCGGCAGGCCTTGAGCCCGTCCCAGGTGAGCGGCACCTTGATCGCCACATTGTCCGCGATCGCAGAAAGC
>Ga0114931_10004108_pt1 | contig 18221 bp, 20 predicted proteins | sample 2SBtaG_FD_89579 | JGI IMG/M metagenome (GOLD analysis project Ga0114931, IMG submission 89579) | Deep subsurface microbial communities from Kolumbo volcano to uncover new lineages of life (NeLLi) - 2SBTROV14_V59a metaG | ecosystem: Environmental > Aquatic > Marine > Volcanic | place: Kolumbo...
ATTCATCCATGGTGGTCTCCCCGTCGGCGACAACCGACGATTAAAACTTGAAAGTTGCGATGGGCGATTCTCGCCCATCGGGAGACCACCTTTCAAGCTTCAACAATTATTGGGACACTTCCGAGCACAGACCGACTGTTAGGAGGACTTGCAACAAAGGACCTTAAGGCAAATGCTGTAGCAAATAATGCTACATACAATGCAGATTTAAGGAATTTTTCTTGCAAATACATTGAAACCAATCGCGGTTTTAGCGAAACTATAACGGTGACGTTCATGAAGAGGCGAGGCAGATTGTTGAAGTTTGAGAGCGTTACTTAGTTTGTTCCACGATGTTGAAGTTTACATGCAGGCTTTTACCTCCGCCACCTTGCTGCAGCAGGAGCAAACCTTTTCTGTTCTCTATAGTCGGGGTGCCAACTAATCGATTTCCCTGCCGGCATTTCAAAGGAAAACATTATGAAGCGATTTAGTGTTGCGATGGTTGCCACCTTGTTTTTGATAAGCAGCGCACAGGCTGATGTAATCAAGCCAGTAGATGCTAGGGCAACTAGCCAGTTTGGCCTTGGCGCCCAAATCGAGAATTTGATCAATGGCGATAGCGGTCCTGCTACGGCCGCAGCCTTGCCACACTTTGGCCTTATTCCCGGCGGCGGGCCTGGCGTTCTGGATGATGAGCATGGCGTCGTTGTAGGGGGAACCCCTGATGCATGGGGGTGGATCGACGGCTGCTTGGATGCTGGTATCGCTGGGGGTAGTCCTCAAGAAGGAGGCACTGATTGCAGTGCCTTTGCAGACCCTGGACTCCTATCCACAGAACCAATCGACGACCAAATCATCGAATTCGAGTTTGATGGTTCCTACGATCTCACGGACCTGCACATTTGGAACGACAACGATTCGGGAACTGGCCCTGATCGCGCCTTAGACGAGTTTGAAATTGAAGTGAGTCCTGATCGCACGGGCAATACTTTCACGGCGGTTGGCACAACCTACAACGCTACAGTAGACCCATTTACTGGTTCCTTTCCAGTCCCAGTTCAAACTATTCCCCTTGTGGCTTCTGGTGTGCGTCGTGTTCGCCTCTTGCTCAACACTAGGCATGGAGTTAGCGCTGACCCCTATGTCGGTCTTTCCGAAGTTCGCTTTAGCGGTACTTTAGTTGCCTTAGATGCCGCTGCCGATGGTAATAAAGATGGGCACGTCGGGGGAGCAGATTTTTTATTGTGGCAACGAAACCTTGGCTTAGGAGAGCTAGATACGTTTCTCAACTCCACGCTATCTGCCACCCTGTCTGAAGGTGATTACGACAATAACAACGTAATTAATTCCGATGATTTCAATGTTTGGGAAACAAGTTTTGGAGCCTCCAGCCCGCTGCCGACAAGTGCCCTTTCTGGCGACGCCATCCCAGAGCCTTCCTCACTGCTATTGTTCGGCACCGCTGCGTTAAGCGGTCTCATTTTGAGAAGACGTAGGCTTTGCAACTGACGTCCCCTGCGCTAGTCCAATCGTTTTTCGGTGGAAACGCGAAGCATCGCAGCGGAGAGCCATCGTTTCGGTTTTTTATAGCCGTCGGTCGAACGAGGGCAGGCGACTATATCAGCAAGCCTACATATTGGTGAGATCGTCTTCGCTGGTGCCCCCTAGTAGTGAGTCGAGAGCAGCTGCTACTGCGGAAGTGTGCTCTTTGGGGGCGTCTTTGGGCAAGTAGACGCGGCAGAGTAGTTGGTTGACCAGCAGGTGCTTGTAGAGCTGGTGGTCGGTGAGGGGTCGAAGCTGCTTGGTCGCGGATCGAAACAGAAAATTCTGCCCGGCGGCAGCTGTTTTGGGGTCGGGGCGGTCGATGTGCTGCGGGAGGTCGACGATCATTTTCATGTCGCGGAACTCGTCGGGAAGTGCTTCGCGAATGGCATGTTCGGTGAGAGTTGCGCTGCGGAGGACCTCGGCGGCAGCCGGGTCGACGCGAGTTCTTTCGTCGGCTGCGACCCAATCGACTTGCCGAGCCAGCAAGGCCTGCCAACGTGGCGCTAGTTCGCGTTTTCGGGTGTTGTCGCTTTCATGCCAAGAGGCGACATCGACGAGTAACGACCATTCAGTAAAACGCTGGTAGGCATCCAGGTGTTCCATAGGATTGCCGGGAAACAGTAAATCTTTGCTGTCGTGAAAGAGGCCTTTAAGCGTCATGTCGATCGCTCGGACCGTGCGATGAAAGTAGACTGCGCGGAACAACTCGCTACGAGCTTGGCGAAACCGAACTAGGGCGTTCATGCCGCGCTGGTGAATCGTAAACCCTTTTTCGCTGAAAAAACTGTAACGCAGGAGTCGGTGGAGGTCGTAGGCTCGTTCGCTGTAGCCAGACATGTAGGCATCGCGGAGTACAAAGTCCATGTTGTCGACCGTGTAGAGTCCGCAGAAGAGGCTGCGCAGCATGGCAAGCCAGCGCGGCACATCGGTTGTGTCGTCGGAAGTCGGTCGGGTAATCAACCAAGCTACTTGATCAGGTTCGATCGTCTCGTCGGGCTGCATGCGGCCGTTGGGACAAGTACGCACCTTTCGTAACAGGTCGCCTAATTCGTGGCGGATGATATGCGAGCCAAGCGTCTCGTGTGTTAACCCAAAATCCTTGAGAAAATGGGCGTCGAAGAAATGGCCGAAGGGGCCGTGGCCGACGTCGTGAAGCAAAGCGGCTAGCCGAGTTAAGCACTCCACATAGCCTCGGCTGGGAACGTCGGGACAGACTTCGAGGAGACTGGGGTAGAGCGACTCGATGGCTCGGCTGGCCATGTGCATGGCGCCGACGACGTGTTGAAATCGAGTATGTTCAGCCGAAGGATAGACCCACCAAGGGTTTGCAGTTGATGGATTTGTCGGAGCCGTTGTAGCCAGGGATGGTCGAGCAGGGTACGCTCAGAGATTTCGCCCTCGCCGGTAACATCATCGACAACCGAGATAAAGGGGATGTAGCCATGAATCGGATCGTGGCAGAGGCTTTCGCGTAGTAAATCGGGCATGAGGATAGGATGTTTGATGGGGGATGATTGATTGCTGATGTGGCTATCTTCTATTCTTGCAAAACGGGGCAACCGGTATAGGTGGAAAAAGCGGACTCAGTCTTGTTTATGTGCGTTATAAACTACCAATAGTCTGGCCGAGTAGGGGCATACAATAGATTCCGAAATTGACTCTTTTCGCTAGCCCGACACAATAGAAGAAGATCTCCCCCTGTTCACGACCCAAGTGGCCTATGCACTATTTTCGTTCTTACGGCGTCCTGATGGCGGCTTTGCTCGTGCTGTCGCATGGGGCAACGCCTTCGGCTGCGCAGCGGATTCAGATGAAGGATGGCCGTATCTTGCAGGGGAAATTTTTGCCGATCTCGGGGGTGGCCGATAGTCCCTTGGAAACTGCCGGCCCTGATGGGGCCACCAAGTCCATGCCGATATTGGTGATCGACGACGATCTGCGCCGAACCTTTGTTCCCAAGCTGAATGTGGCACAGGTGATCGATCAAGCGGCCGAACCGATGGTGCGAATCAAGGTTTGGCAAAAGGTGGCGCGGGCGGGCGGCGCGATCACGAGTGTTGGGCCGAGTTTGGGGATTAGTGCCTTCGACGAATATGGTCGAAGAATTTACAAAATGCAGACACGGAGTGGTCCGCTGGCAGTGGTGCAAGGCATTACGCTCTTGACACCGCGTTACGCGAAAGTTGAAGGCCTGCTAGGACAACCTAAATCGATAGTTTGGGACATGCGGCTGGCGACCAGTTCGATTCCCCGCGAGACATTGGCCAAGATTCTTGCCAAGGCCGTTTCGAAAGATGATCCACAAGATTGGTTGCAAATTGTTCGGTTTTATTTGCAAGCCGAGCGTTATCGCGATGCACGTCGGGAGCTTGAAAGCATTATCGCAAGATTTCCCGGCCAGAAGGGGCTGGAAGACGAGGTGTTGCAGTTGCGTCAGATGGGGGCGCGACGGATTCTCAAAGAAATTGAATTGCGCCGAAACGCGGGGCAGCATGAACTTGTCAGCACTCTATTGGCAAATTTTCCGGCCGAAGAGGTTGCCGGGGAGACGTTGCAGCAGGTGCGTGAGACGCTGGCTAAGTATGAGGAGGATCGCAACCGCATCCCGCGGATGGTTGAACTTCTTACGGAGTTTGTAGCCAAAATCGGCGATCCGGACCACCGCGGGTTGGCCCAGGGTATTGTTGACGAGATTAAGACGAATCTTAGTTTCAACAATATCGATCGGATAGCGTCGTTTGGGCAGTTGTCTGATGACGACGCGCTTTCTGCCGATCAGAAAGTCGCCCTGGCAATCACGGGTTGGATTTTGGGGCGTGATAATGCTTCGCAGAAACTCTCGTTGGGGGTCTCGCTGGTCGAGGTTCGCAAAGCCGTTCGTAGTTACCTGAGCGAAACGATGGCTCACAAGCGTATCGAGTTGCTCGAGTCGGTACGGAGTATGGAAGGTGCGTCGGTCGAGCGGGTTGCCCAATTGCTGGCACACATGATTCCGCCGTGGGAGATTCCTGAGGAGGCGTCGCGAGGATATGGCGTTTACGAATTGACTGCGCCAGGCAACAGCGAGAATGGCAATTTTCGTTATCTCGTGCAGTTGCCGCCCGAATACGATCCGTATCGACGCTATCCGACCGTGGTAGCTCTCAATGGTGCCTTCAACTCGCCATCGCAAGAGTTGGACTTCTGGGCCGGCGCGCAACCAGTTGGGCAAAAGGAGAATGAAGAAAGCAAAGTGGTCGGCTCACGCCGAGGCCAAGCGATGCGTCATGGAGTAATTACCCTTGCGGTTGATTGGCAGAAGCCACAGCAGTATGGCTATGAGTATTCCCAACGCGAACATGAGGCCGTGTTGACGACTTTGCGAGATGCTTACCGGCGGTTTAGTGTAGATACGGATCGGATTTTTCTTTCGGGACACGGCATTGGTGGCGATGCGGCCTGGGACATGTCGCTGGCGCACCCAGACCTTTGGGCTGGCGTAATGCCTATTGTCGCGACTGCGAATAAGTATGTGCCCCACTATTGGGAGAACGCAGGGTTCGTGCCGCTGTACTTTGTCGCCGGCGAGCTTGATGGCTTGAAAATGTCGGGAAATGCCAAGGTATTTGATAAGTATCTGCGGAAAAGATTTGATACGACGATCGTCGAGTTTTTGGGTCGAGGGCATGAGCCTTTTCATGACGAGATTTTGAATCTTTTCGATTGGATAGGTAGACACAGTCGCCATGGGCCGCCGAAGGATTTTGCGTGTAACACGATGCGTCCTTGGGATAATTTTTTCTGGTGGATTGAGGGACAAGGGTTTCCTGGGACCGTGCAGCCGGCCGCTTGGCCGCAGCGTGGCGCTCGGCCTACGCTTGTTGAAGGCAAAGTGCTGAAGGAAAATCTATTGAAGGCACGCACGGCGGCAAAGCAAACAACGTTTTGGCTGAGCCCTGATTTGGTCGACTTTGAGAAGCCGATTCGCATCACCCTCAATGGTAAGAAAGTCTCGGGCAGCCGAGATTCTATCAAGCCGGAGCTTACGGTGCTGCTGGAAGATGTGCGTACGCGGGGCGATCGGCAGCGGCCGTTTTGGGCGAAGTTGGAAGTCGGGGCGAGGTGACAGAATGCAAGCCGACGGCTACAAGGAAGTAAAACTGGCCACGAGAAAATCGTACGGTTTCCGCACCTGCGAAGCCATTGAAACCGCCCCATACCACAACCTTGGAGCCTTGCCCGAACCAGAATTTACCCACAGATTCTGGTGAGGAGGCAAATGAATAAATGAGCATGGGCCGCCGATAGAACGAACTCTGCTCAAAGCCGAGGGGTTGCCACCCCTCGGCTTTCTGGCGGTTTGCCAAGACACATGCTATCAGTGGCAGTGTTTTTCTCTCGGCGAGTGCGGGTGCTATCAGGGGCTGGAATGCCATTGACCGCTTGCAGGAGGGGACTACAATCCCGCGACCGTTAAAAGAGCTGACAATCTCTTCCCTTCTGACCATGTTTTTGTGGCCGAGGGGCGGCGTGAGTGTCGACTATGTCAAAAAGTAAGGGTCAAAATGTAGGGATAGTGCGAGTTGTAGGTATTGGCTGGCACGCGTCCTACGCATCTCTCTAGTTTCGATGAAGGCACGGAAGCCATGCGTAAAACGATAATTGCTCCAAGTTTTTCTCTGCTAATTCTTGTACTTTTGGTGGGGGTCAATTCGGTCGGTTGTAAATCGATGCCGAAGAGCCCTTGGGCGAAAACTGCGGCTACGAGCGATTCCTCTGCGGCGACGCTGGCCCGTTCGGCCCCAGCGAAACCTTCAGCTCTTGCCAAGCAGGCGGAATTGGCTGCCTCGCAAATTGCGGGCGGCGAAGCAGCTCCGTTTGTGCCTGGGGCCAACATCGCAACGCCGGCGACTGTGGCTTCTACGGCAACGACCCCGTCAGCTTATCCAACGACTAATGCTCCAAGCTTCAGCGGAGTTGCCGCTCAGAGCGTGGCAGCGACCAATCCTGCGGCAGGCGCCGTCCTAGGGTCTGTCAAGCTGCCTTACGACCCCAATGCAGTACCAACAGCAAAAACCACGCCAGAGGAGGCAGCCATTGCCTCGGCTGCGGCTGCGGCAAAGAATCGCTATGCGAACGCAACAATTCCCGCCATCTCGATACCGCCGCTCAACAATTCAAATACTATTTCGGCGGTGCCGGAGCCTCCGAAACAGGCTTCTCGCTATGGGGGATATTTAGCCTCGGTACAAACCCCGCAGACTCCTCCGCCGAGCACACCTGAAACGTCTTCGACAGAAATGCCAGCTCAGGTAGCGGCCGCGGCAGAATCGCTGGCCACTAGCGCAACCAGTACGGCGGCCAGCCGATACTCCCAGACGGTTGCGGCCACTTCTTCTGAAACGCTGCCAGCAGCTGCTCCGAGCTATGCCCCACCAGCGGCTACTCCTACGGCAGCGGTAACTCCAACGCCAACGGCTGTTGCTAGTACAGCTCCCTATCGGCCTGGCGGAACCTCAAGCTATCCTTCGACGGCAAGCTCGCCGACAGCGTTCCAAGTCGCTTCAAGGCCTGACGCACCCATCGGTGCAAATGCCCAAGTGCCCAACGTAGGCACACCTCCCAGCGGCGAGCCAACTCCTTATCCGGTAACACCGCAGACGCCTCGATACCGCTAAGGACTTAGGGAAATGACGAGTACCGAAATACTCGCAGTTCTCACGTGGCGTTTTTTCGGATTAGGGCATTTTGGAATTCGTCACTCGCCTTACCAGCCCATTACCATGTTTGATTCGATGGCTTTGCGGGCCTGTTCTAGGTCGACGCCAGTCTCGTGCATGTAGAGGCGGATCGCGTGAACTTTGTCGCCCTCAGACTTTGAGAGGCAATCGCGAGCGGTGTTGCATGGGTCGAGGGAACCCGCAATGCCGAGGGCACTCTTCGAAATCACCCAGGTATCGCGAGGCCGTTTGGTCATGCGGATGACTGTGTCGTTGGGATAAGCATCGGTCACTACTGCAGCAGCCTCATCGTTGTCTTTGGCCCAAGTAATAATTATGTGACTTTCCGTCTCGACCTCGAATAACGGCATAGCGTTCTCCTTTCAATCAGACTGTACCGAAGAAGCTTCATCCGCGATACGCACTTTGGATCGTCGGCCGAAGCTGAGGTAAATGGCAGCCGTAGCTCGCCCCCGGCGTTTAATGTAAGACATCAAGCCGGTAAGCGTCAACTTAGCTGTTTCTAGGCCCTGTTTTATAGGCCTCAGGCAGAGCTTGCCGAGGGGCGAGGCGGCCGGCCCCGGGCCGATCAATAGTCGGTGCTACGGCCTGTGAGACAAGGGTCGGCTTCAGTCGATTCGACCATTTCAGGCTCCAATTGTTTAGGTTGGTTTTGGGCCGGCGTGGTTGCCACGATCTCGGAATCCTGTTCTGAGTTATATGCACGGATGGTCTTGCCGTTGTGCTGAAACAGGCAGTTGGTTTCGCTGGCACGAGCGCTGTAAAGGGCTGAATCGGCTCGCGAGAGTAGTTTCTCTGGTGTGTCCTGGGGGAGGATTTCGACGACACCGCCGCAGGCGATGCAACCAAGTTCTGTACGGGCTCGGTTCAGCAGTCGGTCGCTGAAGACGGTGGCTCCGACCATGGTTGTTTGTGGCATGAGTACGACAAACTCGTCTGTGCTGTAGCGAGCGACCAGGTCGGTATCTCGGGCACAGCGTGAGAGGATTTTTGTAAACTGCGGTAAGGAATTTTGAAAATCGGCCCCGTGTTCGGAATGGTCTTCAACACTAAAAAGCGACAGAGCAAAGCGGCTGTCGTCTTGGGCATGGAGCGAAAAAAGAACGTCGAGTTGTTCTACCATGGCACGTCGATTGAGGACACCCGTTTCGGTATCGGTGCGAGAGCCAGCAAAATTCATGAGCAAGGTCGATTGCTTGCGTAGTTGATCGTAGGCAAGCGAGAGTTTGGTTGCCAACTGCATCGTTGGGGCCAGCAGTGCCTCAGCTTCGCTGCTCAAGGTTTTCCAACATTCGCTCAATTCGTCGGTTTTGAGTTTATTTACACGAGATTTGAATTGCAAAATACTCGACTGATGGGAGGCGACATCTTGGCGAATTCGCTGCGCAACGGAGTGAAGCTCGTTGGCAACATGCACGGCTCGTGACAGTTCCAGAAGGAGCTGTTCGTCAGGGTTCTCAGCCGGCTCTTTACGTGTACGACGACCAACGAGATAGCCGATGAGAGCCACCGCTGCCAACGCCATGGTATCAGAGAGATAGCCCTGGGCGGCTTCTGCTAAGGCAAGGAGTAACATGGTTCTGCCATTACCTCAGACGAGCTGGCCCGTACTTGGGATTGCAATAATGCACGACATCAAACGCGATCTCTCGAGCCGAAACCTCTCATGCAGAGAACACCGAACAGGGCGACGATGCCGAGCACGACGAACCACTCCTGGTAGTTCAGCATGAGAAACCAGTTCCACGTTTCGTGGATGGCTGTTTTGAACCAGTCGCTGATAGCCGACAGGATACCCATAGCCGAGGCCTTTGTTTTGGAGATCAAGCAGAATCGAAGGAACTTTACCTTCCCTATTCAACGATAGGTCGAGAAAAAGGTAGGAATGGGTCTCGGGCGGACATCGGATATTAAGCCGGCGCCCAGGGCCCCATAAACCGTATGACCCGACGAATCGTTACTGGTCTCCTAGGCAACGAGCCCCGGTAACCGTAAATTGGTCTGGGGACGGAGCCTCTCCTCCTCACCCCTCACCCCTCACCTCAACAGGCAGCTGCATGGAAGTCATTATCAAAAGCGATTACAAAGAAATCAGCAAAGCGGCCGCTCAGGTTGTGGCCGATGTTCTTAACACCAAGCCCGACGCGGTGCTTGGTATGGCCACGGGATCAACTCCGTTGGGCGTCTACAAAGAACTCGTCAGACTGCATAAGGACGAAGGGCTCGATTTTTCACAAGTCACAACGTTCAATCTCGACGAGTATGTGGGTTTGTCGATCAATCATTCGCAAAGCTACCATCACTTTATGCACGAGAATTTCTTTCAGCACGTCAATATCCCCAGCCAACACATTTATATTCCCTCGGGAACGACACGAAACTATGAAGCTTTTTGCCAATGGTATGAGCAACGGATCGAGGAAAGTGGCGGTATCGATGTCCAGTTGCTCGGCATCGGTTCGGATGGCCATATCGCGTTCAACGAGCCAACCAGCTCGCTTTCGTCGCGTACTCGTTTGAAAACGTTGGCAAAATCGACGATCGACGACAACGCGCGTTTTTTTGAGAATCGTGAAGATGTACCCATCTATGCGATCACGATGGGTGTCGGGACAATTCTCGAAGCACGCCAGATCGTGGTCCTTGCCAGTGGAAGTAGCAAGGCAGAGGTTGTCGCGGCTTCGGTCGAAGGGCCGGTGACGAGCATGATTACTGCCAGCGCGTTGCAACTGCATCCCTCGACACTCTTCTTTGCAGATGAAGAAGCGGCAAGCATGCTGAAGATGCGTGAGTATTACGACTGGATTCTCGAAAAGAAGCCGGGGGCGCCGCAAAGCTAATTTTTTCGTAGCGATTTCAACGCGAACTGCTTCCAATGCGATTAAGCACCGTGTCGACCGTTTGGCGAAGCATCTGACCGCTCTTGCGGATGCCCTGAACTTCCTTTGGCCAAAGATCGATTTCCTGGGTTGCGATGACCCCAGCGCGGCCGACGACCGTCGGTACGGAGAGAGCTACTTTGCGGATTCCGTAGCATCCGTCCTGCACACTCGAAACGGGCAACACCCGACGATTGTCCAACGCGATCGCCTCAATCACATCGCGAATAGCAATTCCGACCGCAAAACCAGCTCCGCCTTTTTTGCGGATCACTTCTGCTCCTGAGCCCTTGGTCCGTTGAAACAGCTCGGTTGCCGTGTTTGCCGTCCAACCTGGGTATTTATCGAGCGGCAGCCCGGCCAATGTAGCGCTAGACCAGATCGGAACCATACTGTCACCATGCTCGCCCAGAATGAGAGCAGACACTTGAGTTGGTGGAGCGCCAAGTTGTTGGGCGATGAGGCTGCGGAAACGGATCGTATCGAGCTGGGTTCCTAGGCCGATCACTTGCGAGCAATCGAGGCCAAGGCGATCCCAGGCCAAGTAAGTTAGTACGTCGACCGGGTTGGAGACGACCAGCACGATCGAGTCTTTCTTGAGACCCGCCGATTGGATGTCCTCGAGAATTTTTACGAACAAGTCTACATTACGATTGATCAGATCGAGCCGGCTTTCGCCAGGGCTACGTCGCAGGCCGGCGGTGATGCAGATGACATCGGTGTCGGGAATATGTTCATAGCTGCCGGATGAGATGACCTGGTCGGCAACGCTTGGTCCTCCGTGCAATAGGTCGAGTGCTTGGCCCGAGGCTGCATCCTGGTTGAGGTCGAGCAGGGCAATTTCACGGACGATCCCGCCCATCTGCAACGCAAATGCTGCACTAGAGCCGACTAATCCACCGCCACCGATAATGCTAATTTTCATGAGATATAAGGTAAGTGTTGGGAGGTAAAGAGGTTGGGAAATATATAAAAGGATGTTGCCTGTGGTCGCTATGCTTTACTTAGCTCGGCCATGACGCGACTCGTGATCATTTGGATCAGCGTCTCTTGATCAGTCGGTGCCGGAGCAGGCGAAGATTGATTGTTTGCTGCAGGCATAGACGACCCAGGGGTGAACGCCCGCTGTTCGGCTCCCGCCGAGGCCCAGCTATTTCGGAAAATATCGTTGGCACATACATCACAGTTCTCGTACTCGGCTGTATTCCGGGGGTCGTCAAACCCCCATTTTTTCTTCAGTTCGAGCAACTCCCGAGTCTTCTCATTCGACAAATAGTGTACATTGCCCAGTCCCCTGGCCAACATCAGGATTCGGCAGTACGCGTCCAAAATTTCAGTCCACCAGTAAGCTTTCTCGACATCTTCGCCGTAGCTGACCGTGCCATGATTGGCAAGGATAATGACGTTCGACTTTTCGACAAACGGCAGAATGGTGTCGGCGAATGCTTGGCCGCCGGGCGTTTCGTATTTCGTAATGGGTACATCCCCAAGAAAAACTTCTACCTCAGGCAAAACGCATTGAGGGATCGGTTCCCTTGCCACGGCAAACGCAGTGGCATGGGGCGGGTGGCAATGGACGACGCTTTTCACATCGGGCCGCTTTTTCATGATTTCTAAATGCAGGAGGGCTTCGCTGCTACGTTTTTTACTGCCCGCGGTTTGATTGCCCTGCATGTCGATCGTGCAAATATCTTCAGGCTTCAAGAACCCCTTACAATGCAACGTCGGTGTACATAGTATCTCGTTCTCGCTCACGCGATAGGAAATATTCCCATCGTTAGCCGCGGCAAACCCTTTTTTGTAAATCCGGTCGCCGATTTCGCAAATTTCTTGTTTTACTTTGTGAATGTTCAACATCAGTATTGATTTCCTTATGAAAAGTCTAGTGCTTTGGCAGGTATTAAAAGCAAAATTTGACAAAGCACTAAAGAGTTATATTGTCGAGGATTGCCGCGTTATAAGCATCAACTGGCTTAACTTCAGGGCGAAAAGGTTGGGCAGCCTCGCCCCCTTCACTCAGCGCGATGCGTGTCGAAAGGTTTGCCCCCAGCTGGTCATACACAACCAACGACTCCGAACCGCCGCTTGCGTCTTCGCCTTCCAACTCCGCAAGGCAAAGCGGACGGGCAAGACGCAACGAAGCTCCCTCAAACTCAGGGAGACACTGACTCAGTGTCACAGTTCCAATAATTTCAGCAATTCGCATGGCTATTACTCGGCAGGCTCTCGAACAATTTCGATTTTCTTCTCTCTCAGTTCGTCACGCGCAGAAGGGGTAAGAATGGTTCGATGCCGCACCACCAACTGCCGCACTCCGTCTAACTTTCCTTCCAACTCCGACATCGTGATCACCCGTGCATCCATGGTCAGCGCTACGGCCGGCTGAACTTTCATCTCGGCGCGCAATCGACTGACGATTTCTCGGACGATGCGATCGATATCAAGTGTTTCGTTATTCATCTGTCCGATATTCCCATCACACTCCACCGTACCGGTGTTTTGTCACAGCCAAGTAGCTCACTCATATGCCGGCCATCGCTTGTGATGACGACTAGTGAACCACGGTCCGCACCAAGCGGGTCGACTACCAACTGGGGGTCGCCATCGGGCGACTTGCCGTCGGCTGCCAACGGCTGAACTAACAGCAATTTCCAACCCTCCATCGAAGGATGTTTTACTGTGGCAGTCGCGGTGTCTAGGGATCGTGCTAAAAGCATATGAGCAAGGCTTTCCGCTGCTATTTTCCTAAAATGTGTAAATCGTCAATGAGCGAACAACGTCGCTCTCGTGTAAAGGTAAGCGGTGTGGTTACGCCTTCGCCGGTGGGTGTGGCAATCGAAAACGAAATATAGCCCTCGCCGCCCAGACCCAACGCTGCCATGCAAGGGCCATTTTTTACGAACAAAGTGGTATCCATCGCCCGACCCATCTTGGTCATGTTCCTTACGTTGTTCGTGTGGATGATGCTCGTGTGCCGGAAGCCGTGTTCGTAATGCTTTGCTTTAGCAATCGCATCGTCGATATCGCGCACCCGCACAAAGGGAACAAAAGGCATCATCTGCTCGACGGGGACGAAAGGATTCTCTTCAGCGGTCTCGCCGAACAGTAACTCGACATCGGAGGAAATCTGTCGTCCCGCAGCACGTGCCAAAACAACGGCATCTTTGCCAATGAATTCTTTGGCAGCCACCTCGTGTCGATGATCTCCCTCGCCGACGGTAGTGATCGCTTCGCGAGTGAGATTGTCGATCTCACCCGAGTTGAGTCGCACGGCTCCCGCTTGCTCCATCGCTCGGAGCATCGCATCGAACACTTGATCGACGACAAAGACTTCCTTTTCCGCAATACAGAGCAAGTTATTATCGTAAGCCGCCCCTTGGATGATGTTGCGTGCCGCTCGAGCCAAGTCGGCCGTTTCATCGACCACGACCGGTGGATTGCCGGGCCCGGCAACAATGGCACGTTTTCCGCTGTTCATCGCAGCGCGTGCCACCATGGGGCCGCCGGTGACGCAAATCGCGTTGACCCCTCGATGCTTGAATATCACGTCGGCGGTCTCTAGCGTCGGCTCCGCGATAACACAAATGAGATTGTCGATCCCCAAATCGCGATAAATCGCCTCGTTGAAGCGCCGGACTCCTTCGACAGCAACCCGTTTTCCGCTCGGGTGAGGGTTTACAACTAGCGTGTTCCCGCCGGCAATCATGCTCACGGCGTTGCCGGTGATCGTCGGCAGCGAATGGGTGACCGGAGTAATTGCACCAATCACGCCGTAGGGGGCATGTTCGATAACGGCCAGTCCGTAATCTCCGCTAAAGACTTCGCTGCGTAGAAACTCAACTCCGGGAGTTTTCTCGCCAAGTGTTTTGAGCTTTTCGATTTTGTGGACAAGTCGGCCAATCTTGGTTTCTTCCATCTCCATCGTGCCCAGCTCGACGCACTGGTCGATCGAGATGCGACGAATATGGTCGATAATCCGCTTGCGTTCTTCGAGCGTTCGTTCGCTCAGTTGCTCGAATGCGACTTGCGCTGCTTCCACGGCCTCGTGGGGGCAGGTGAAAATCCCGAACCGATTTGATTGATGACCAGCACCATTGGCAGCCGCTCGACTGCCCACTTGGGCTAAGACTTGTTCGACAACGTTGCGGACTATAGTTTCGTTGATTTGCATAATAAGATGACTCGATAGAGTGCTTGCTGGAATGTTTTTTGACGGAATCTCAATCTTTATTCTTTATTGCAATCCATGACACACTGTTGATCGACATGGACCGTGTCGACGATGCCTACTACCAACGTGTCGATTGGCAGATTCTTGGTTTCCTTCGTCAATCGGGCGCTAGAGCCTTGGGTGATCAATACAAATTGTCCTTCTCCTGCTCCCAGCATGTCGGCTGCGATAAAGGTGCGTCCGGTGGTGACCATGCTTTGGCGACTCTCCGCGTCCAGCCGGTACGGTTCGACGACAAGCATTTTGTAGCCGCTCATCGAATCGACTTTTTGAGTCGCGACCAACGAGCCAGTAACTTTGGCGATGAACATGATTTTTCCTTGTTAGCAGTTAGCGACTAGCCAGCGGTCTAAGGCAATCGACAAACAGTAATTTACCTTCGTAACTCAACGCGTAAGCGAGGGATGAAGCTGATAACTGTGTAATCCCTCGCTCACGCGTCGGGTTATGAAAGTGCGCAACATAGGAACTCGCAAGTCAAGTTGGTAAATTCTCGTCTGCTGCTCGCCTAAACTCCCGCTCAATTGCCAAGTGATAAAATCTTCTCTTGAGTCTGTCTTGCGACAACTATTTCTTCGTTGGTTGGTACGACCCAAATCGATACTCGGCTACTGCGGGCACTAATTTGGGATTCTTCGCTGACCGATTCATTCGATTCGGCATCAAGTTCGATGCCAAATCCTTCTAAATCCGCACAAACTTGGGCACGTATATCCGCTCCGTTCTCGCCGATGCCGCCTGTGAAAACGATTGCATCGGCTCCCCCCAATTCCACTAAATACGCCCCGAGGTAGTGCCGCACCGAGCTGACATAAACCTCCAGTGCTAGCCTCGCTTCTTCATTCCCCTCAGCCGCTGCAGTGCGCAGGTCACGGATATCGCCGCTCACTCCCGAGAGGCCAAGCAGTCCGCTACGGTTTGCCAACTGATCAAGCACTTCTGGCAGCGACATCCCACTTTTTTCCATCACTCGCGGCAGTGCAAACACATCAAAGTCTCCGACGCGATTGTTTTGCGGCAATCCCGACTGGGGACTCATCCCCATCGAAGTCGCCACGCTTTGCCCTGACCGGCTAGCACAAAGGCTACTGGAACCACCCAAGTGACACGAAATCACCCTGAGGTCGTCCCGCCCCATTAGCTGCACCATTCTTGCCGCGATATAACCATGGCTTGCGCCGTGAAATCCATAACGCTGCACACCATACTCTTCTGCCCACTTTCGCGGGATTGCGTATCGTCGATTCCTCTTAGGGATCGTGTCGTGAAAACCGGTCTCAAAAACGGCAACCAACGGAATCTCCGGCAACTGCTCGGCAAGGAGCCGCATAGTTGCGATGTACGGAGGGTTGTGGGCCGGTGCCACCGCATTCATTTCCGTCATCGCTTCGAGCAACTCAGGCGTCACCCGTTGTGCTCCGCTGAACTTGCCCCCATGCACTGCTTTCAATCCTATTGCCGACACTTCCGCAGCATCCTTCAAACACCCCTTATCGGGATCGGTCAATTGTTCCAAGCATTGACGCACGGCAACTGCATGGTCTGGGATCGGCGAACAAGTCTCGTAGGTTTCCCCACCGATATCTACTTGCGACCGACTTTCTGGGTCGCCGATTCGTTCGACGCCACCTCGCGCCAATTGACGCTCGTCAGTCATGTCGAACAAGCGATACTTAAAGCTTGTCGACCCCAGGTTTGCTACCAAGATCTTCATGATCATAAGTTCCACGAATAGAGTCAGTCGGGTCAACTACTTCATATAAGCTTCCATCAATCCTTCAGACGGCCGAGGAATGATGTGGCTCGAAACAAGCTCGCCCACTTGGTTTGCTGCCGCAGCGCCCGCTTCGACGGCCGCTCGCACACTGCCTACGTCGCCACTGACGACCGTAGCCACCAAGCCACCCCCGATGCCGATTCGCTTTTCAATAGTTACATTGGCAGCCTTCGCCATCGCGTCGGTCGCTTCGACCAACGGAACGAGGCCCTTGGTTTCAATGAGTCCAATAGCATTATTCATAATTTTTTCCTTTACCTGGATGGTTAGTAGTGAGCTTACTTGGCAGTTTTTTTCATCAGCCCAATCACAACATCAACGTCTTCATGGGGCCGAGGGATCACCTGTACGCTAGTGACTTCGCCAATACGGCTGGCTGCACTAGCTCCGGCATCGGTCGCGGCCTTCACGGCGGCAACGTCTCCGGTAACAAAAGCAGCGGCCAACCCGGCTCCTACTTTATCCCAACTAACAAACTCGACATTTGCCGCTTTCATCATCGCGTCGGTTGCTTCGACCAAGGTCACAAAACCTTTGGTTTCAATCATGCCGAGCGCTGCCATTTCTTTAGCCATAATAAGGCTCCTCTCAGGGGGTAAAAACTAAAGTAACTACTGCTTCGAGAATGCTTCTAAACTTCTATTTCTTCAATTAATACTATTGCTTCCGACACTTACACGCACATCCCTGCTTCAATAGCTTGACGCTCGTCGCATGGTCGAGGTCTGCTGCGTTTCCTTCGTCGGTATCCAAATGAACTTCGAGCTTGCTCGTTTCATCAGCACGAACCAATAAATCTTCTAGCGTGACTGAACAGGTCGACTTGATTTGAAGGTTCATGCGATCGCCATTTTTAACTCCAAAGTGCCTAGCATGTTCATTGTTCATATGCACATGTCGCTCAGCTCGAATGACTCCCTGCGTAAGCTCCACGACACCTTGGGGCCCGACGAGAACGCAGCCCGGCGTGCCTTCGATTTTTCCGCTCGCCCTCACCGGGAGATCGATTCCCAAAGAAATCCCGTCGGTAAAGCCTAGTTCTACCTGACTGTAAGGCCGCGTTGGCCCCAGAATCCTCACCGAAGGGAGCATCCGCTTTCGTGGCCCCACAACCATGACCGTCTCTTCTGCCGCATAGAACCCGTCTTGATACAGGTTTTTCATCGGGGTTAGTATCTGGCCTGGGCCAAAGAGCGTTTCGACATCCCTGTCGGTTAAGTGGACATGTCTGGCCGAGATGCTGACCACGAGCTCGGGTTCCTCGGTTGTATCGCCATTTTGCTTGAGCACGATCTGGCGAACGATTTGCTCGATGACGCTCCGATCGATTCCCGGTTGATTAGGTAGGTTTGCAATGTTCATGATAGGTTTGGCCGCTAGATTCTTCTAACTTAGTTCTGGGACTAGCTCGAATGCTTAGGGGAATCGATCCTCATGTTGCGTCGGGGGGTTCTATTTTGGGGAGCTAAGTCTGCAATCACCATATCGACACCATCTCGCGCAGCTTTCTCTTTCCACTTTTCACTGATAAAACTATCAACAACAATTTTTTGGATCATGTCGAGTGGACAAACATGGGCAAGGCTCTGATGTCCAAACTTTGTGCTGTCGGCAACTAAAATCACTTCTTCGGCCGCTGCCATCATGCCGCGCTGCGTTTCCACAAGCATCCGATTCGTATTAAAAATTCCATGATCGTTAATTCCCGCAGCACTAATAATTGCCCTTCTTACGTGCAAGCTGCTCAGCATCTCGTTGGCATAGGGGCCTTGCACAGCACCGGTGCGAGCGTGTACGTATCCGCCGATGATGATTAAGTCGGTATTCGCATCGGTATTAAAAAGGTTTGCCACGGGCAAGGAATTCGTGACGATCTGAAGTGGCCTACCCACGAGCAAGCGAGCCAATTCGTAGCTTGTGCTGCCGCTGTCGAGCAGAAGCGTATCACCGTCCTCTATCAAACCATCTGCCGTTAGAGCAATTGCCCTTTTCTTATCCCATTCTGCTTCTTGTCGCTGCTTGAAATGTGGCAAGTTAGGAGACGGGCCGGCGTAAAACGCGCCTCCATGAGTCCGTCGAACTACGCC
>Ga0114931_10004109_pt1 | contig 18219 bp, 18 predicted proteins | sample 2SBtaG_FD_89579 | JGI IMG/M metagenome (GOLD analysis project Ga0114931, IMG submission 89579) | Deep subsurface microbial communities from Kolumbo volcano to uncover new lineages of life (NeLLi) - 2SBTROV14_V59a metaG | ecosystem: Environmental > Aquatic > Marine > Volcanic | place: Kolumbo...
TCAGCGAGGGCCGTTTCGACCTGCACCTCATCGAGGGTGAGTATCACGTGCGTGATACCTGGAATACCGGGGCGTTGCGCAACGTTCGGACCCTGTCGGGCGGAGAGTCGTTCATCGCCAGTCTATCGTTGGCTTTGGCGCTGTCGGACACCCTGGCCGGCAATCGAGTGCTGGGAGCCCTCTTTCTCGATGAGGGCTTCGGCTCGCTGGACGCCGCTACCCTGGAGGCAGTAGCGGACGTACTGGAGGCGCTTACTCGGGAGGGGCGCATGGTGGGGATCATTACGCACGTGACCGACCTCACCGAGCGCCTGCCGGCCCGTTTGCTGGTGAGCAAGGGACCGAACGGCTCCACCGTCAGTTGGGATGGCTAAGCACCTCCCACCCAAATTCGAGGCATCTTGCCTCGAATTTGGGGCGAGCAGAGCGAACAATCGCGGCCGCCCGCGATCCCAGGCAAAACATGACTTAGACGTGCTTAGTGGACTCTGCTAAAAAGACATGGGGGCCAAAAAAAGACGTGGGACCGCCTTTTGGGCGGTCCCCAGAGGAGAGGAGAGGGGAGGGGGCTAGTTTGGGAGGTAGACCCGGGTTTCAGGCTTGAAGGCCGCCCAGGCGAACCACAGGGTGTTGTCGTGGATGATCGGCGCGAGCTGGGTGCCGGCGAGTTCGCCGCTTACCGCTTGGCCGAGGATGTTCCACGTGCTGCCCGTCTGATCGTCCTGGAACGCTTCACCGGTCCAGGTAAATGTCAGGGTATTGCCGTCGACTTCACTGCTGAAGATACCGACGGAACCGATGTCCTTGCTGTCGGCGATGCTGACGCCATCGAGAGCGCTGGTGGTGCCTTCCGACCAGAAGACCGCGACCGTCTCTCCGGCGACCTCGTCGTTGATGGTGCGGACCTGCGATAGGACGGAGAAGGGATAAGCAACGTCCTCGCCGCGCAAGCTCACGCTCACCACTCGTTCCTGAGCGGGCAGGCGGCCGTCTATATCCTTGAATTGCCCGTTGCCGCTGCGGAACAGGAAGGGCGGCTGCCCTACCGAATCGTACCCTACGTAGGGGTTGCGTCCGTAGGCGTGGGGGAAGCCGGTGTCGCGTGAAAGAACCTTGGCTTCGGGGAAGGCGTCCCGGGCTTCTTGGAAGCTCACGATCTGTGCCGGATAGCGAAGTAAGGAGGTATCGGTGAGGGTGCCGACGTTGCCCTGACCGAGGAGCTGGAGCCACAGGGTGCTGGTTTCGGTGTCGAACATTATCAAATTGGAGTTGAAGAGCAGTCCGGACACCCCGAAGGTGACTTCTAGTCCGGAAACCACCGACGAAGCTTCCCCGGTCATTTCGTCGTAAGCCTGCAAGTAGGTGTCATCGAGCGGCTGCGGTTGCGCTCGGGGATTTAGGTTGGTAACCAGATCCTGAGTTTCGCTGGTGAGGGGAATGCGGCGATCGAAGGCCAGGGCGCTGTTGCATAGCGGGCAGAAGGTCACGACTACGGGAACGCCGCCCACCACATCGTTGGCTATTTCATGCCAGGTCAGGATCTGCAGGGGGTAGATCTTGGCTTCCCCCGCCAGTTCGAAGAGGATGACCGGCTCGTCAGCCGCTAGCCACTGAGCGGCGTCTTCCTGGCTGACAAAAGACGGGGTTTTGGTGGGGGGGGCGGCGCCGCGCCAGTCGCCGGTGAAACCCAGCCCGGGGATGCCCTGAGGTGGGGGACCCCCACTGAGGATGTCGGTCACGGGAATGTTGGCCTTGCTGCTGTCTATCCCGAGGATGCGGAAGTGGACGGGCTGGGCCATACCGAACCCTAAACCGATGACGAGTAGCAACCAACCTAGGATCTTGAAGATGTGCCTCATGGGCTCCACCATAGAGAGTAGAGAAGCAGCGTGCTGTCAACTCCTGTACCTAATGAGGTGGCGTTAAGAGCGCCATGAGCCAGGTGAGCCCCGAAGATGAGTCTGGCACCGCGCTGATTGGTGTTAAGACTTGCTTTCCCCCTCGAAGGAAGCCTCTCCCAACTGGCGGATCTCTTCGATGAAGCGGTCCACCGAATCGAAGTCCCGGTAGACGCTGAGAAAGCGGATGTAGGACACGTCATCTAACCCCTTGAGGAACTTCAGCGTACGTACCCCTATCTCCTCGGAGGTGATCTCGGGTGCCTGTACCTCGTCTTCGAAGCCGTAGGCAAACGCCCGCAATTGCTTCTCGGTTACCGGGCGTTTGTTGCAGGCTATGCGCAACTTCTCCAGGAGCTTGTCGGGATTGAAGACCTCCAGGCGACCCGAGCGCTTCTTGACCATCAGGGCTTCGAATTGGGCGCGTTCGTAGGTGGTGAAGCGCCTCGAGCAGGCAGCGCACTCGCGCCTACGGCGAATTGCCGCCCCCTCGTCCGACGGCCGCGAGTTGATGACGCGGGTATCGCTGGATGAGCAGTACGGGCACTTCACATCATGATCCGTCGTCGGCCGGCTCTGTTTCCAGATCCCGATAGTGCCGGGCTTCCAGTTCGTCCTGGCGAATGCTTTCGTCCAGTGCTGCCTGCACCTCGGGCAGTAAGGTTTCTGTTGTAAGCGGTGGCGGCGGCAGCTCCACCAGCAACCGATGACCCGAGAGGCCTCGAGCCTCTTGGGAGCCTAGGAAGCGGACCAAGTCCACCAGCGGAGCGTCGTGTTGCGGGTCGGAAGCGGCTCTCGAGGGCGTCGCCACATTGATTCTCAGTTGGGGGAACTTGACGTCGAAGCCCACAGCCAGGCGAATGAGGGCACCTCGCATGGCGAGTATGTGGGGTTCGCTGGCACTACGGGGCGGGGTCAACAGAACCAACCAGGCGTCGCGTAGATGCTGTATAGAGGTCCTTAGGGTGAGGAAGGTGGTTCTCAGGGTTTCGTCGAGGGTTTCCGAGAACTCCGCTTCGGAAAGCTCTTCGAACGGGGTGTGGCCATCCAGCGCGGCTACGTGCACGATGCCGGTGAGTCTGCCGAATATCTCGTCGACCTTGTGGAAGACGTTCAGGACATCCATGAGGGTGGCCATGTCGGCTTGGATGGGGATTGCCTGGCCACCGAGATCCTCGATTTCGGCAGCGGTCTTGGTCGCGAGATCGACGTCCCTATCGGCACATACCACGTCGTGTCCCGCCTGACCGAAGGAGAGGGCAATGGCCCGTCCGAACCCTTGACCTACATTGGTGACGAGGACGACGCTGGCCTTCTCCATGCCATAGAGAATACCGCCAGCAGGGTTGACTAACAAGCGTCGCTATCCCCAGGGCAGTGCCCGTCTTGGAATCTTGCCGGGGTAGCTGGGCGGGGCTTGCGGGGGAGATCGGATGGTCGGCCCCGTGACTGGGCGACGCTGAAAAAGCGTTATTGGCGTGTGCCGACAAGGTTTTCGCGCGTGGAACCGGATCTGGCAAGGCGTCCGTGGTAGGAGTTTTCGAGATGGTTTGTCGGCTGGCTGCTGAGGGTGTGTGGAATGCTTCATTGACACCCTGTGGCGGGGTTGGGCTAAAACTATAACTGGACGATTGTTCCGCCGCTGGCGGGTTAATTACAAGTATTGCGGATTCACAAGTATTGTGGTTGCGTAAGCATCGTGGATTCATAGTTAAAGCCCCTGAGTCGACTAGGGTCGTGGTGCCATCGCCGGGAAACGAAGGAGTAGGCCGTTGCAGCGTTTTCGAGGGAGGACGGGTGTGATCCTGACCTTGACCTTCGAAGCCCTGGACAAACCGCAACGCACCTGGTGGTTATCGAGCCGGGCGCTCATTGCCTGTAAGGTTTCTCTGGGTCTCTTCATCCTGGCTGTGGGAGCGGCGATCATCATCGGGATTGCCCGCGTGCAGCTCTTGGAACGGCGGGCGGAGGAGCTGGCGGAACGCTTGAGCCTCCGCAATCATCAACTTGCGGCCAGTCGAGCCAGGCTTGCCGAGGTGCGCCTCGCTACCGAGGAGCTTTTTGGAGAGCTGGGAATTCTAGGGGCCCGCTTGCGAGAGGTGCGTTCTCTCGCCGGGCTTCCTTCGGAACCACCTTCAGGAGGGGAGATAGACAGCGGAGATGCCCCTACAGGCATCTCGCTCGGGAGGAGTGAAGCTGCTGCTGTAGCCGCCGAGCTGATGGGGTTGGAGAGCAGCGATCTCGAGGAGTTGCTGGGTACCGCCCGCTCGGAATTGCGCGGATTCGAAGGCGAGGTGCGGGAAACCGGGGACATCCTGAGCTATCGTCAGGCGGTACGCGAGGCTACCCCCCATAGCTGGCCGGTCAAGGGGTGGATCAGCTCCCACTTCGGGTTGCGGCGCAGTCCGATCAGCGGGAAACCGCTGATGCACAAGGGGATCGACATCGCGGCTTCCCTGGGCACCCCGGTGAGCGTTACCGCCCCAGGAGAGGTGGTGGAGGCCGGCTGGAGCAACTCGGGATTCGGATTGTTTGTGATGGTCGATCACGGTTACGGCTTCAAGACCCTGTATGGGCATCTCAGTGAAGTCTCTGTCGAGCGGGGGGAGAGACTTGCCCTCGGTGATACCGTAGGTCTTATAGGCAGTACCGGCTACAGCACCGGTCCTCACCTCCACTACCAGGTCATTAAGGACGATCAGCCTATAGATCCCATCGATTTCCTGCCGGCCGATGAATAGGGCTCTATAATGGGCCTTTGTTCGTTGGCAAGGTGTCTTTCGTTGGCAAGGTGTCTTTCGTTGAAGCCGCCGCCCCGCGGGGACTTTTATGCTTTTATGAGCGCTGCTCGGGTGACCCTGACCTTGATAGGGCTACCGAAAGCTGCTGTGGGGTTCTTCGGTGAGGATGGAAGCGGACAAGTTGAACCGGGTAACCAAGAGAGGCAGCCGTTGGTTGCTGGTATGGATTATCCTGAACCGAAGGGGTGAGGATGTTTAGACGTAGGAAGAAACAGACCCAGAAGCAAGGCCCGCAGCCGTTTACCTATATCCACCAGGGGACTAGCATCAAGGGTGAAGTGGTGGCTTCGGGGCGTGTACGGATCCACGGCAGCATCAAGGGTAATGTGGTTGTCGATGGCGTTCTGGAGGTTGCAGAGACCGGGGTCATCGAGGGGGGTTTGGTGAAGGCTGGTGAAATCAGGATCCTTGGCTGCGTGCGGGCCAATGTCGAGGCCTCGGGAAAGATCGAAATCTGGAAGAAAGGGGAACTCGAGGGCAATGTCCGGGCGAAGGCTCTGGACATAGAGGAGGGGGCAACCTTTAGCGGCCGTAGCGAAATGATCTCCGGGAAACCCCACTCGTTGCAATCGATACCCGAAGTGAAGGGGGAGGCCGTAGCGCCGCTCAAGGCTGGAGAGGAGACGCTCGCCTGAGACCTTCGGGTTGTTGGTGGGGGGTGGAGTCTCGTCGATATCCATGCTCGGATACCGAGCTGCTAGAATGATGCCGTGACGGGTTCTCGGCTGCTGGCTGTAAAGTTAAGGATGGGAGGTCCTGATGGCTCTTGAGCGCTGGTTCCGGAGGAAGCGGCCGACCCGGGGGGATGAGGACACCAGTCCAGCAGGATTGTGGATGAAGTGCGAGGATTGCGGTTCCCAGATCTATCGCAAGGACCTCGTCGCCAACATGTATGTCTGCCCGGAGTGCGGGCATCACTACCGCATGCCTGCCGATGCCCGCGTAGAACTCCTGGCTGACGAGGGTTCCTTCGAGGCCTGGTCGGGTGACCTGGTCCCCCTTGACCCGCTGGGGTTCGTCGATACCGAAGCCTACCTCGAGCGCATGCAGCGCATTCAGGAGCGCTTGGGACGCCCCGATGCCGTAATCACGGGTGGCGCCCGGCTCGATGGTGAGGAGATCGCTCTGGTGGTGATGGATTTCTTCTTCGCCGGGGGCTCCATGGGCTCCGTGGTGGGTGAGGAGATCGCCCGTGCTGCCGAACGAGCGGCGGAGGAGCGGCGCAGCTTGGTGGTGGTGACCGCCTCTGGAGGAGCGAGGATGCAAGAGGGCTCACTGTCACTGATGCAGATGGCCAAGACCACCGTCGCGCTCGAGCGGTTGGCCGAGGAGCGGCTCCCCTTCATCAGTGTGCTGACCGACCCCACCACCGGGGGAGTGACGGCCAGCTTCGCGACTCTTGGTGACCTGGTAGTGGCGGAACCCGACGCCCTTATCTGCTTTGCCGGCCCACGCGTCATCCAACAGACCATCAAGCAAGAGCTTCCCGAAGGGTTTCAGCGAGCGGAGTTCCTGCTCAAGAAGGGCATGCTAGACGACGTGATCCCTCGCCCCGAGCTGAAGTCGTGCCTGGCGGCTTACATCCGGTTGTTGCGTAGCGGTTTGCCGGAGGTGGTGAAGGAGATCGAGCGTGCCGCTGCCGTTTGAAAAGCCGATCGAGGACCTCGAGGAAAAGATCCGCGATATGAGGTCCTATGCCGAAGAGCAGAATATCGACCTCACTGCCGAGATAGATCTGCTCGAGCAGCGACTTGGTCGTCTCAAAGAGGAGACCTTTTCGAACCTCACCAGATGGCAGCGGGTCCAGGTGGCGAGAGCCGCCGGTCGCCCGACGGGTCTGGATTATCTCCAGACGGTGTTCACGGACTTCACGGAACTGCATGGCGATCGTGCGCTGGGAGATGATCCTGCGGTGGTTGCCGGTCTGGCTAGATTGGATGGGCAGGGGGTGGTGGTGATCGCTCAGCAGAAGGGCCGGAATACCAAGGAGAACATCCATCGTAATTTCGGGATGTCGCATCCGAGCGGCTATCGCAAGGCGATCCGTCACTTCGATCTGGCCGACAAGTTCCGCCTCCCGGTCATCACCCTGATCGACACGCCCGGCGCTTATCCCGGCGTGGCGGCGGAGGAGCAAGGGCAGGCTTGGGTAATCGCCGAGAGTATCCAGCGGATGAGTCGCCTGACGGTGCCGGCGCTCAGCGTCATCATCGGCGAGGGGGGGTCCGGTGGGGCCCTGGCCATCGGGGTGGCCAATCGGGTGTTGATCCTGGAGAATGCCATCTATTCGGTGATCAGTCCGGAATCGTGCGCGGCCATCCTGTGGCGGGACGCTTCTGAAGCCCCCAAGGCCGCCGAGGCGCTCAAGCTTACCGCTCGCGATCTGCTCGAGCTGGATGTGGTGGACCGCATCGTCAGCGAACCGGTGGGTGGCGCCCACAAGGACCCGCAGGCTACCCTCGAGAGCGTGCGGAGCGTCCTGATCGAGGAGTTGTCTGTTCTGGTAGCTCTCCCCCTGAAGACGCTTAGGGAGCAGCGCCGGCAACGCTTTCGGAGGTTGGGGAGGTTCCAGGAGGCGGTTTAGCTCCCGGACCCGGACTTCCAGCGCTTGATGATGAGCCCGGACGGGGATTCCGTTTCGCGCCGGACAGGAGTTGGGGAAGATTCCAGGTAGGGTTGTCGCATCGTTCCCACCAGGAAAGTGTTGGGCAGCGAACAGGCGTCGCCGGGCACCTTCTGGACAGAAGGGGGTTGTGGCGTGACACAGGCGCACATCACGAGCATCGTTTATCAACCGTCGGTGGGCACTTCGGAGCAGCAGGATGGGGGGTTCTTGCGGGTTCCCATCAGCGAGGCCCTGTTGCTTGCGGGACACGGCATCAAAGGCGATGCCAAGGCCGGGCGCCATCCGAAGCGGCAACTCAATCTACTTTCGGAGGAGTGGTTGTCGGCTCGGCGTACGGAGGGATTCCGGGCGGAGCCGGGTGATTTCGGAGAACAACTGGTGATCGCGGGGTTGGCGGTGGAGAGTTGCCAGCGAGGGGAACGGCTTCAGCTTGGCCCCGAGGTGGTGATCGAGATTACTGCCCCCCGGACTGGCTGTAAGCGCCTGAAGAGGGCGCTGGCGGGCCAGGGCGAGTTTAGCAGCAAGAGCGTCGGGATGCTGGCCGCCGTAGTCCAGGGTGGCGCCGTCCGGGTTGGGGATGCGGTGACGAGCCTGGGCTAGCCGGGATGTTGCTGGGGTTAGCTTGTCGGCAGACCACGGCGCAGTGCCGCCAGGTTTTCGCGGACGCTGGCGTGCTGGTTGAAGATGGCGCTGCCCGCCACCAGGATATCTGTTCCCGCGCGGTGGAGGGAGCCGCTGTTCTCCGGTACCACGCCGCCGTCGACCTCGATTTCGCAACCCGGGTTGAGAGCGTCCCGGAGTTTTTTCAGCCTGGCTATGCGGGACAGGCTGGCGGGGATGAAGGCCTGGCCTCCGAAGCCGGGGTTGACGCTCATGATGAGGGCGCGGTCCAGGTAGGGGAGGGCCTCCTCGAAAACCGTCAGGGGGGTCAGGGGATTGACTGCCAAACCGGCCTTGATCTCGTGGTGATGGATCATCTGGAGGAGGCGGTGGAGATGCGGGGCGGCCTCGGCGTGGACCGTCAGGCAAGCGGCGCCGGCTCGAGCGAAACGGTCGATGAAGCGCTCGGGTGCCTGGATCATCAGGTGCACGTCCAGCGGCAGTTCGGTAGCGCGCCGGCAGGCTTCGACCACCAAGGGGCCCAAGGTGATGTTGGGTACGAAGTGACCGTCCATGACATCTATGTGGATCAGGTCGGCTCCTCCCTCGCGGGCCTCTGCTAGTTGCTTGCCCAGGTGGCTGAAGTCGGCTGCCAGTATGGAGGGGGCTATCAGGGGTTGCCTCACGGCAGGAGTATACAGCCTGGTACACAACCATAGCGATTATTCAAAGGGGTTCGGGGGCAGCCGAGTGGCTCTGGTCCGAGCAGGGCGCGGACTTTGCTGAGGACGCTCTTGACGGTGCGGCGAATTCCCTGTGGCTGAGGACTCGGAGTATAAGGCGAAGGTCGATAGGATCGCTCGGCCTCACCGGAGGCCTGGCGTCGCGCTCCTTGAATAAAGTTGATTTTTTATGTCAGGATGGTGAGAAGCCCACATTACCGAGGAGGAAACTCATGGCGGACTACGCACACCCCGAGGTACTAGTGAGCACCGATTGGGTGCTCGAGCACTCCCAGGATCCTGGAATCCGGGTGGTGGAAGTTGATGAGGACGTGCTGCTCTTCGAGCAGGGCCATGTGCCGGGGGCGGTGAAGCTGGACTGGCACACCGAATTGCAGCGACCGGATGTTCGTGATTTTGTAGATGAGGCCGGTTTCGCCTCGCTGATGGAGGCCAAGGGTATCAGCAACGACGCCACCGTGGTGCTCTACGGGGACAAGTCGAACTGGTGGGCGGCCTATGCCTTCTGGTTCTTCAAGTATAACGGCCACCAAGAGGTGAAGCTCATGAACGGCGGCCGCCAGAAGTGGGTGGCGGAGGGGAAACCCTTAGACAATGAGAACGCTTCCGTGAGCCCTGTCAGCTACCGGGTTCCCTATCGCGACGCCTCCATTCGCGCCTTCGCCGCGGACCTGTTGCGGCACATCATCAAGGTGAATGACGGCCAGGGGGCGTTGGTGGACGTGCGTAGCCCCGCCGAGTACACCGGCGAGAAGTTGCATATGCCCGAATATCCTCAGGAAGGGGCTCTGCGCGGCGGTCATATCCCCGGCGCCTCCAACATTCCCTGGGCTCAGGCGGTGCGGGAAGACGGCACCTTCAGGTCGGCTGATGAGCTGGTTCAGCTCTACGGCAGCAAGGGCGTCACTCGAGACAAGGACATCATCGCCTACTGTCGCATCGCCGAACGGAGCAGTCACAGCTGGTTCGTGCTAAAGTTCTTGCTCGGCTATCCCAGGGTCCGTAACTACGACGGTTCCTGGACCGAGTGGGGCAACATGGTGGGGGTGCCTATAGAGCAGGGTGCCTGAGACAGGCGTCTCGACTTTTGTTTCAGGCGATGGTAGCGACCGGGTCGAGGGTAGCGGTGATCGCCGCCTCGAGCTTGTCCAGACCCTCGGCCAGTTCGTCATCGGAGAGTCGGAGCGGCGGCAGCAGCCGAATGACGTTGCCGTAGGTGCCGGTCGGCAGCAGCAGCAGGCCGCCTGTGCGGGCGTGCGCCACCACCCGCTGGACGGTTTCGGGAGCGGGGGTCTTGGCTTCGTTGCGGATGAACTCGATGCCGATCATGGCGCCACGCCCGCGCACCTCACCGAGCTGTGGATAGCGCGCCTTGAGCGCCGTGAGTCGTTCGGTGGCGGCCGCGCCGATCTGCCGCGCCCGCGCCAACAGCCCTTCCTCCTCTATCACCTCGAGGGTGGCCAGCGCCGCGGCACAGCTGACCGGGTTGCCGCCGAAGGTGCTGCCGAGTATCCCCGGCCCCAGCGCCTCCATGATCTCGGCCTTGCCGATCACCGCCGACAGTGGGAAGCCCGAGGAGAGCGCTTTGGCGCTGGTGACGAGGTCAGGCTCGAGCTCGAAGTGATCGACCGCCCACCAGGCGCCGGTGCGACCTATGCCGGTTTGCACCTCGTCATCGATCCACAGTGCACCGATCTCGGTGGCGTAGGCGCGCAGGCCCTCCAGGAAGGTGCGAGGCGCCGGGATGAAGCCACCCTCGCCGGCGATCGGCTCGAGGATGAAGGCCGCCACCTCGCTCTCGCCGATGACGGTGCGGACCTGGTCGATCAGCGCCTCGAGCGCCCGTTCGCCGCAGCTGTCTTGCTCCTCGGCACCCCAGGGGTTGCGGTAGGTGTAAGGGTAGTGCGCGCGGTAGATCTCGGCGGCACGGGGGGCGAACTTGGCCTTGTAGGGATGGGCTTTGGCGGTGAGTGACAGGGCCATGTGGGTACGGCCGTGGAAGGCGTGAGTGAAGGTCACGATCCCTTGGCGGCCGGTAGTTACCCGGGCGATCTTGACGGCGTTCTCGACAGCTTCGGCGCCCGAGTTAACCAGGAAGGTGAGCTTCGGTGACGACCCCGGCGCAATGTCGCCGAGCTTCTCGGCGAGTGCGATGTAGCTTTCATGCATGCCGACGGCGAAGCAGAGGTGCTGGAAGCTCTCGGCTTGCCGCTTCACCGCCTCGATCACCTTGGGGTGCGAGTGCCCGACGCTCATCACCGCGATCCCGACCGTCCAGTCGAGGTATTTGCGGCCGTCGGCGTCCCAGAGGTAGGCGCCCTCAGCGCGAACGGGGTAGATGGGGTGGACGCTGTAGGCAGCGGGGGTGACTGCTGCCCGGCGACGCTGCTCGAGGCTGTCGTTGCTCATACGCTTCTCCTTCGATAACCGACCTTCTTCGAGAACCGGCCTTTGTCAGCAAAGTATACAAGCAAACGGGGCCACACTTCGTAAGAAAAACGCACCGACGGCTTTGGAAACCCAAGTGAGTAATTGGGCAACCACCGCGCCCGAGCATGATATTCCCAAGGCCGGTGCGCGTGAGAAGGTGCGGTAGCGTAAGGATATGCCCGCCGGCCCACCAGCGATCCCACCGCTCCCAGCCGACCTGGCGGTGGCTACCCTTGTCCCCCATCTTGCCCCAGCTTGCGCCCGCCTCGCCGCCGAACTGGGCGTGCCCTGCACCGAGCCCGGCAATTCCCACTACCCCCTGCAACTCACCTTTACCCCCGAACGGCTCGAGCTTCGCGAGGTGGCCCCCGGCGCTCCCGGAGCGATCTTTGCCGACCTCTCCGCGGCCCGGGCGCAACATCGCAGAGGCCGCCTGGCCCTGCTGCGGGCCGCCGCTGCCGGCAACCGCAAGCTTCGCATCATCGACGCCACCGCCGGCCTCGGCGCCGACGCGCTGCTGCTTGCCGCCCATGGCCACGAGGTGGTGCTGCTCGAGCGCTCCCCGGTGATCGCGGCGCTGCTGGCCGACGCGCTGGCGCGCGCCTCGGGGCCGCATGTCCAGCGCCTGCGGCTTGCCCCTGGCGACGCCAGAGAGCTGCTGCTGCGGCTCGCTCCCGCCGACGTGGTGATCCTCGACCCGATGTACCCCCGGAGCGGCAAGCGCGCCCGTAAGAACAAGGCCATGCACCTCTTCCGCACCCTCGTCGGCGATGATGCCGACGCAGGTGAGTTGTTGCACCTCGCCCGCCGCGTAGCCCGCCACCGAGTGGTGGTAAAACGCCCCCGCCGCGCCCCGCCGCTGGCGGGCGAGACCCCGACAGGATCGATCACGGGCAGGACCACTCGCTTCGATATCTACCCCCCGTCCGCCGGTGACCCCATCCCACAACACGACCGCATACACTAAAGGCCATGGAAGAAACCAACATTCCTATCGTCGCCGTCATCGGCGCCGGCACCATGGGCAGCGGTATTGCCGCTATTTTGCTCGCCAGCGGCTGCCGCGTCCATCTCTACGACACCGCCGCCGAAGCGCTCGAGCGGGCCGAGAAGCGCGCCCGTAAGCGCAGCGACGACACTGTAATGAAGCGCCTGCAGCTAGGCACCGATCTCGAGGAGGCCGTCCGCAATGCCGACTTCGTTATCGAAGCGGTACCCGAAAAGCTCGAGCTCAAGACCGGAATCTTCACCCGTCTGGATGCCGTCTCCCCGCTTCATTCGGTGCTTGCCACCAACACCAGCGAACTGTCGGTCACTGCCATCGCCGCCATCACCAAGCGGCCGCAGCAGGTCATCGGCATGCACTGGTTCAACCCCCCCGAGCGCATGGCGCTTATCGAGATCGTGCGGGCGTTGCAGACCGACGACGCCACCGTGGCGCGCACCAAAGAACTGTCCGAACGGTGTGGTAAGACCACCGTGGTGGCCCGCGACCGCCAGGGTTTCGTCACCACCCGGGCGGTGGCGGCGCTGTTGCTCGAAGGCATCCGCATGCTCGAAGAGGGCGTCGCCGAGCCTGTCGACATCGATACCGCGGTACGCCTTGGCCTCAACCACCCGATGGGGCCGCTCGAGCTCTCGGACTACATCGGCCTAGATACCATGCTGCTCATCGCCGAATCGATGACCGAAGCCCTCGGCGAACGCTTCCGCCCCCCGCAGACGCTGCGAAAACTCGTCGAGGCCGGCCGCCTGGGCCGCAAGAGCGGCCATGGTTTCTACCGCTACGACGACGCCTGAGGTTACTCAATGACATCTTCCCGGCCCGCGACGCCCTCCTGCACCTCGATGGCCTCCTCAACCTGTGGGAAGCCTGACCCCGCAGAGGATCTACTTGACATATGTTCCAGAAGAGAGCCGGGCGAGGTTTGGAGACCCGAGACTCCGAGGTTGGACTGGGACGTGATTCGTGCCCGGCTGATATGATACCAATTTGCCTTGACAATGTCATACTCAGACCTGGTTGTAGGGTACGCTGTCGCGCGTCTCTTGTGGCACGTTGGTGCCACCAAAACGGCACTTTGGTATGACTTCCGGTGCGATTCGATCGCCGTGGGGAGAAGCCGTTGCCAAGAAGAAAGCCTCCCAAAGGAGGCTCCCTGGCTGGCCCACAGGGATTCGAACCCCGACCGACCGGACCAAAACCGGTTGTCCTGCCATTAGACGATGGGCCAATGGCGCACCGCGAATTCTATCGGTGGTACCTCCGGGCTGTCAAGTTGAGGGTGAAAAAATGGCTGGCCCACAGGGATTCGAACCCCGACCGACCGGACCAGAACCGGTTGTCCTGCCATTAGACGATGGGCCAGCAAGGCAAGCAACACCCAGTGTAGGTAAGCTCGGTGCCTGCCGTCAAGCCCTGACGTCTTGACCCGCGGTGTTCTAGCCGGCTTCCGAGGGGATGAGTTATACTTTGGCGGCTCGCTTACCGCTGGGTCATGCCAGCGCTGGGGCTTTAGGGAGAGGTGCCGGAGTGGTTGAACGGGGCGGTCTCGAAAACCGCTGTGCGGCTCGCGCTGCACCGTGGGTTCGAATCCCACCCTCTCCGCCAGTTGACCCCGCCAGTTATCAGGCGGGGCACTTTTTTGCCTTCTCGGCGACCACCATCAGGAGGTACATCCATGCCCGTAACCGTGATCGATCACCCGCTCATCCAGCATAAGCTTTCCCTCCTTCGCGACCAGGACACCAATGTCCGTGATTTCCGTGCCCTGTGTACCGAGATCAGCATGCTCATGGCCTTCGAAGCCATGCGTGACCTGCCTCTGGATGAAGCCGTCGTAAAGACCCCGGTGGCGCCGGCCGCCGTCAAACGTCTCGCCGGCAAGAAGCTGGCGCTTGTCGGCATCTTGCGGGCGGGCCTGGTGATGGTGGACGGCATCCTGAGCCTGGTCCCCAGTGCCAGGGTGGGACACATAGGGCTCTACCGCGACCCCAAGACGCTCGAGCCGGTCGAGTACTACAAGAAGCTTCCTTCTGATATCGCCGAACGAGACGCCTTCCTTCTAGATCCCATGCTGGCTACCGGCGGCAGCGCCGAGGCCGCCATCACCATTCTCGAGGAGCTCGGTGCCCGCAACATCCGCCTGCTCTGCATCATCGGGGCGCCGGAAGGTATCGCCCTGGTCGAGAGGACCCACCCTACGGTGGAGATCATCCTGGCGGCCAGGGACGAGAGGCTAAACGACAAGGGCTACATCGTTCCGGGTCTGGGAGACGCGGGCGATCGCATCTACGGGACGCGCTGATATTCTCATAGGTCGACCGCTCTTGGGAAGTACAATACCAGCTGTGCATACGAATCTCGTTCGTTACCTTCCCCTGGCAACCGTTTCCTTTGTCACGGCCCTGGTGGCGGTAGCGTACTTCGTGCCCGCGGTGCGGCGCTTTGCCTTCAGTATCAACGCCGTACAGCAGGGTGGTGGGCGGCACGGTGCCGGTTGGCGGGTCCATCAGGGAGAGGTCCCCAATATCGGCGGTATCGCCATCCTGGGCGGCTTCCTGGTTGCCCTGTTGCTTGGCAGCGTGGTGCGGCCTTCCCTGATAGACAGTTACCGGGTGGAGCTTCTTGCCGTGGTTCTCGGCGGTTCCCTGATGACGCTGGTCGGTTTCATAGACGATATGTGGGATGTGCCGCCCGCCATGCGTCTGGCCTCGCAGTTCGTGGCCGCCGGCATCCTGGTAGTGAACGGCGTCAAGATAGACTTCATCACCAACTACTTTGGCAACTCCGGGTATCTGTTCATCCCGGAAACGGTAGCGATCATCATCTCACTCATCTGGGTGGTGGGTTTCACCAACGCCTTCAACTTCATCGACGGCCTCGACGGTCTCTCTTCGGGGATAGCCGCCATCTCCAGTATGAGCCTCCTGGCGGTGGCCTTGCAGTTTCCCGATCGCGGCGCCACCGTGTTGCTCCTCGCTGCCCTGGCTGGAGCCGCGCTGGGGTTCTTGCGGCACAACTTCACGCCCGCCGCCATCATCATGGGGGATTCGGGGGCCTATATGCTGGGGTACGTACTGGCGGCGGTAAGCATATTGGGAGCGTTGAAGGTGACGGCGGCCGTTACCGTGGTGGCGCCGATCCTGATACTGGCCCTGCCGGTTGTTAACATCACCCAGGTCACTGTGCGGCGGTTCACCCGCGGCGAGAGCCCGGTCCTGGCCTCGAACGATCACCTTCACGACCTTATCCGGCAGCGCAGCGGCTCCAAGCGCCTGACCGTCATCCTTTTGTGGTTGGCGACCCTGGCGCTGGGAACCTTCGGCATGATACTGTCACGCACCCCGCCGCTGCTGATGTACCTCACCATCATCACCACCGTGGTGATGATAGCCGGTGCCAGCATGTTGCGACTGGTGGAGGTGCGCCAACACGGTCCGCCGCCGGTAGCCTCGTGAGCAGGAGTTGGTGGCTTGGAACTCGGAGTGCGCCTCACCGTCATCCGACAGTTGCTGCTCCCCCAACGGCTGGTGATTGGCCGGTGGAGTTCCTGATCGCTATGGGACGGCCCTGACGATGGCGGTCCGCCGCGTGGCCGTGGCCTTCGGCACGCGCCCGGAGGCCTCCAAGATGGCCCCGGTGATCGAGGGCCTGCGTCGCCAGCCCGGCCTCGAGCCGGTGGTATTGGTCACCGGGCAGCACCGCCAACAGTTGGATATGATGCTGGCGGTCTTCGGCATCGTTCCCGATGCCGATCTCGAGGTCATGACCGCCAGGCAGGGATTGCCGCAACTGATGGGTCGCATAGTTCCCCTGGCGGCCGCCAAGCTTCGCGCTCTGGCGGTCGATTACGTGCTGGTGCACGGCGACACCCTGAGTACCTTCGCTGTGGCCCTGGCCGCCTTCTTCGAGGGGATTCCGGTGGCTCATGTGGAAGCGGGCCTGCGTTCGTTCGATCTCGAGCAGCCCTTCCCGGAGGAAGCGAACCGCCGCTTGACCGATGTTATTACCGATCTCGATCTACCTCCCACTCCCTGGTCGAAGCGCAATCTGTTGGCCGAAGGCAAGAGCGAGGAGAGGATGGTGGTGACCGGCAACACCGCCGTCGATGCCGTCCGGCGGGCGGTGGCGAGGGCGCGCCTGCCGGCGTCGGTGCCGCCGGGTCCACTGGTCGGCATCACCATGCACCGCCGGGAGAACCTGCCCGTCATGCACCGGCTGGCACGGGCTATCGCCGAAGTGGCGCGCGCCAATTCACGGTATACCTTCATCTACCCCGTCCACCTCAACCCCGCGGTCAGGGAGGCGGTATGGGAGGTGCTCGAGCCCCTGGCCAACGTCGTGCTCGACGATCCCTGGGATTACCTGTCGCTGTTGGCGCTGATGCAGCGTGCCGAGCTGATGATCACCGACTCGGGGGGGATCCAGGAGGAGGGGGCGGCTTTGGGCGTTCCCGTGGTGGTGCTTAGGAATGTGACCGAGCGGCCCGAGGGCGTCGACGCCGGGATCTTGCGCCTGGCGGGAAACGATCCCCAACGGGTAGCGGCTCTCCTCCAGGAATTGCTGGCGGACCCGTCGCAGCTGGAGGCGATGCGGCGGGCGGAAAACCCTTACGGTGATGGTCGGGCGGGAGAACGCGTCGCCCAAGCGGTTGCCTGGCGTTTGGGTCTCACCTCGCGTCCGGCGGACTGGTGCCCGGGGGAGAGCTCTGGGAGCCAACCGGATGGCCAGAAGTCAGGCCTGTCACTCTGACGACGGCTCTGATACCATACCTGCGGTGATGACGGAACGACGGTTGAGGTTCGAGCGAAAGGTGCCAGGGGCGGTCAGGACCCGGGATGGCTACGAGCTCTGTTGGCAGGGCACGGCTATCATGGGCATCATCAACGTGACGCCCGACAGCTTCAGTGATGGCGGCCTTTACGATGATCCCCGGGTAGCCCTGCACCACGCGCGGGAGTTGCTGGCGGCGGGAGCGCTGCTTCTGGACGTAGGGGGGGAATCGACGCGGCCGGGGGCCGCAGCGGTTACGGTGCACGAGGAATTGGATCGGGTCCTGCCGGTGATCAAAGGGTTGCGGGACGATACCGGCGCCGTCATCAGCATCGACACCTCGAAACCCGAGGTGGCCGAGCGGGCGTTGGCGGCCGGGACGCACCTGGTCAACGACGTCACCGGTCTCGGCAACCCCGAGATGCTGACCCTCTGCGCTCGAGCGGGGGCGCCGGCCGTCATCATGCACATGCAGGGCGAACCGGGCACCATGCAGCTCGACCCTCGCTACCGCGATGTGGTGGCGGAGGTAAGATCTTTCCTGACAGCTCGAGCGCGAGCCGCTCTGCAGGCGGGGGTGCCGGATGTGATGATCGATCCTGGGATAGGTTTCGGCAAGACCTTGGCGCACAATCTGGCCCTGCTGCGCTCCCTGCCCGAACTGGTTGCTACCGGCTACCCGGTGCTGGTGGGGGGATCTAGGAAGCGGTTGATCGAAGCCCTGGCGGGGGACTCCGCTCCCGCGGAACGGGACCCCGGCTCGTTGGCGTTGCATCTCTTCGCTGCCGCTAAGGGAGTGGCGATGGTTCGTGCGCACCGGGTTGGCATGCACCGTCAGGCGCTTGCCGTTTGGGGGGCGCTCCATGGATAGGATCGTGCTTTCTGGGATGGAGTTCCACGGTTATCACGGGGTCTTCGAGGAGGAGGCCAGGTTTGGGGCGCGTTATGCGGTCGATGTCGAGCTGTCGCTTAGCTTGCCTCAGGAGGACAGCCTGGCGGCGACGGTCGACTACAGTCGGGTCTACCGCCTGGTCCGTCAGGAGGTGACCGAGCATCGCTACCGCCTTATCGAGGTGCTGGCCCATCGGATTGCCTACCGCCTCCTGGAGATGGAAACGGCGGTGGCCGCCGTGGTGGTGCGCGTTCACAAGCCCCACGCCCCCCTGCCGGGGGTTCTCAGGGACGTATTCGTTGAGGTCCACAAGGATCGTCGTCGCTGATTTCCCTAATATCGCTTACTTGGGGTTGGGCGGCAACCTCGATGATCCCGCTCGTCATCTGCGCAGGGCAGCTGTCGACCTGTAACGTTTGGGGGAGGTGATCGTTCGTTCCAGTATCTACCGCA
>Ga0114931_10004110_pt1 | contig 18213 bp, 18 predicted proteins | sample 2SBtaG_FD_89579 | JGI IMG/M metagenome (GOLD analysis project Ga0114931, IMG submission 89579) | Deep subsurface microbial communities from Kolumbo volcano to uncover new lineages of life (NeLLi) - 2SBTROV14_V59a metaG | ecosystem: Environmental > Aquatic > Marine > Volcanic | place: Kolumbo...
AGGTCTATCTCCTAAAGCTTATTTAAAACTTCACAGCAGCAGGAATATTCCTGCTGCTGTGAAGAGTGATATTTTAAATGTAAATTTGACAAACTAACAGTTCTAATTAAGGGAAGCTTACAATATAAGATAGGTTTTTTTAGAATTTCTTTTTCTACTAAGTATAAAGTAATCATTAAACGACCAACTCTTCCATTTCCATCTAAGAAAGGATGGATTGTTTCAAATTGATAATGTATTAGCGCTATTTTTAATAAGTCAGGGAAAAATAAATCCGTATTGTGAGCAAATTTTTCTAAATCTCCCATATATTCATTTATACTGGAATGAATAGGGGGTATAAAAGTCGCATCATTAATACTAGCTCCTCCTATCCAATTTTGACTACTTCTGTACGTTAAGATACATGGTTTACAAAAGTTAAAGATTAGGCTTTACACTAAATTAGTTTCTAACCTTATTGATTTTTCTTTATTTCTTAACTCTTTTTCATTATCAAAATTTTGGTTTGGCGGTTTTCAATCAAAACTCTGAACTCCAACCTGCCTGCCGGAAAGGCAGGTTTATCACCAAAACCCCTATGTTTTTTAGCCATTGTTGGGCTTAGTTTCTTTTTAATATTTCTATCAATTCTGTATTTATGTATATAGTTTCTCGTCCTATTTTTTGAGATTCTAATATTCCAATCTCTTCTAATTTTTTTAAGTATCTTGATGCTGCTTTCCTTTCAACTCCAAGTCTTTCGACCACATATTCTATTTTAGAATAAGGATGCTCAAATAGTAATTCAATTAATTCTTTGCGGTAAACTTTAGTTGCTTTTTCTTGAGCGATAAGAATAGTCCTTTCAAGTAAATCCTTAATTGAATTGATTTTTTCAACTGTTTTATTAGAGGTTACCTCTACTGCTTTTAGCATATATATAATCCAGTTTTCCCATTCGTCATTCTTGTTGACTTTGTTTAATAGTTTGTAATATTCAGATTTATTATCATTGATGTATGAACTTAGGTAGAGGATAGGAATATCTAATAGTCCGTTTATGATTAAGTAAAGAATGTTTAATATTCTTCCAGTCCTTCCGTTTCCATCATAAAACGGGTGAATGCTTTCAAATTGATAATGTAAGATAGCTAGATTGATTAAAGGCAATATTTCAGTATCTGTAATATTAAAATGGTCAAGAAAGTTTGAAAGTAAATCTAGTATTTCGGCTTTTTCTTGCGGAGGTGTATAAACGATTTCTCCTGTTTTATCATTTTTTAAAACAGTTCCTGCCATATTCCGAATCCCAGCATTGTTTTCAATAATGGTTTTTTGTAATTCAACAACATCTTTTAGTCTTAAAAAACCTTGACTTCCAATTATGTTCGCACCTAAAAAGATTGCTTTTCTGTAATTAATTACTTCTTTAATCTGTAATGGCTGATTTATAGAAGTAGAAAGAGCTGTGTATAGCTCATCTTGTGTTGTTATGATATTCTCAATTTCAGAACTGTCTTTGGCTTCTTGTAGAACTACTGCATTTATAAGCATTGCTTGGTTAGGAATTGTCTTTGCAATCCCTTTTAATTCGCCCAATGCAGTTGATGATTTGCTTAATTGACGTAAAATATCAAGCGTTTCTATTTCTTCTCGTTTCGGAGGTAATTTTTCCAGTTTTTTAATAAGAGTCATTTTGTCCCACGTTATTTTTATATGCACCAAAAATACAAAAAAAGCACCAAGTATTTTCTACTTGGTGCTTTTTGTCTCTTATTTATTTTCTTTTGTAGCTTCTTTAAATTTTCCTTCGGAATCATACATCCCTAGATTTCCATTTATTTCAATTAAGAAATATTCTCCGTGATTATTCTCGTAATCATATCTAATGGTTTTACCTTTCTTTTTTTTAGTAACTTCTCTTATGATTTCAGAAGCATCAGTTAAACTATTTTTTGGATATAAAGACTTCATATATAATTTGTTATCTTCTTTTACTAAATAGGTCGTGTTTGGCATAATTGCATCATTATCAAACCAACTATCAATAATTTCTCCAGTTACTTTGATTTTCTTTATATCTTCAGAAGCCTCTTTAGTCGCACCTAATATTTTAACTTCTAAGTCAGGTGAAAAGTGAGTTGAAGCCCAAGCTCCATTACCAGTTTTTTGGCCTGGTAAATAATAAAAAATCCAAAGCATTTTAAAATTCTTTCTATCTTCTTTTAGACTTAAAGCAATTTCTTTTAAGTCAGTTTCACTAATCTCTTCTTTTAAGCGTATTTCAATATTTACTTTTTTTATTTTTTCGTTTTTATCTTCTTTGATGATAGAATAGTTATTTTTTATTTTACTTGATTCATTCCCACAGGAAGATATCAATGTCCCAATAATTAATAATGCGATTAATTTTTTTCATAGTTTCTATTTTTTTTAATGTACGTTAATTAAGCCCAACGCTCTGTGTATGGACAGTAGGGCAGATTCGAAGTACTTCACTTTCGGTTTGCCACTAAGCCAAAACAAACGTTTTTACTTTTAATTTTCTTTATCGTTAAACGTCAAAACTTTGTTTTGGCGTTGCCTGCTCAAAGAACAGGACTTTCAATTTATCGCTAAATGCCCTATTGGCTATACACTTTGTTGGGCACAGTATTTTTTCTTTTTTCAAGGAATAGTTTCCATTCCTGCGAATTTAAATTCACCATTTACTTTTTTAAAATAGACTCCAAACTGTCCACCTTCATGACCTGGTGCTAATTCGTCTTTTTGATAAATTGTCCAAAATGCTGTTATGTCTGATCGGTATCCACTCTCTTTAACAAGAATCAATTCATCACTTTTATAAGCTCGCTGATATGATTCACTAATCTTAATTTTTTCAAGGTGATTTTCTAAAAAATCTTTCTTGTCAAACATGTATGGCGAATCTGACAAATCTGTAGAGTTTGAGCATATAATGCAATAGATTTTGTCAGTCGAGATATTCGTCAAGATCTCTTTATCATTAGTCTCGATAGCAGCAAATAATGTTTCTGAAGCTTTGACAATTTTCAAACTATCAGCCGAACTAATATTTTGCCCGAATGACGAAGTCGCTCCGAATAAAAGAATGGTCAATATTTTAATTGTCTTTTTCATATTGTGCCCAACGCTACTATATGTAATGTGCGTTTAGTTTGTTCAATGCTTTAAAAGTAATAATTTTTGTGAGGCTTCCCATGCTAAACATTGTCAAAAAAGTAAAGACTTAACAAGCCCAAAGCGAGAATGCAGCTCGCTATTATATTATTAAAAAGCACTAGCAAAAATTATGGCACAACTTCCGCAAGTTTCACAAAGCTAAAAAGCTAGCAACAAAGCATATTATATATAGAATGTTAGCAAATCGTTATTTTCCTTTTATCTTATTTTTCCAAATGCGAGATTCCATATCTTTTTTACTAAAAGACATTGTTGCACAAATCTCTTGTTCAGGAGTTTTAATAATAGTCATTTGCTTGCATTCACTCATTTTACTTTTTGAAAACCCTACATACCAAGAGATTCTTTTATTTGATAAATATGTGTTTTTGTCAGTTTTAACCCACTTTTCTTTTTTATCATTTAAGACAAAGTCTATGTGCTGTTTAACACATTCATTGCAATAATAACTTATGTGTATACTGTCGCATTTAACATTTTTGTCAAAAAAATATTTAGCAACAAATTTGTCATTTCCCTCTACGAAAACTTCTAAAAATTTAGGCTCGTCTTTAATACTCAATGAATCCTCCCAGCCATCAAACATCATTTTTATCTGATCTCTATCCATAGTCAAATATTCCTGAGAATAACCTTGTCTTGGAGTAAAAGCTGCGAGTAATAGTATAATTATGATTTTAAGTTTCATCTTATGTTTGCTAACAACCGTATAAACACAATTGTGTTTATACGCATTATGTATTGATTTCTTAAGCCTCAGCCAGCACCTTGTGTTTTCCTTTACTCTTTCTGATTCGGCAGCTCACCACTTTGTATTCAGGACACATGGCCTCAGAACAATGTTCATCAGATGTAATAATGTTGAGCATAATCTCTGGGAAATGGAAGGTAGAACTTAAAATCCCAGGTTTCATTTCATTCGTAACTAGAGCTTTAATGTCTACTTTACCTCTAGGAGATTCAACGCATACCATATCTCCATCAGCTATTCCTTCTTTTTGAGCATCGTCAGGATTAATTAATAAAACATCTTCAGTAAGAATTTCAACATTACCCGTTCTACGTGTCATCGCACCACAATTGTAGTGTTCTAACTCTCTGTTGGTAGTAATAATATATGGAAAGTCTTTACTATAAGTTTCTACTTCATGAGATTCTTTCCAATCAAAATAATCAAATTTTCCTTTTCCTCTTTTAAATTCTTTAATGTGTAACATTTGAGTATCGCTTCCATCAGGTAATACTGGCCATTGTTTTCCGTTGTCTCCTAATTCATCCCATTTAACACCTGCGAAAAATGGAACAATTTGAGAAATTTCCTCTAACATTCCTTTAGCAGTGTAATCAGGCTGATTATATCCCATTCGATTCATGATGTCAACAATAATTTGTCCATCAGGTTTAGTTCCTTCTACAGGTTCAACAACTTTTTGAACACGTTGAATTCGTCTTTCACCGTTAGTAAAAGTTCCTTCTTTTTCTAAGAAAGAAGAACCTGGTAAGATAACAGTGGCTCTCATAGCAGTCTCCGTCATAAACAATTCTTGAACTACTAATAATTCTAAGCTTTCCATGGCTTTAATTACCTTGTTGGTATTAGGGTCTGTTTGAACAACATCCTCACCAATAATCCACAATGCTTTTAGATCTTTATTGATAGCAGCATCAAACATTTCAGGAATTTTATACCCAACATGACTTGGTACTTCAGCTCCATAAAAAGTGTTGTAACGGTTGTTCATTTCAGGGTCAGTAACATCTAAATAACCAGCACCTTGGTGTGGTTGAGCACCCATATCGGCAGCTCCTTGAACATTATTTTGACCTCTTAATGGATTTACTCCCGCACCTTTTTTACCAATATTACCAGTAATCATTGCTAAATCAGCAATTAATTGAACAGTAAATGTTCCTTGACTGTGTTCGGTAACACCTAACCCGTGGAATTCCATGGCTGCTTTTGCATTAGCATAAGCAAGAGCTGCTTCCTTAACTAGATTTTTGTCTACTCCAGTTATTTTTTCTAATTCATCAATATCAAGTTTAAGAATACCTTCTTTAAACTCCTCATAACCTTCAGTTCTATTGTTAATGAAATCAGCATCTTCAACACCCTCAGTAATGATGTAGTAAAACATCATGTTTAAAAGTGCAACATTAGTTCCTGGTCTTAGTTGTAGGTGATAGTTAGCATATTTTGCTAATTCAGTTTTTCTAGGATCAATAACAATACTAGTGACACTTTTCATGAATTGTTGTTTAATTCTAGCACCTGTTACAGGGTGAGCATCGGTTGGGTTGGCACCGATTACGATGATACAATCAGTATGATCTAAATCTTCTATTGAGTTAGTTGCTGCTCCTGTTCCGAATGCTCTTTGCATACCTAATGCTGTAGGAGAGTGACAAACTCTTGCGCAACAATCGATATTATTGGTTCCTATTACGGCACGAATAAACTTCTGCATTAAGTAGTTTTCTTCGTTGGACGTTCTAGCAGAAGAAATACCAGCAATAGCATCTGGTCCGTTAGCAGTTTTAATTCTGGTTAATTCACTAGCAATGTGGTCGTAAGCTTCATCCCATGTAGCTTCTTCAAATTTTCCATTACGCTTAATTAATGGGCTCTTTAATCTTTCAGGGTGATCGTAAAATTTAAATGCATAACGACCTTTTAAGCAGGTATGTCCTTGGTTAGCTTCAGCTTCATAAGGTGCTTGTATGGATAAGATTTCCCCGTTTTTGGTAGATACTTCTAAGTTACATCCAACACCACAGTAGGTACAAACTGTTCTTGTTTTTTCTTCCGCTTTAATTGCTTTAGATTGGAATACATCAGAAATAGCGGAAGTTGGACATGCTTGAGAACAAGCACCACAACTCACACAGTCAGAACTCATGAATGTTTCATTTACTCCTTTGATAATGTGAGCATCAAAACCTCTTCCAGCCATATTTAACACTAACTCTCCTTGTACTTCATCACACGCTCTAACACAACGGTAGCAATTAATACATTTAGAAAAATCTGAAGTCATGTATGGGTGACCTAAATCCTTGCCTCTATCTAAGTGGTTTTTACCTTCAGGGTACCTTACTTCTCTAATTCCAACAGAAGCTGCTACATCTTGTAACTCACAATTTCCATTTACTTCACAAGTCAGACAATCTAATGGGTGGTCTGTTAAAACTAGCTCAACAATATTTTTTCTAAGGTTCTGAATATTATCAGAATCAGGATAGATGTATTGACCTTCTGAGACAGGTGTGTGACAAGAAGCTTGAGCTTTTGTTTTACCGCCTTCCTCTAAAGCAACATCTACACTACACACTCTACAAGATCCAAAAGGATCAAGGTTTGGAGAATCACATAATGTTGGAACAGATTTTTCTCCTTGGTGTCTTCTTAAAAAAGATAACATGGTTTCTCCTGCTTCAATTTCAAAAGGTTGATCGTTGATATAAGCTGTTTTTTTCATATCTAAATAAGTTAGATGTCTAAATTTTTTAAAGTAAAGTTATATACGGAACCAACTCTATTTACGGTTCCTTCTAGTTGGTCAGTTAAGGTTTCAATTAGCCCTAAACCGAATTGTTTTGATGTTGGTTTTGGTTCTTTCCATTCACCATTATCTTTATATGTCAATTCAAATTCTGAGTCATTTATTTTACTAATATTAATATCAATCACCCACTCTTCTTTATTTGAGAAAGCATGTTTGATAGAATTAGAGATAAGTTCGTTAATCAATAAACCAAAAGGAACGATGGTTTTTAAACCAATTGATTCAGCATTGGTTTTGATGTTGGTAGTGAGTTTTGATGTAGAAATGGATGAGATGATTTCCTGAACTAAATCCTCAATATAAGCCTTTATACTAATGGTAGATAATTCTTCAGTTTGATAGAGTTTTTTATGAATTAATGACATGGTCATTATTTTATTTACAGCTCCATCAAAAGTTTTTTTAGATTGCTCTTCAGATAATTCCTCTTTCTGTAATCTTAATAAACTAATGATAATCTGTAAGTTATTTTTTACTCGATGGTGTATTTCTTTCAATAAGAAACTATTCTCTTTATTTTTCTGTTTTAATGTACTATTTACTTTTAATAACTGATTTTCTGTATACTCGTTAAGGTTATTTTTTTGTTTTACAAGATAAATAATTACGAAAAAGGATAGGGCATTATCGATAATGTCAGCAACATTATCTGGAACCTTTCTAGGTTGTATAACTTCTAGATGATTATTAATGGTGCAACAATAAAAATAAACGATAGCAAGAAAATGTAATATGGTAAATGCAATGCCAACCTTCTCACCTAGAGTAATAAATGCAAGCAAAAGAATAGCTACTATCCATACAAAATCACCATAGTGAGGAATGTCAAGTACAGTATTCAGGGCTACATGAATAATAACACTTCCAGCAATAACATAAGTCCAAAAAACGGGTATAAAGTTCTTAGTAATTTGTAAATAAGTAAATGCAAGAATAGAAACGATGAGCATTACACTAATGATAATTATAGGTAAACTGGTGTAACTTACATAGACAACCATAGTTAATGCTACTAATACAATTGACACTACTAATGATATACGCCAAGCCATAAGGTATTTAGCTTTATCGTAAAAGCTTTCATAGAAAGAAGTATTTGGCGTAAATAAACTCATCTATTTATTCAAAATAAGACTTTAATTCATCTTCAAAATATTGTAAGGCATTTTGTGCTGGCAATGGTATTCCACCACCGTGAGCACATAAAGAACCTTGTGTTAAGGTACTCAACAAATCATTAAATAATTCTTTGCTTATTTTATAGTTAGCATGTACTGCTTTTTGTAACATCTCGTGGGCTCTTGTTGTCCCCAATCTACACGGAAAGCATTTTCCACAACTTTCATAAGCAGCAAAATCAAATAGATGCTCCAAGTATTCTATCATAGGAAAGCTTTCAGGAACAGATACCATACTGGCATGTCCAAGTAAGAACCCTTCACTAGCGAATGACTCAAAATCTACATTTAGTTTTTCTATTTTTTCTACAGGAACTAAGCCTCCTAATGGTCCTCCAATATGTAGTGCTTTAACAGCAGTTTTAAAACCACCACCTAGTTCATTAACAACAGTAGAAAGTGGAGTTCCCATTTCTACTTCATAAATACCAGGATTGTTAAAGAAACTATCTAAACAAACTAGCTTTGTACCTGTTGATTTTTCAGTACCTAAAGCGGCATAAGATTCACCACCATTTTTAATGATGTGGTAAACAGCAGCTAATGTTTCTACATTGTTTACAATGGTTGGTTTGTTAAACAGTCCTTGTTGAGTTGGGTAAGGAGGCCGAGTTCTTACTTCTGGACGTTGTCCTTCAATAGAATTAATTAAAGCAGTCTCTTCTCCACAAATGTAAGCTCCTTGAGCTTTTATAATTTTAAAATCAAAATCAAACCCACTTCCGTTAATGTTTTCTCCTAACAAGTTGTTTGCTCTTAATTCATCAATAGCATTTTGTACAATCTCTACTGACTCAGGATATTCAGCTCTAATGTATAAGATACCCCATTTGGCATGAGTACAATACCCAGCGATTATCATCCCAAATAAAACAGAATGAGGCCTTTCTTCTAATAAATACCTGTCTGAATATGCTCCTGGATCACCTTCATCAGCATTACAAATAATAAATTTATCATCACTTTCTTCATTTCTACAAGATTCCCACTTAAAACCCATAGGGAAACCTGCACCACCTCTTCCTCTAACATTAGAAAGTTTTATTTCTTCTAAAACTTGTTGAGAATCTTGGGTTAACACATTTTTAAGAATATCATAATGTTGTTCAAACCCATCGTAAGGAGCGGTCAATAATTCTTTAGTTGCTTTTACATTGTAATTATCTTGATTAGACACTTCGACAGGCTCAGTGTGACAAATCGAAGCAATTTCAGTAGGATTTTTAGCAGAATAATTTTTTCCACCAACATTAAACGCTCCATTTTCATGGCATCTTCCTAGGCAGGTCATATGACCAATTTGATCGCTTGAGAAGTGTTTTTCCAACTCGGTTTGAACCTCTTTTTGAGTTCCAGCACAAAGACAAGCTGAACCGTTACACACGTAAGCTTTCTTCCCTTTGTTTTCTGGCTTCATAAAATCATAGGCAGAAATGGCACCATAGGTAGAAGATTTCCCCATTAAAAATTCTTCCGCTAATTCATTCAATCTTTCTTCTGACGGTGTTCCTTCTTCTATTGCAGCTTGCCCCATTTTATCAAATAGGTTATCTACAATTCCTTTTCTTCCTGATAGTTCACTTAAGTTTTTAGACATACTGTATATTTTGGTCTAAATTTAGTAATTATTTACAAGAAAAGATTCACTATATTCGTATAAAATAGAAATGCTATATGCCCAATAAAACAACAGAGTCTGACTCAAAATATAATCACCTTGAAAAGATGACTATTAATGATCTATTATCGAATATTAATCGAGAAGATAAAACTGTTCCTTTAGTGATAGAAAAAGTAATTCCTGAGATTGAAAAACTAGTGAATATTATCGTTTCAAAAATGGAGATAGGAGGGAGGTTGTTTTATATTGGCGCAGGCACCAGTGGGCGTTTAGGAGTAGTAGATGCCTCTGAATGTCCGCCCACTTTTGGTGTAGAGCACGGACTAGTTATAGGGTTAATAGCAGGTGGCGATAGTGCTATGTGGAAAGCAGTAGAATTTGCAGAGGACAGTAAAGAACAAGGATGGAAAGACTTACAAGCATATGAGATTGATAAAAATGATGTGGTTGTTGGAATAGCAGCTTCTGGTTCTACGCCTTATGTTATTGGTGCATTAGAAATATGCAATAAAAATGAAATAGAAACTGGTTGTATTGTATGTAATACAAATAGTGCTGTTGCTGGAGTGGCAAAACACCCGATAGAGGTGGTGGTAGGGCCAGAATTTGTAACAGGAAGTACGAGAATGAAATCAGGAACCGCTCAAAAATTAGTGTTAAATATGATATCTACTGCAGTGATGATTAAACTAGGAAGGGTAAAGGGGAACAAGATGGTAGATATGCAACTAAGTAATAACAAGTTGTTAGATAGAGGAACAAAGATGATTATGAATGAGTTAGGAGTGGATTATAATACTGCGAATCTACTGCTAAAAGAACATGGAAGTGTTCGTAAGGCGGTTGAAGGAAATAATAATAAGTAAAAGGGTTAAAACATCGAAACCTTGTATCCTAATAAAAAGATAACACACCCTCGAAGTGCTTCTTCTTCAACTGCAGGAATGGTGTAGGTAATGTACATCTTTTTTGATTTCTCTGGATCAAAACTGTACAGATGTTGACCCTCTTTTTTTTCTAGTTTATAAATTAATTCTCTTTTACGATGACCTGTTGGTTTAGAGTAAACCCCAATTTCGATACCCTCAGCCAATCCCGCTGTATTAAAAGCAAAACGGTATTTTTCTCCCATGTAAAGAGGGATTTCTATCTCTTTTGTTTGTTCTTTATTCTTATAGGTAAAGCGAGTTGTTTTTGAAGAGTCGTACTTAAAGTCTGGTTTCAACTTTTGTTTTAACTCTTTTTTCAAAGCAGTAGCATCACATTCTTCTGTAACTTGAATAGCAGCTATACTGATAACTGATAGAATAAGTAGTAATAAGATATGTGGGATGATTTTATTCATTTATCCAACTTTATATCCTAATAAAAATACGATACAACCAGTAACATCTTTTTCTTCAATACCAGGTAGAATGTAATCTACATATATCTTGTTTTGGTTTACAGGTTCGTAAGTAAAGATTTTATCTTCTGTTTTTTCTTCAGCAGAAGAGTACAATAATTTTCTGTTTTTGTTTCCTACTCTTTTATTGTAAATCTTGATATCAACATCTACTGGTAGGTTTTTTGTATTGAACAACAAACGATACTTCTCAGTAGAATACAAAGGAATTTCAATTTCGGTTCCTTGCATTTTACTTTCTAATATAAAACGACTTGTATTTGAAGAATCGTATTTAAAGTCAGGCTTTAGGTTTTGAAGTAACTCATTTTTTAAAATACGAACATCACATTCGTTACTTTCAATTTTAGCTGCAGTTGATAAGACTATTACTGATACTAATAGACTGTATAAAATTGTTTTTTTCATTTGATTTTAATCTTATTTAATTTCTTTGCTGTTGATAATGATTACAATTCAACAATTTTAGTTCTTACTTCAACGATATCATGGGATAAATTAGTTAACGCTTCTTCTGAAAGAACAAACGCTTCTTCACTTTCCTCATCAAAAGCATCGAAATGAGCATTAATTTTTTCTAAATCGCTAATTAAATCGCTATACTCATTTTCTTCATTCCCTTGTTTGATAGAACCAATCAAACCATCAAGTACAACAGATTGTTCTGATAATCTAGAAATTAACTGTTCATTTTTTTCAGAATTGTTCACCTGAACACCTAAATACATAGTTTCTACCCATGCTCCAGCAAAAATGACAGCCCCAGCAGAACCTAAATCGTTCTCGTCTAAATAACCATCCATTTCCATTTGCATGTCAGCCATAATGTAGGTTAATGAGTCTTCATTACCAATGTTAGCTTCTAAACGATCGCTTAATCCCATAGAATGTAAAATATCCGTCATCCATAACTTCTCAGATAAATCTTTTAATACTTTTAAGTAGTTAATAGATTCTTGAGTTTGGTTATTCATAATGCAATAAGCCATATCAGCAGAATACACACCAAAGTTTAATTTTTGGTCGTACTTCGTGTTAATTTTAGCAGCATTTTCTTTAGGGTTAGTTAAATCACCAATATAAGTTAAACCAGCGCTTTTAAAAAGCTCAGCAATTTGTAAGGGAGATGGTAACATATAAATAGTTGCGTCATCGGTGGTAATTATATCTTCTGTTGGATCTTCAATAATTATTTCTTCCTGGATTACTTCTTCTTCAGAACCTCCACAAGAAACTAAAAATAGGCTTGAAATAATTAAGAAAGCTGATAGTTTATAAGTTGTTTTTTGCATGATAATATAGTTGTTATTATTATTTTGTAAATAAATATATTTTTTCTGAGATAAACAAACATTAAGTCTGAATAACACCAACATTGTAAGGCTTCTCAATAGGAGCGTGGTTGGCCGCTTCAATTCCCATAGAAATCCATTTTCTAGTATCAATTGGATCTATAATGGCATCAGTCCATAACCGTGCAGCAGCATAATAAGGAGATATTTGTTTGTCGTATTTGTTTTTGATGTTGTTGTACAATTCTTTTTCTCTCTCTTCAGTAATTTCTTCCCCTTTTCCTTTTAATGAAGCAACTTCAATTTGCAGTAATGTTTTTGCGGCTGCAGCACCACTCATTACAGCAAGTTGTGCAGAAGGCCATGCAACAATTAATCGAGGATCATAGGCTTTGCCGCACATGGCATAATTACCTGCACCGTAAGAGTTACCCATAATAATGGTAAATTTAGGAACAACAGAGTTGGCTTGAGCACTCACCATTTTAGCACCATCTTTAATTATTCCACCATGTTCTGATCGAGACCCTACCATAAAACCACTTACGTCTTGAAGAAATACTAATGGAATTTTCTTTTGGTTGCAGTTCATGATAAAACGAGCTGATTTATCGGCAGAATCTGAATAAATCACTCCACCAAATTGCATTTCACCTTTTTTAGATTTTACTACCTTTCGTTGATTAGCAACAATACCAACCGACCAACCATCAATTCGTGCGTATCCGCAAACAATGGTTTTTCCATATTCTTCTTTGTATTCTTCAAATTCAGAATTATCAACTAAGCGTAGAATAATGTCTTTTACATCATAAGGTTTTTCCCTGCTATCAGGTAAAATTCCATAAAGTTCTGATTCAGATAATTTTGGTTGCTGTGCTTTTATTCTATTAAAACCAGCGTTATCAGCATCACCAATTTTATCCATGATGCTTTTAATTTTATCTAAACATTCCTTATCATCTTTACATTTATAATCGGTAACTCCAGATATTTCACAATGGGTTGTTGCTCCGCCTAAAGTTTCGTTATCAATGCTTTCACCAATAGCTGCTTTCACTAAATAGGAACCAGCCAAAAAGATAGAGCCCGTTTTGTCAACAATCATGGCTTCATCACTCATAATTGGCAAGTAGGCTCCACCAGCTACACAACTTCCCATAATGGCAGCAATTTGTGTGATGCCCATAGAAGACATGATGGCATTGTTTCTAAAAACTCGACCAAAATGCTCTTTGTCTGGAAATATTTCATCTTGCATTGGAAGAAATACCCCAGCACTATCCACTAAATAAATAATAGGTAATTTATTTTCTATAGCAATTTCCTGAAATCGTAAATTTTTCTTTCCTGTAATAGGAAACCAAGCTCCAGCTTTAACTGTTGCATCATTAGCAACTACTAAACATTGTTTGCCAGATACGTAACCGATCACACCAACGACACCACCAGAAGGACAACCTCCATATTCTTCGTACATTTCATCTCCAGCAAAAGCACCAATTTCTATGCTATCAGCATCATTATCTAATAAGTAATCAATACGTTCACGAGCAGTAAGTTTTCCTTTGCTATGGTGTTTCTCAATTCTCTTTTTGCCTCCTCCTAAATAAATTTCGTCTAACTTTCTGTTTAGATCAGTTACTGATAATTTATTGACATCTTCGTTGGTATTAAAAGCTAAATCTTCTTTTTTTGCCATGGTGTAATTATTTTTTAAGCATCCCAAAGATAAGTATTCTGTTTAATGATTCATGAAGCAAAAATAAAATAGTATATATTTATGCAATTAGTTCAATTTTGCATCTAAATATCAAGAGTTTAAAAATTAATTTATGTTAAAACACCTTGTTGGGTACGTATTGTTTTTCTTTTTGTGTATAACTGTTGTTGGACAGGGTAAGTTGTATATAATTGGAAATATTACGGATGCAACTACTGGTAACCCTATTGAAAATGTTCATGTAAAAGTGCAACAGCAAAATGTGCTTACGTTATCTAGCGCTAAAGGAGCATATAATTTATCACTTTATAAAAAGAAATACCCTACACTTATTTTCTCGCATACTACTTATGCGACTTTGTATGAACCGTTAAATTCAAAAAAAGATACGATTTACTTAAATGTAAAACTTGTTCCAAAGGTTGAGCAGTTAATTGAAGTAAATATTGAAAGTGAAAAGAAACCAGAAATAGTTTTTAAGAGTGCAAAAATTAGTATTTCAGATTATGAGTTTTCTGAAGATAAATATATTTTTTTAGCTTATGGGAAACGGTTAAATAAAGACAGTGAAATTTATTTGGTGAATGAGCATGAAACTATATTGGGCTCACATTTTATTCCTGGTAATCCTATTGAGTTGTACACCGATTATTTAGGGAACATTAACTTAATATGTAAACATAAAATTTATAGAATATTGGTGGAGGGCAATCAACTATCCATGTTTGAGTTGCCTATGGATGATTTTAATCAACTCATAAAACCAATTGTAGATACCTTAGAGGAAAATCTAATTTTCTCAGATTTTTTACAGCAATTCCCTCGTTTTAAATATTATGCTTTTAATCCAGTAGATACGAGTATAGCCACCATTAAAGAGATTGTGCATAAAGACATGGATCATCAATATAATTTTGAGTATTACTCATTAAACAATGCCGAGAAGCAATTTGCGAAGCGGATGGCTAAACGATTTAAAGGATTAGACAAATATGATATAGCAGCTTCTATGACAGGATTCTCTAGCAATTTTTTATATGAAGAAGTTTATGCTCCACTGTTCGTCATCAATGATACCATTCATATTTTTGATCATTATGAAAACAAGATATGGAAGTTTGTTGATGATACTGTTGAGGTGGGAGAGGTAGGATTTTCTTACCACCAACCTAAAAAGAAAAGCGAATGGAAAAGAAAATTAATAATGGACGAAGTAAATGGGAAAGTTTATGGGTTGTTTTTACGAAATGGCTACAATTATTTAAAAGAAATAAATACCAACACAGGCAAAGTGGTGTTAGAGAAAAAGCTAACCTTTCAATTTGTGGAAGAGATAAAAATTAAAGATGGAATGGTGTATTATACTTATAAACCTCATCAAACATTGCAGAAGAAATTTCTATATAAAGAATGGATTGAGTGATTCTAAACTCAATGCAATATCTTAAAAAGTAATTCCTTTAAAAGTTCTCCATTACTGGTAGAGGAGTTATTTACCCCCTTACTTTTTAAATCATAATCTCTCAAGTACTCAATTATTTTTACGGATTTTTTGATGGAGTAATTTCGCGCAGCGGTATGGTAATCTTGCACAAAAAAAGGATGCACTTTTAATACAGAAGCTACATTGTTTTTAGATTTATCTTTGGTGTAATGTAGTTTTAATATATTGCTAAAAAAGTTATATAAAACGGATATGGTTACTACTAGTGGATGGTCTTTTTCGTTTTTGGAGAAATGGTTAATAATCTGGTTCGCTTTTACTACATTTTTGTTGCCTATGGCTTTGTTGAGCTCAAAATTGTTGTAATCTTTACTAATTCCAATGTTTTCTTCTACAATTTCAGGAGTAATGTGGCTGCCTTCAGGAAGATTGATAGTGAGCTTGTTGAGTTCGTTAGCAATTTTACTGAGTTCAGCACCTAAAAACTCAGCAATTAATATAGTAGCTGCAGGTTCAATGGTGTAATTCTTACTTTTTAATTGTTGTGTAATCCATTCTGGAACTTGGTTATCGTATAATTTTTTGGCATCTAAATAAACGGCTTTTTTTTTCAGCTTCTTGCCAATCGATTTTCTTCCGTCTATGGTTTTGTATTTGTAACAAAAAACTAAAATAGTGGTTGGAGTAGGGTTTTCTAGGTAAGGTTCCAACTTGTCAATTTCTTTGGCTAAATGTTGTGCTTCTTTTACAATAACCACGTTATGATTGGCCATCATTGGGTAACGTTTAGCTTCACTTATAATCGTGTTAATATCGGTTTCTTTACCGTAAAGAATAGATTGGTTAAAATCTCTTTCAGTATCTTCCAACACATGCTCTTCAATATAATCGGAAATGATATCGATGTAATAAGGTTCATCTCCAGTTAAAAAGTAGATAGGATGATAAACCTTGTTCTTTAAATCGTTAAGTATGTTTTGGTAATCCATTTATTAATCTTCCGAATAAGAATATCTTAAGTGTTTCACACTAGTGCCATTGTTTTTAATTTCTTGGAGCGATTTAATACCAATTTCAATGTGCTTTTTCACAAAGTTTTCGGTTACTTTTTTATCACTTTTGTCCGTTTTTACTCCCTCGGCAATCATAGGCTGATCAGATACTAATAAAAGTGCTCCTGTAGGAATTTTATTAACGAAGCCAGCAACAAAAAGTGTGGCAGTTTCCATATCTATCGCCATTGCTCTAATCTTTCTTAAGTAAGATTTAAACTCTTCATCATGTTCCCAAACTCTTCTGTTGGTAGTAAATACAGTACCTGTCCAGTAATCCATGTCGTATTCTCTAATAGTGGTGGATACAGCACGTTGCAGTGTAAATGCAGGTAGCGCAGGAACTTCTTTGGGTAAATAATCGTCTGATGTTCCTTCCCCCCTTATGGCAGCTAATGGTAAAATAAAGTCGCCTATTTCATTTTTCTTTTTTAATCCACCACATTTACCTAAAAACAAACAAGCTTTAGGTTCAATGGCACTTAGTAAATCCATTATGGTAGCAGCATTGGCACTCCCCATGCTAAAGTTAATAATGCTAATTCCTTCAGCCGTGGCGTTAGGCATGGCTTTGTCTTTTCCTCTTATTTCAACATTGTAGGTAGAAGCAAAATCTTCTACATAATTATTGAAGTTGGTTAATAGAATATATTTTCCAAAACCTTCTAGTTCTGTTCCAGTATATCGAGGAAGCCAGTTTTTTACAATATCGTCTTTAGTGGTCATTTATTAAAATACGTTTAAAAAAGTAAGAAGGTAAATTTAGCAACATATTTTGATGATTGTTTCATCCGACCCAAAAACAATTAAATAAAAAAAGGCCCTAAGAAATTTCCTAGGACCTTTAATTAACATAAAACTTATCTATTGAGGGACACTCCGTATTTACTTAACTATTAAAAATAGTTGCAGAAACTTTTTATCTCCACGTGTTTTTGGTTGAACCATAATTATCACCTTCACCTCTTAAAAAATAAATGAGGACTATAAAAGTGGCTATTATTAAAACAAAAACAATCATATCGATTAAATATTAAGTTTCGACTGCAAATCTATGTCATTTATCGATAGAAACAAAATTTCATCGATAAAAAAATACAATTCGCCTACAAATAAGGCTTGTTAGGCTGATTTTTTTACTAGTTATTTTGTGCGATATATTCTATCTGATCGATATTTTTGATCTCAAGAATAGCAGAATATTCGTTTCCGTCAGGAGATATTCTTCTTATTCTGTAAGCGGTTTCTGTTGGCGATTTGTTTAAATCAATTTTATAAGAGTATAGTAAAGGGTGTTGATTCGGTGATTTAAAACCTTCTTTTCGCTGTATAGGTTCAAAGGTTTTCCCATCTGAAGAAGATTCTAAGATATAACTGATGTTATGTTTATTTTCAAGCACTAAAAACTTAAAATAAAGGTTATTGTTTACTTTCTTACAGGTGAATTCTTTTACATCATAGTCAACAGTCGTTTCTACTATTGGTGCAAATTCAGCTTGTTGCCTTAGTGTTTGAGCCTTAGTGTATATTGGACCAAGCAATAAGGTAAACAATGTAAACATTAATAATACATGAGGGGTTGTTGAGGTGCTTCGTTTCTTCATAATTCTTTTTTTAGAAGTTATACCGATTTAATTTCAGAATACGCTATAAAAGGCATTTAAAAAAAAGTTGTTATGGGTAATACTTTTAACCCTTTCTTCAATGATTTTTTCTTTGACGAAATTATGTAGCCAACTTTTAACA
>Ga0114931_10004111_pt1 | contig 18211 bp, 18 predicted proteins | sample 2SBtaG_FD_89579 | JGI IMG/M metagenome (GOLD analysis project Ga0114931, IMG submission 89579) | Deep subsurface microbial communities from Kolumbo volcano to uncover new lineages of life (NeLLi) - 2SBTROV14_V59a metaG | ecosystem: Environmental > Aquatic > Marine > Volcanic | place: Kolumbo...
AAAAGTATGATCGCGACGAATGTTGCGCTTCTGTTTGCCAGGCAGGGGCGACAAGTGGTTCTGGTGGATCTGGACATTGGTGGCGCCAATTTGCACATCCTGTTTGGTGTCTTGAATCCGTCGGCGACGCTGACTGATTTTATTGAGCGGAAGGTGGATTCATTGGAATCTCTGGCCCAACCTATTTCTTGGGGGTCTGGCTTACGATTGATTCCAGGAACCGGCAATACGCTGGCAACGGCCAATCTCCTGTATGCTCAGAAGAAGCGGTTGATTCGCCAGATACGATCATTGAAAGCCGATATGATTATTTTGGATTGTGCTCCTGGGGCAAGTTATCAGGCATTGGATTTTTTCCTGCTGGCTCATGTGCCCCTCCTCGTGGCCACTCCCGATCCTGCGTCGGTGATTGAACTCTCTCGGTTTTTCCAATTAGCCACGATACGAAAAGTGGCCACCAGTGGATTGTCACGGGAAGAAAAAGAGGTTAAGAAGAGGCTCAGTCGCCAAGAATTTTCCTGTATGCAAGACATTCTGGATGTGCGGGGGCAAACCCAGGATGTGAACAAGGTGGCCGTGGCATCCACGACGGCCCTTACGATTCATCCTTACCTTCTGTTCAATCGGGTGAGCGAATCGACAAAGTTGTCTGCGAGCTATTTAGAACGGATGGCCCTTCAATTTATCGGGAGAAACTTTGTGACGCTTGGCGAGATTCCGCAAGATACAGCGGTCGAACAATCGGTTCGAAACTTTCTTCCGGTTGTGGATTACGCCCCTTACTCCCAAGCCGCGATGGCCCTGACCCAAGGGTTTGATCTACTCCAACAACAAATCAAGAATGAGGAGGAAGTTAGACGGTAAGACCTTTACCGTTGAGCCAAGGTATAACCCATATCTCGCATGCAACGACCCACTTCTAACCCCTGCGTTACGGTGCCTTCGATCCAGGTGTTGTGTTGTTGCCGGTATTTTTCAGTGCACAATTGGTAGGCGGGCCCTGGGTCGGTTTCTATGCCTTTCACTCCCACCCATGTTCCCTGGACACATTCGCCATAAGGATGGCACATTTGATCTGCACGGGTAAGGCCATAGTCTGGGCGTTCATAACGATCCCACACGTCAGTGATGCAACCAGCCAGAAACACGCCAAAGAAGATCATCCATAGGTGTATGAAGCGATGCACGGTTCCCTTAGACTCTCTCATAAGGTTCAAAGACCCAGGTGGGATTGATCCATTTTGTTTTGCTCAGGCATTCATAGGACTTTTCTCTATTGGTGAGTACTTTCCGGGACAGAGCTGAAAATATCTCCGTCTCCTCTGTTGATTCAAGCGGTGCTGTTTGAGGCTCGGATATCAGGGATGGGTAGCCGGTATCCATAGTACGTTCCTCCTTGGTTGTTGAAAGGCCTCGGCCGATTCTTCTACCTTCATTATTCAATTCGGTGAATCAATGAAATTCTTGAGCATAATTTTAAGCAAGAATAATACCAGACGAGAAGAAATTAAATGGATGCCGATTCTGGTTCTAATCTGTTCTCTGTTGGTACATTAGTCTGAGCCAAATATGGGAATATCTGTGATTTTTCTTGACTCAAACAATACCCTCAGTTAATACAAGGTAGCAGTGCTTTTAAGATCGATGGTGGCGTATGGCGTCTAGAGTGGTGATTACAGGCCTTGGGGTTGTCTCCCCTATTGGGATTGGTGTGAAATCCTTTTGGGAGGCCGCTCTGGAAGGGCGTTCAGGGATTACCGCGATTTCTTCTTTGGGGAAATTTCCATTGTCTGGCTATCGCTCACGAGTGGCTGGCCAGATCTTGCACTTTGATCCAAAGGAATTTTTGGATCATCCATTCGCCGAACGAGTGGATCGGTATGCTCAGTTCGGCCTTGTTTCAACAAAGGAGGCCCTCACCGATAGCGGTCTATCCATGGACAAAGAACCTGCCCACCGGGTTGGTGTCGCCGTGGGGGCTGGGATGGGCGGCATGTTGATGGGGGAACGGGAGATCACTCAACTCTATGAAAGTTCAAAGCCATATCGGGTCCACCCAAATTTTATCCCTACCATTACGCTGAATTCCGCATCCGGGATTGTGGCCATGGCCTATGGGGCTAAGGGTCCGAATGTGACTATTTCGACCGCCTGCTCTTCCAGTGTGCATGCGCTGGGGCAAGCCTTCACCTGGATACAAACCGGCCAGGCCGATGTGGTCATTGCCATGGGGGCTGATGCCAGCATTACCCCACTGGTGTTTGCCGGATTTTGCTCTTTACGTGTTCTTTCCACCAGGTACAACGCGACTCCCGGTAAAGCCTCCCGTCCTTTTGATGCCGGACGCGACGGATTTGTTATGGGGGAGGGCGCGGGAACGTTAATTTTGGAATCGTTACGCCACGCGACTCGCAGAAAAGCAAAGATCTACGCTGAAATGGCTGGCTATGCGGCTGCCAGTGAGGCCTATCATATGGTGGTCCCTCGGGCCGATGGGTCGGATATTGCCCGCACCATGGGAGTCGCTCTTCACAATGCGAGACTTCAGACCAGCCAAGTGGATTATATCAATGCCCATGCGACCTCTACGATGATTGGTGATGAAGTAGAAGTCAAAGGACTTCGGCGTATCTTCAAGTCGCGTGTTAATAAATTAGCGGTCAATGCCACCAAATCTCTCATCGGCCATACTCTTGGCGCTGCCGGAGCAATTGGGGCGGTTGTCTCCACGCTTTCCCTCCAATCAGGCCTCATTCATCCCACTGTGAATTATGAGGATCCGGACCCCGCGTGCGCTCTTCCAGGGATTGCCTCCAAAGTACAGGAACGCCGGGTTCGCGTGGCGCTTCTTAATGCGTTTGGATTTGGGAGTAATAATGCGGTAGTGGTGTTGAAAAAGTTCTCTTGATGACGCGATGAGACAGTCTTCTCCAATAGCAAAACAGGTGTATGCCGCGTTAGGGACCTATCTGAGACGTGATCCATCTTCTTTTCATCCCGATGATTCGCTTCGTGATGATTTGGCATTGGATTCTCTTATGACGATTGAGCTGGTATACGAAATTGAATCGGCCTTTGATCTTCAAATTCCCGATGAAGACTTTGTGGAATTGCAGACCATTCAACAGGTCATTCATTATCTTGAACGTCGCACTCGACCCTCTTCCTCACACAAACGGTCCTCCTTAAAAACAAAAAAGAAAAGCCCTGTCTCTTCTCCAGGGAAAAGCGCCCCTAAACGAAAATAACCGCACGCACCCAGATTAAGACAGCGATGAACACTGGTATCTCGATAGGTGAGCTTGCTCAGTTTGTGAATGGGGAGGTTCATGGGTCCACCGAGGTGATGATCGTGGGGGTGGCCGGCTTGGAAGAAGCCCAATCCGGCGAGTTGGCCTTCGTGCTTGATCAACGGTTTGAAAAGGTGGCTCAGGAGTCACACGCTGCTGCCTTTGTCGTCGCTCATTTTCTTCCTGGCGAATCTCGTCCCCAGATTGTGACAGCCAATCCTCTCTTTACATTCACGCGTTTAGTTTCTCACTATTTTCCTCCTCCAATGCCGGCGAAAGGCATTGCCCCGGATCTGGCGAAAGGCGATGCCGTCTCGATCGGGCCGGATGCTTCGATCGGTTCCTTTGTCACGTTAGGGGATCGGGTACACATTGGGGCCAGGGTCACCCTGTACCCAGGAGTCTTTTTGGGCCATGATGTGATGGTGGGAGATGACGCGGTTCTGTATCCTCACGTCACCGTCCTTTCAGAATGTCGTATCGGCGCTCGTGTCATTATTCACAGCGGAACCGTCATTGGGAGTGATGGATTTGGATATGTTCAACAGGATGGGCGTCATCAAAAAATACCGCAGTTGGGTCGTGTGGTCATTGAAGATGACGTGGAATTGGGAGCTAATGTGACGGTCGATAGAGCCACGTTTGGACAGACCGTTATCAAGCGTGGCACCAAGATCGATAACCAGGTTCAAATCGCGCACAATGTTCAAATCGGGGAAGATTGTATTCTGGTCTCTCAAGTGGGCATCGCGGGGAGTACCACGCTCGGGCATCATGTCCTGGTGGGTGGGCAAGCCGGCATCGTGGATCACCTCCAGATTGGAGACCAGGTGAAAATTGCTGCCGGATCGGGAGTGACGAAAAACATTGAGGCCGGTCACGCGGTCGGGGGAAGAATGGCCTTTGATTATATGATGTGGCTCAAGTCGCAGGCTCTCCTCCAAAAACTGCCGGATTTGAAAAAAGAAGTACAAGCGTTGGAAGCCCGCATTCGTTCATTGGAAGAACACGCGAAGGAGGGCGAATGATCATTCGCCCGTATAATTATCCAAATTTTTTCTTCGCCAGGGGCGCGATGATGTCTCTCCAAAAAAACATCTTGGCCCAAAAAAAACCGGCCCAGGGTAGGGAAAAGGCGGCCAATGGATCGAGGGCCGCATTTCTCAATGCCAAACCTGACATGGAGATGATGCCACTAATGCAAAAAAGATAACACCATGGGACCAGCCACCGTCCCCGATGGTCTGGCGCCGCCTCACTCACCTGTTTTTTGGCTTGGTGGAGAGAGCGTGATGTCCGTTGTTTCATACGACTGGCAAAAAATGAAGGATACGCTCGAAGGAGAAATTTATGATATCGTGTTTGGCCCCACCCGATCATGATGCCTACCAGCATCAAGCCTGAACTGAATGTAAAGGTATTGATGGCATAAGACCCTTGAATGAGTTGATAAACGAGGGAGAACACGACGATGACAATCGCCAGCAGACCAAGAATACTGGAAGGAAACAGAATATAACTCCGGATGTAGTTTCGGGCTTTCTCCGATTCACCCTCCAGGCGTTTTGTTGAAATGACTTTTGCCATTGGCGATTCCTCTCTTATGCGTCAGTCTGCGTCAGGATGGAGGTTGGGTTCATCGTCAATATCTCCACGCTCATCAGAAGAACCGTTATCCATTGGTACCCGATATCGTTCCTGCAGCCACGATTCTAAATCAAGGAGACGGCACCGTTTCGAACAAAAAGGACGATCAGGGTTTCCCTCGAACAAGGCTGGTTTTTTACAAATGGGACAATGCATTTCAACCCATAAGCCCCCAAAACCAACAGATTTCACTCAGGAGTCGAAATTTTGTGTCTCAACCCCATATTCGTTCCGGGAATGAACCATATCAAACATTCTCTCAGAGTTGGAACTGGGATTCATATAAATTGGCATAGAGGCCTTGTTGATTGAGCAATTGCGCGTGATCCCCTTCCTCAAACACGGCGCCATGATCCAACACCACAATCCGATCCACATTTTGGACAGTCGATAATCGGTGGGCAATCATGAACGTGGTGCGACCTTGAATGAGATTATCGAGTCCATGCCGAATTTTCACTTCCGTTTCCGTATCGATATTGGAGGTAGCTTCATCAAAAATAACGATGGGTGGATTTTTGAGAAGAACCCTCGCGATAGCAATCCGCTGCTTTTGGCCGACTGATAATTTCACGCCCCGCTCCCCAATCCATGTATCATAGGATTCAGGCAACTCGGTAATAAAATCATGCGCGTGAGCGGCCTGGGCGGCTTTGACAATGTCCTGATGGCCGGCCGATAACTTTCCGTACGCAATGTTTTCCCTGACCGTCCCGTTAAATAAAAATGGTTCTTGTTGGACCATGCCGATCTGCTCACGGAGAAAGGTTAAGGGAAGCTCCCGAAGATCAAAGCCATCCAGCCTGATGGCTCCATCCTTTACATCATACAACCTGAGCAGCAACTTCAAAAATGTGCTTTTCCCTGCTCCGCTGTGCCCCACCAAGGCAATTTTTTCACCAGGGGCCACGTCCAGGGAAATGTCCCGTATGACGGCTATATCCGGCCGATACGAAAAAGAGACATGGGAAAATTCCACACGCCCCATGAGCCTGGGAGGGGGGTGTCGAACGTTGGGCTGATCCCTGACTTCAGGAATGGCGTCTAAAATTTCAAAGACTCTTTCTCCAGCAGCCAGCGCATGTTGAAGCATGTGATTGACGGAATGGATTTGATTGACAGGAGTATAAAAAAGGACCAGGTATGATAAAAACATGACGAGTTCCCCCAGGGTCAGATTTCCTCGAATGACTTCTCGTGAGCCATACCAGAGGGTGAGGACAGTGCCCAGACTCCCCACAAAAATCATCCCTGGAGAATAGATCGACCACAAGTACATGGCTTGGAGGTTGGCCCGGCTATACTCCCGGTTTAGGGTTGTAAACCGGCCTTGTTCGTATTCTTGCCGATTAAATCCGATGGTTTCCCGAATGCCGGCGAGGGCATCTTGAAGGTAGGCATTTAAATCGGCCGCGGATTGGCGGATCACATGATAGTAGTGATGGACGCGGCGGGTAAACCAACATCCGGTCAGCACTAAAATAGGAATAGGAACCAGGACAAGAAGCGCCAGCTTCCAATTCAAGGTGAATAAAATGATGGTGATCCCCAGCAGGGTTAGGGTGGCAGTGATGATCCCTTCGAGTCCATCGATAAAGATTCGTTCAACCTGCTCGGTATCGTTGGTGACTCGTGTCATCATGTCACCGGTAGATCGATTCTCAAAATAGTTGAGGGAAAGTCGTTGGAATGCCGAAAAAACCTGATTGCGAAGATGACACACCACTTTTTGTTCAAGCGTATTATTGAATCGGATTCTGAGTGCATTCGAAAGGTTTTTCAACCCATAGGCCAGCAGGAGGCCAAGCAACACCCAGGACAATAAGCCCATATTTTTGGAGGGAATGACATCATCAATAATGATTTTAATAAGCCAAGGAGGGAGGAGATCAAACGCCGTTGTGAAGGCGGCACAGGTCAGGGTGGCAATGGCGAGGGGACGATACGGGGAAAGAAAATGAAGAATGCGAAAAAGGGATTTCATGGAAGACCGGCATCCTAGATCACGGTAGCCGGTTCCTTCTGCCAGTACCTCTCAAACTCTTGCAATTGAGTTAACGAAGACATGTCGGACATCCGGTCTACAAATAATTTTCCGATTAGGTGGTCCATTTCATGTTGAATACAGACCGCATACAACTCTGTGGCCTCCACATCCTGTGGAGCCCCATGCCGGTCAAGCGCTTGAACTCTGACCATGGAGGGTCGCGTGACTTTTCCTCTGAGATTATCCACGCTTAAGCACCCCTCCCACATTTCTGCCTGTTGCGGTCCATAGAACACGATCTTCGGGTTGATGAGCACGGTTTCAGGAAACCCACTCTCTCCTCGACATCCCATGACAATAAGCTGTTGAGAAGAAGAAATCTGTGGGGCGGCCAGCCCAATCCCTTCGTAGTGGACCATTGTTTCAAACATATCATCAATGAAAGTCTGGAAACTCCGGCGTCCGATATGGTCGGGGTCAATGGCCTCGGCAACGGTTCGTAACACCGGATTTCCAATTTTCGCGACGGTTAATACTGACATGGTTGGCCTCTCAATGCCTCTATTCCATGAACGATCTATGGTGCGCCTTGCCCCTTTCCATGAGAGGCCGGCGCGTCAAACTTATGTTTATTGGCTTCCCACCAGGCCCGCCATTCCTTTGCCCATAGTTCCCGCGCTTCTTGGGTCGACGCCTCCCAGTCATGGGGAGAGCCTGAGAAACCTGTGAGCGCCCAAAAGGAATCTCTGGCCGTAATGGAAACATATTGTTCGGCATCGGGGATCAGCTCAATAATAATAGGTAGGACTTCTTTTTTCCTAATCCGCCGTGAGATGAAGGCCACTTCATTCCGAATGGTTGAATTGGGATCCTTCGTCAACAGTTTGAGAGCTGGAAGGACGGTGACCGGTTCCAATTTCACCGCGACACGAATGGCATGGTCTCGAACGCGGGTCATTTCCAGTTTATTAAGAGCGGTTTTCACCAGGGCATGGATGGCGGACGGATCGTTGATAATGGAAAGCGTTTCAATGGCATTGTATCTCAGGCGAGGCCCGGGCATGGTAAGGGCTTTAATAAGAAAGGGAACCGATAGCTTCCCGAAATGCACAAATTCACCCATTGCCCACAATTCCTGCCGGCCCGAGAGAAGAGGAATGAGCGCTGTCAGGCGCTCACTGTCCTGTTGCGTTAAGACAGTCGGCGCGGGAGTCGGCTGTTGAATTTTAGGAAATGTCGGTTTGGGTGGATCTTGGTAGGGCACCTGGACGAGGATGGAGAAAGGATGCTGATCCAGAGGAGCTGCTGATACATAAAGAGATCCCAGAATGAAAAGGATACCCACCCCGCTCACAATGAGCCTTGTTCTCTGTCCTATGGGATGGTTCTGTCTTCTGAAGGAAGTACCCATCATGATGGTAGTAGTCTAGATGGTTTTTCCGGAAAGGGTCAAGGAGCTGTTAGCGCACCTTGAGTTCCGTCCACGCGCGGTCATACACGCGAATGGCTGGTCCCACATCTTTCATCCATTCCATCCGGGAGAGGATGGATGGAGGAGGATAGATCGCTGGATTGTTTCGAACGGCTGGTTGGACACGAGCTTTGACCAAACGATTGGCTGAGGCAAACAACAAGCGGTTTGAGGTGGCAACCGCCACATCGGTCTCTAAGAGATAATTGATGAAGGCCATAGCCAACAGCTTATTGTCTGAGGTCTTCAAGACCGCGAGGCAGTCCGTCCACACCGTGCCGCCTTCTTGAGGCACCACATAACGGATCGATGGATGTTCCCGCATGGCTCGGGCGATTGCTCCTCCCCAGCCATGAGCCAAGACGACTTCTCCTGAAACCAATAATTGATCAAAGTGCTCACTGGTATAGGTCTTGACCAGCGGTTTTTGACGAATCAGTTTATCTCGTGCCTGTTGAATGGCCTGAGGATCGCGAGTATTGAGTGAATATCCCATTGACCGGAGCGCGACGCCGAATACTTCCCGTTGATCATTGAGCATGCTGATTCGACCGCGGTAATGATTATCCCACAATGCATTCCAACTCACCGGAGGTGATGGGATGACGGTGGCATCATATCCAATGCCCACCGTTCCCCAGAGGTACGGAATCGCATAGTGATGGTGGGGATCAAACGGGAGACCTTCCAAGTGTTTTTCAAGGAGGGACGCATGGGGGATTTGGGTGAGGTCCAATGTTTCCAACAGGCCCAGGTGAATCATGACTCCGGCCATAAAATCTGAAGGCGCCACCACGTCATAGCCTCTCACGCCACCCTGGATTTTGGCTAACAGTTCTTCATTGCTGCTGTAGGTATCAACTATTACCCGAGCCCCCGTCTTTTCTTCAAACCCTTTGAGGATATGGGGGTCCCCATAATCAGACCAGGTAAAATAGTAAAGCGTTTTTTTTGCGGGATCGTTCTGAGAAGCCTTCAAGGATTGGTCTGAAGAGTCATCGCACCCTAAAAGAGCGAAGGCCAAGATAAAAGGGATGGTCATGAAAATGGACATGCGTCTGTTAGTCTCTTAGGGACAACATTCCGTGTTTTTCTGTAAAGAAATTTTTGGTGATGTTCCAAAAGCCTTGTCTGTCAAGGGGCTGGATGGCCTTTCCGACACATCCAACTTTTTAGATCGTCTGAATTGTTCCGTCATTTTGCATTGTTCAATTTGCACGTTGCCATTTACCTTGTTGGGTTCCGGCTCGTCCTGGTCAGGACTCCGTCTCCTTCTCCTGATCGGACGATCGGCTGGTAACCGGTTGTTGTTGGAAAAACAAGGAGAGGGCGATGAATAGCATTGAGGCGACCACCAACAAAGTGGAGAGGGCATTGACCTCCGGGGTGATCCCTGTTTTGATGAGTGAAAAGACTTTGAGCGGAAGGGTCGTGGCCCCGGGGCCGGTGGTAAAAAACGTGACAACGAAATCATCCAATGAAATGGTAAAAGCCATGAGAGCCGCCCCGGCTATGGCCGGTTTGAGAAGTGGAAAGGTAATCCACCAAAACGTTTGCCAGGGAGTCGCCCCCAAGTCACGCGCAGCCTCATTGAGGGTAGGATCAAGCTTACGGAGACGGCTTTGGATGATCACCACCACCAGGGGCAGATTAAAAACGATGTGACTGATAGTCACCGATAATAATCCCAGTGGCATACGGACCATCACAAAAAAAAGCAGGAGCGCCACACCCATAAGAATTTCCGGGATCACCAGAGGCGTCAGTAATGTCATGGTGAGCAGCCTCCATTTCTCCATCGCTCTTTGATGGAGCACAATGGCGGCTCCGGTTCCCATGATCACGGAAATCAGTGTTGAACTGCCGGCAATCAGAAGACTGTTTTTGGTTGCCTCCCATAATCCTCGGTTGTGCAGCAACTGCCGGTACCACTCCAGAGAGAATCCATCCCATGTCACGGCCATGGGAGAATGATTAAAAGAAAACAGGATCAGCAAGAGGACCGGCACATAGAGAAACCCCAAGGTGCCGAGGCCCCAGCTCCATAATATCAGCCGTTGAATGTTCATCCTCTATGAACCAAATCCAGGTGTTTGCCGAGACCGAAGAGAATCACGAGAACCAGACTCATGAGCACAAAGGAGGTGGCGGCGCCAAATGGCCAATCCCGCACGACCAAAAATTCCTGTTGAATGAAGGTTCCCAACATCATGCTCTGCCCGCCTCCCAACAAATATGGCGTAATGAAGGCCCCAAGAGAAGGAATGAAGACCAATAGCGATCCGGCGATGATTCCTGGCCGAGCGAGAGGAATGATGACCCTTCCCAATACGGACCAGGAGCCGGCATACAAGTCTCGGGCTGCCTCTTCCAAGGAGAGAGGAATTCGTTCAATGGCGACGACTAATGGGAGAATCATAAACGGAAGATACCCGTACACCAGACCCACCAGGACCGCCCCATCCGTGTATAAGAGTTTGAGGGGATGGGAGGTGAAGCCCCCCATGGTCAGGGCGGTATTGATCACGCCATCGGCGCGAAGAAGAAAGAGCCAGGCATAAGTGCGCACTAAAAAATTTGTCCAAAAGGGAATCATCACCAATACCAAGACAATGGTCCTCCAGCGGGATGAGGCTCGGGCGATCCAATAGGCCATGGGGAACCCGAGGATCAAACAAATGAGGGTGGTGGCGAGAGCCATGGCCATGGAACGAAGGTAGATCGTGAGGTACAGGGCATCGAAGAGACGGATGTAATTGAGGAAGGTGAATGTCCATTCGACTTTGCCATAGGTCCCTCGCGTGGAGAAACTCATTCCGAATACCAGGAACAGCGGCACGACAAAGAAGGCGAATAAAAATAGTAAAACGGGAAATAAGGGTGACCGACAAGAATGAGGGGCGAATCGAAAGGAGTGAAAGACGTTCACAAAGCGTTGAATGGTCAGACGGTCAAGAGGAAGCCTGCGGAAGCGTGCCATTGAACGAAGACGGATTGTCCTGAATGGAGGATGGGTGGTTGGCCAGGGCCTAACGGCGTTCGAGCCATCCATTCAATGCCATGGAAAAGATCGAGGTGATAGAGCATTTCTTTTCCATTGAACGTGGCTTTTTGAATCATGGCCGGCAGGCAATTGTCAAATCCATTTTGATCAGCTTGGAGAGAAAGATGAAGGCGCTCTGGGCGAATGATTATCGTGACGTTGTCGGCAATGCTCACTTCAGGGGGGCATCCGGCAAGAATATTTTGAAAATGGCTTCCTTCCATCCTGCACTGCTCCCTTTGAATATCCGTGATCCGGCCCATCAGATGGTTGGACTCACCCATGAATTGGGCCACGAAAGTACAAATTGGATGTTCGTAAATTTCCTGTGGCGTGCCAACCTGAAGGATCCTTCCCTTCTGCATGATTGCGAGTCGATCAGAGAGCCGCATGGCTTCTTCTTGGTGATGTGTGACACAGACGAAGGTACTCCCCACCTGTTTTTGTATCTGCCTGAGTTCTTCCTGCATGTCCTAACGCAGTTGTTGATCAAGGGCACCCAAGGGTTCATCCAGGAGCAAGACGGCTGGCCGGTTGATCAATGCCCGGGCCAAGGCCACCCGCTGTTGTTCTCCTCCGGACAGACTTGAGGGGAGGCGAGCGTGTTTCTGTCCCAGGTGAACCAGTGCTAACATCTCTCGGACTTGTTGATTGATATCCGGCGTTGATCGACGCCGCATGTTGAGACCAAAGGCCACATTATCAAACACCGTCAAGTGTGGGAAAAGAGCATATTGCTGGAAGACCATGTTGACGGGACGCTGGTTGGGAGGGGTATGGGTCATAACCTGATTCTGAATGATGATTTCGCCATGGTCTGGTTGGTCCAGCCCGGCGAGAAGACGAAGTGTGGATGTTTTGCCCGCTCCGCTGGGTCCTAAGATAGAAAAGAATTCGCCTTGGTAGATCTCCAGGGACAGGCGGTCCACACTCAGTGTTTCCCCATGCCGCTTGGTCACGTCTGATAAACGAACACTGATGGGTCGAGACATGGCTTTCCTTCTCTCACAGGAGTTGGCAGCAAGCAAAGGACGAGGAAAAACCAATAGGGAAATGTGTGACGGGGGAATGTCCCGACACACAATGTGAAAAGGCGAAAAAGAATCTTTCGTGAGTCGTGACCATTGATGGAAGGGGTTGTTTGGAAATGTGAGGTTATAGATTCGATTCTAGAGAGGGGTGCGGAAGGATGTCAATTTTTGAATGAACGAGGAATTGGCAGAGCCTTTTTTCTGAGGGAATCAATATGCTATGAGAAAGAGACCACGGCGGACATCATCATGAGAGTGATTGCAGGAACGCAAAAGGGACGGCGACTGCTGTTTTCAGTGGAAAGCCACATTCGACCGACATCCGGGCGGGTGAAAGAGGCCTTGTTTTCAATACTGGGTACGCGAATGATAGGCGCCTCTCTGTTGGATTTGTTTGCAGGGACCGGCGCCGTTGGACTTGAGGCTCTCAGCCGGGGAGCGCGCCAAGTTGTCTTTGTCGAACAGAGAGCACCTTCCCTTCGGCTGCTCCGGGAAAATATTAAACGGTGTGGGTCTCCTCCTGAAGCGACCGTGATTGCCCGGGATGTGTGGCATTTCTTACGGTTACCTCAAGGAAATTCAGGCACTCCCTTTGATATTCTGTTTGCCGATCCTCCCTATCAGTCAGGCAACATTGAAGCACTCTTGTCCTTGGTCAGTCAGCATGGTACGCTTGCCCCGGATGGAGTGTTGATCGTTGAACATCCGAGTTCAGCGGGACTTCCTTCGCAAGTTGGCAGGCTTCTCCGGTTTCGTGAAGCGCAATATGGGGATTCTGCCCTCACATTCTTCGACCACGCTCAACCAACGCGGTAACATGCGAATAGGCATTTATCCAGGGACGTTTGACCCGATTACCTGTGGACACACTGACGTCCTATCCCGGAGTCTTCGGATTTTTGACCATGTGATTGTTGCGGTTGCCCCGAACCCTCGGAAGACCCCGCTCTTTAACCTGACCGAGCGACTGGAGATGGTTCGTATTGTGACGAAAGATATTCCCCATGTTGAAGTAGAGGCGTTTCCCGGTCTGTTGGTTCACTATGTGCGTGATCGTGGGGCACAGGCCATTATTCGCGGGTTGCGGGCTGTCTCTGATTTTGAGCATGAATTTCAAATGGCGCTGCTGAATCGGAAATTGGACGAGAATCTTGAAACGGTTTTTTTAATGGCTAGTGAAGAATATTCCTATCTCACGTCCAGCATGGTGAAGGAAGTAGCTTCCCTGAAGGGCCCTCTCCATGATTTTGTGCATCCTGACGTAGCCGAACGGTTACAGAAGAAGTTTGCTGTTTCTTGAGGAAGGGTTACGACTCAGGTGGATAGGCTGAAGGCTTTTAGGGGGAAGCAAGCATGATCAGACAACAGGATTTGTCACTGATTGAACCCAAGGTCGTTGAAATCGAGAAGGCCTTGAGTGGCTTGATACGAGTGTGCCGTACTGAGTCACACCCTTCAACCTTCAGCCTAAATACCTGAGTACTTACGAGGAATGATGAAATTAGCAACTCGCACAACGAGGGTTGGCCCTTCTCCGACTCTGCAATTGACCGCCACTGTGAAAAAGATGAAGGCGGATGGGATTGATGTGGTGAATTTTGCCGCTGGTGAACCGGCTTGCGACACCCCGGATTTTGTGAAACGGGCCGCGCAACAAGCCATGGACGCCGGGTTTACAAAATATACTCCCGTCACGGGGATCGAGGAGCTAAAAGAAGCGATTGTTGAAAAATTTCATCATGAACTCGATATTCACTATGAGCCCTCGCAAATTTTGGTCTCCTGTGGAGCGAAGCACGTACTCTACAATGTGTTCCAAGCTCTCTGTGAGAGGGGGGATGAGGTGATCATTCCAGTGCCGTATTGGGTTTCCTATCCTGCGCAAGTGGCCCTCTCCGGTGCCAAAGCGGTGTTTCTTCAAACGGAAGAGTCATCCAACTATGCCATTGATCCCAGTGCCCTGCAAGCTTGTGTGAGTCCGAGGACAAAGGCGCTTATCCTCAATAGTCCCTGCAACCCAACGGGGGCGATCTATGATCGCAAAACCTTGGAAGCGATTGCCGAGGTGGCCTTGCGGCATGATTTGGTGATTATCTCTGATGAAATCTATGAAAAGATGTTATACGACGGCCATCGGCATCTTAGTATCGCATCCTTGGATCCCGAAGTGGCCAAACGAACGATTGTGGTGAATGGCGTGTCTAAAACATTTGCCATGACCGGTTGGCGTATTGGCTTTGCAGCGGGTCCTCAGGCTCTTGTGACGGCGATGGGTCACATTCAAAGTCAAAGTACGTCAAACCCCACCTCCATTTCCCAAAAAGCCGCGGTTGCCGCTCTGAAGGGCCCTCAGGATTGTGTGCAGCACATGGTGGAACAGTTGAATCAGCAGAGGCAGTTGATGGTGAAACGCTTGAATGACCTTCCCGGCGTTCAGTGTACGATCCCTTCGGGTGCATTTTATGCCTTTCCCAATATCAACGTCTTGCTTGGTCGCCATCATGCCCATGGCGCTATTCAGTCTCCAAGCGATGTAGCCAACTTTTTGCTGGCCGAAGGCAAGGTCGCTTGTGTTCCCGGCGAACCCTTTGGCAGCAACGTCCATCTTCGGTTGTCCTATACGCCCCGCCTTGATGTGATCGAACAAGGGGTGGATCACATAGAAGAAGCCATTCAAAAGCTGGTATAGGAGCCTGTCCGAGATTAGCGATCGTTACGAGGTTGAGCTGGTTTGAGTCAGATTTTTTGATCGTTTGAGGCGAATAGTGGGGACTATTGAACGAAAAGGATCGGAAAATCTGGACAAATCCGGCGCACCCGCAGTAGATCAGTCTAATCTCGGACAGGCTCCTAGGGTGCCACTATCTTGACTTTGGCAAATTCAGTGTTACCTGAAAGATCAATGCCTAATTGATAAATCCTTGCAAAGGGGGATGACGTGCCGATTTATGAGTATGAATGTACGACGTGTGGAAAACGATTTGAAATCAAACGAAAATTCTCTGATCCTCCCATTCTCAGTTGTAAGGCTTTTGCTTGTTTAAAAGATGAACCCGTCAACAAGCTCATTTCCGCTCCTGCCATTGTGTTTAAGGGGTCCGGTTGGTATGTGACGGATTATTCAGATAAACTAAAAAATCCACACGAACCTCCGGCTGAAGGAAAAGCTGGAGGAAAAGCCGGCGGAGAAAAAGCAGGTGAAGCAAAAGCCGGTGAAGCGAAAACAGGTGAAGCGAAAACAGGTGAAGCGAAAGCCAGTAACGGGTCTGCCAGTGAAAGCAGCTCGATCAGCCATGAGAGTCATGGGTCCAGTTCTCAGTCTGCCTCGGCTTCAACCAGGTCTGCCGGTTCCTCTCCGTCCCCACCGTCTTCTACCGCTGAACAATCCACTTGACACCATCCGCTTCCATCGCTACGCTCGGTTCACCGGGAGGGGTTGAAAGCGGAGATCGGATGGGCTATCCCCTTCAGTATGGTAAAGTTTGACGAAGTATCCCTCATTTATTATTTCATCGTGACGTTTTTTATGGAGAAGGTAGCAATGAAAAACAGGTTGTTCGTTGAGACAATGTGCCGGCGAAATCTTCAAATCATGTTGGTGTTCTTTCTTGTGGCTCTTTTCAGTGGAGGGGTTCCCTGGGCCAGCGCAAAAGAATCGTTCCGGATTGCCGTCATTGATCCCCAGAAGATTATTGAAAAATCCAAAGCGGGCAAACGTGCCCTTGAAACTTTGAAAGAGCATGCCAAGGCCCGTGAAAATATCATGAAGAGCGATAAGAAGGATCTTGAGGATCTTCAACAGGAATTAAAGACCTCCCAAAAAACGTTAAGCCAAGAAGAATTCAAGAAGAAGCAAGAAGACTTTGCCAGGAAAGTGCAAGAATGGCAAAAGCGTGGGCAGGAATATCAAGCTGAACTAACCGGCAAACAGCAAGAAATGGTCAACGAATATATGAAAAAAATCGAAAAGGCGACCAGTGTCGTGGCCAGGCGGCATGGATTTTCATTGGTGTTGGACAAAGGGAGCGAGTCAACTTTTCGGATTGTGTTGTATAACCGTAAGGGATTGGATATTACCAATGAAGTCGTCAAGGAATTTGATCATCTCTATAAGTAATGAACAGTGCCTGAGTCCGCTTGTTTGTGGACGAAGTATGAGCTTGTTATTCCATGCGTGGAGATGTGTGTTGACCCTGGAAAATTTTCAGGAATTCTGTCGCTTCTCTTAAGGGCAACCCCCTTTTTCTGTGATCCTAGGAGACCGATGTTTCAGGGATCCTTTCGGTTTCTTGTTGCTTCAGTTTTTCATCATCTTCTCTTTGTTTTCTCAAGCGACCAACCCTCATACCTGTTCTTTCATGCAAAAAGGCATGGAATCGTCAGTTGTGACGATCTCAGAAATGGTCCTTTCCACACTCTCTCACACAAGGAGGTGTTACCATGAGTAGTTTTCGACCTCCCGGCCTTGGTCCCATCGTGGGCCATACCACGGCCACATCCTGCCGGTTATGGATCCGCGCTGAAGATCCGGGTGATCTTGGCGCGGTGAAAGCACGGGATCGTCGAACCATTGGTATGATTTCCCTTTTGAAGGACAATGGGAAACCGGATCCCAATCGAACCTTTTACTTTCGTCTTCGGAGGGAATATGATCGGACCGGTTCCTTTACGTTGGGTGAAACTAAGAGTTTCGAACAAGAGCAGGATCTTCCGCTGGAACCTGATAAAGCCTATCGGGTTCGCATGGCGACCTTGTCCCTGGATGATAGCTTTGATGAGGACGAAGAGGTGGAGGATGAGGTCCTCCTCCGGTTGCTTCCGAATCCCAAAGTTTGGGCAAAAGAATTTGAAAAATTATCCAGCGATGAGAGTAAACGGTATGAGGCGAATTTCCGTACCTTTCCGGCAGGCCACGTCAAGAACCTGAGTTTTCTTCTTGGTTCCTGCCGATATCCAGGATTTTGGTTTTTGAAAAAAAAGTCTGACAGAATTTTCAAGCCCATGTTACGCCATCTTCAACAGAATCCCTATGGAAGTGATCCCAGATTCGTTCTGATGGTGGGCGATCAGATTTATGCGGACATGTTTAACAAGGCGGTTCCCGTCGGGTTGGCGGATACATTTGAAGAATTTCAAGATCGATACCATGATGCTTTTGGAAGTCGACACATGCGGCAACTCCTCCGGTCCGCTCCGCACTATATGATCCTGGATGATCATGAAATTGAAGATAATTGGACTCAAGATCGCGTGCAAACCCGACAGAAACGTGTCTTGTTTAACTTGGCGATTGAGGCCTATAAGAATTATCAATGGAGTCATGGTCCGAAGAACTATGGCCAGCGTCTCTATTATAGTTTTGAGTATGGGGGATTCCCGTTTTTTGTGCTCGACGGTCGGACCCAACGGTATAAAGAGGATGTTGAGGACGCATTAGAAGATAACCATTTACTTGGACGGCCATCGCCGGATCCTGGGTCAGAGCCTTCCCAACTTGAAATTTTGTGCCGATGGTTGAGCCGCCAACAGGAGATTGTCGGTCATGCTCCGAAATTTATTGTGTCCTCCAATGTGTTTGTTCCCAATTCCATTCGAAGCACCCGTGGAAAGAGACAAAAAAATGAGAGTGATTCCTGGCCGGCGTTCCCAACGACCAGACGCTATTTATTGAATCACATCGTTTCCAAGGGCATTCGGAATGTCGTGTTTCTTTCGGGAGATATTCATGCCTCCTGTGTGGCA
>Ga0114931_10004112_pt1 | contig 18211 bp, 22 predicted proteins | sample 2SBtaG_FD_89579 | JGI IMG/M metagenome (GOLD analysis project Ga0114931, IMG submission 89579) | Deep subsurface microbial communities from Kolumbo volcano to uncover new lineages of life (NeLLi) - 2SBTROV14_V59a metaG | ecosystem: Environmental > Aquatic > Marine > Volcanic | place: Kolumbo...
GCCAGCCTGATCTATAACGGTTACTGGTGGAGCCCGGAGCGGACCATGCTGCAGCAGATGATCGATGCCTCCCAGGCGACGGTCAACGGTGAGGTGCGCCTGAAACTCTACAAGGGGCAGGTGCAGGTGGTCGGCAGAAAATCCGCAAGTGATAGCCTGTTTGATGCGGAGATCGCGACCTTTGAGGACGATGCCGGGAAATATAATCAGCAGGATGCCGCAGGTTTCATCAAATTGAATGCCCTGCGGCTGCGGATCGCCGCCAGTCAGAAAACACAGGGCTAAGCAGCAGGCCGGAGGAGTTAAGATGCGCATACTTCACACCATGATCCGGGTGGGGAATCTGGATCGCTCGATCAAGTTCTATACCGAGGTGCTGGGTATGCACCTGCTGCGGTTGCAGGAATACCCCGAAGGTAAATTCACCCTGGCCTTTGTAGGCTATGAGGATGAGGCAGCGGGTGCGGAGATCGAACTGACCCATAACTGGGGTGTGGATCACTATGAGCCAGGCACCGGCTTCGGTCACATCGCCATTGCAGTGGACGATGCCTATGCCGCCTGTGAGGAAATCAACCGACGGGGTGGCCAGGTGGTGCGTCCCGCCGGCCCCATGCAACATGGAAGCACGGTGATCGCCTTTGTGGAAGATCCCGATGGCTACCGTCTGGAGCTGATCCAGAAGAAGCCGTGAGGCTTCAAGCGGCGCTGCAGCAATCTGCTGATGCGCCGATGGCGGCCAGATAGGCGCTTTCCAGATTGTCCGCCTGGTATTGTTGGCAGCATCGTCGGGGACTGCCGATAAAGCAGACCTTCCCCTCATGAAGAATCGCCAGCCGGTCGCAAAGGCTTTCAATGTCATTGAGCAGATGGGTGGTAAAGAACAGGGTTTGCCGTGCTTGGCGCTGCTGTAGATAGCGCTTGAACAGGGCCCGCGCCTTCGGGTCCAGTCCGCTCATGGGTTCATCCAGCACCAGCAGATCCCGTTGGCTGAGAAAGCAGGCGCTTAGGCCGAGTTTTTGTGCCATCCCTTTTGAGTAGTTACGCACGGGTCTGGATAGCGCACCGGGGTTCAGATCCAGGTGGCGGAAGATGGTGTCTATCTCGCCACGGTCGTGCTGTTTGCCATACAGTTTGCCCGTATAGTCCAGAAACTCACGGCCGGTGAGATAGTAGGGCGGATTAAAGTGTTCCGGCAGGAAGGCAAGCCTGGCACGGGCGGCGGCGTGATGATGGCTACGGCCAAAGATGCGAATCGTGCCGCTGTCGATATGGCAGAAGTCCAGCAGGCTTTTGATGAGTGTCGTTTTACCGGCGCCGTTCATCCCCACCAGGCCGAAGTACTCACCTTCCCTGACCTGTAGATCGATGCCCGCCAGCACGGCGTTGTGACGATAGCCTTTGTGCAGGGCGCTGATTTGGATAGCCGGATCATTCATCTTCGGGTGGAATTACTGCAAGTATCGGGCCTGTTGCCCTGGGTGCCGCAGTCGACCGCTTGGCGGAGCGATCAAGCTGATGATGCTAAAGAAGATCCATAGCACAGCTGCGGAATCCGGGGCGACATGGGCCCTGTTGTCTTTTCGAAAGAGGCAAAAATCGTCAAGGCCCGCCGCGGCGGGCCTTGACGCTCAAGATCAATGAAGCAGGTGACAACTACATGATAAAGACGCCACCGCAGTCTGACTGCGGATTGGCCACCGCGATTTGATAAGTGCTGGTGGCACCCGCTCCGGCACGGCAGGTATTTCTATTAATGCCTCGATCGATCTGGAAAGACCCAGTACGAGGAATACCGTCGTCCACCTTGCGGTCCAGCTCGGCGACCACTTCCACCGGGAGTCCCCGACCGATGCGGAGTTCATGGGAATTGCGGTTGGTCCCGTCGGCGGCAGAGCCCCAGGAAAACATCATCGGGGTGCCATAGCTGTTGATGGCGCAGGTGGTGGCGGGACAAGTCAGAATATTGCCGACGGCTGTACCATTATAACTGCCGGTGATGAAACCGGCGGCGGACAAATGAAGCCAGAATAATCCGCGGTCATTATTGGTATTGACCAGGCCATTGCCGTTGCCATTGCCGCCTCCCGCACCACCGGTGACCCCGGGGATGTTGACAGAGGCCTGGGCATAATCCCCCGGGACGGCATGATAACGGTCCTGAAAGGCGAAGAAGGCCGCCTTGATGGCATTGGCGCTATCGGCCAGGTTGCGCACCTTGGCGCTGGTGATCATTTCCTGTCCCTTGAGCACACCACCCAGTAGCAGGCCGATGATGACCAGGACGATGGCGATTTCAATCAGGGTAAAACCCTGTTGTTTTTTGATCATTGCAATTGCTCCTCAAATCACTGAATTTTGCTCAAAACTCCCTGCTCTCCCTTGAGCTGCTGCAAGCGTTCCTTCAGAAAATGCAATTCATTGGCATACGTGATCTGCCCACTGTTCAACAGTCCGCCAAGTAGAATTGTGGCTGCCCGCTTTTCCCCCATCCCCTCCAGGACGAAGATCTGCAGCTGCCGCGCCCAGTGTGGTGCCTGGGCTTCAGTAGTATTATCGGTTATCGCCCGAGCATACTTTAATGCCAGGGGCAGATCCTTGAGGCGGTGTCTGGCGACCAGCACCGCATGGGCCATCCAGGGCCACCGTTCACCCGGTGCCTCAAGAAATTTCTTGTATATAAAATCAAGCATTAATCTTTGCCGGAGGGGGTCAGGCACCTCGCCGTAGAGCCGCGCCGCCGCCAGCAGGGGGTAGTGTCCCCGGGGGTCCAGTTGGAGGATGTGATCCAGCCAGCCGCGCAGCCGTGGATAGTTCAGCTGGCGGAAGGGGATGCTGATGCCGGGCTGATTATCGAAAGATTGCAGCCACAGATCCAGTCCTTTGGCCAGGGCGACGGGTTCCCCCAGGGCGGCCAGGCGCAGTACGGCCATGGCGGGTGTTGCCGGCAAGCTCGTCGCACGTGCGGTGGGGGTGGGCTGGAACTGGTGCCAGGCCAGTTGCAGTAACAGAATGCCACCCAGCAGGGCCTGCAGTACGCGTGGCACCTGATGGATGGGCCTTTCCTGGCGAGAACGGAAGGGATGCCACAACATCAGCTTCAGAGATTCTTGCGGTAGAGGTCAAACAGTGCCACAGCGGACAGCAGCAGCAGGTAAATCAGAGCTTGTCCGGCCTGGACGCCGATCTGTTCCCAGCCGCCGTGGCCGTATACCAGCCAGTCGCTGCGGCTGAAGCGATCCAGATCGGGCAGCAGGTAGGCCAGGCCATCGATCAGGGTGCTGAAGGCCCGCTGCGACAGTTCGTCATGGCGGGCCAGCGGCCCGTGGGCGATCAGTTGAAAGGCGGCGATGCTGCGGCCGGCCAGGTAGAAGGCGAGCAGGGCGCTGATGGCGCTGGTGGGCTGGCTCAGGCCGGTGGCAAATACCAGGCTGGCGGCACAGACGATCAGCAGCTCCAGCATCAGCGACAGGCTCCAGTAGAGTGCCGGTGCCACAGGGCTCAGGAACATCATCAACAGGCAGGCGGGCAGGACGCTAAGGATAGCCACCAGGCTGTAAGCTGCCAGTTTTCCCAGATAGTAGGCAGCCCTGGGTAATGGCAGGGAAAAGGCCAATTCAATGGTCTTGTCGCTGAATTCCCGCTGCACACTGGTGATCACAAAAATGGCCAGCAGAAAGACCATGGCCAGGCGCAGCAGGGCGGCGGCCAGTACCGCCTGGATCTGCCGGCTCTCTGTGATGGCGATCTGGCCGCTGAACAGTGCTACACCGAGGCAGGCCAGCAGGGCCATCAGCAGCAACCAGCCGTAGCGCGTACGCAACGCCTCCAGCGCGGTGTAGCGGGCGATGGAAAAGACAGCGCGATAATGTCGCTTCAAGGCAGTACCCCGGCGCTTACCATGCGGTTGAAGAGAATATTCGCTGACAGCCAGATAATCTGGTCATCGAATTCCCTGCCGGCCACGGCATTGTAATCGTGGCTCACGAAATAGTTGTCATTGTCGCGGTTTTCCAGCTCATCTGCGCTGAGGGGCGGGTTGAGGGTGTAGTCGCGTTTGGCGCCGGACCAGACCAGCGCCGGAACGTTTTCCGCCATATCTCCCGGAGTATTGCAGTTGGCGGGCGCTGTGCTGAAAACCCGCAAAATACCGTTGGCGGTGCCGCGGGTGGCCAGATTGAAGCCGGGGTTGCCGCTGAAGGCCCCGTTGACGGTATAGATCAGCGGATTGCCCCAGGGATCGGTGCCGGTGACGCCCAGGGTCGCATAGGGAAGCGCCCCGTTATTGATGTTGCTGCTCAGCTGAGGGCAGGGCGCGTTTTCCAGGCCATTGCCGTTGGTGTCGGGGCAAGGCAGACGCCCATTGACGGTGGCGAAACCGATCAGGGCATCGTTGACTTGCCTGAGCAGCTTCTGATTGTCGCTGCGCCGCTGTTGTTCCCTCTGGGACGAGAGGGATCCCAGCAGTCCGCCCAGTAGCAGCGAAACGATGACCATAACGATAGCCAGTTCAATGAGGGTGAAACCCTGTGCAGGTATGTGCTGTTTATTCATGGGAAGACCACCAGAAGTTGATCATTGGAAAGGCTATCGACCGGTAGTCGTTCAAAGATCAGATTGATGCCATCGCTGTTTTCAGCACTGTCCAGGAGATTGTTGATCATGGGCGGCAAAGGAGGCCTGAGCTGGCCGGCCAGCGGCGGGCCGGCGGCAAGGAGGATGGCTGCCTTGTCATTATTCGGGGTCGGGGTGTTCAGTGCCGTGATGCAGGCGGGTGGTGCACAGGCGGGCGCCACTGCATACCAGATCAACTGGTCCCAGGCATTGGCGGCGAACCAGGCGGGCAGGGCCGCCGTGGGGCTTGCCGTCCAGTCCGGCGTGGTACAGGGATTCAGCGAGGCGGGCAGGGTGCCGATGCTCAGGGGGACAAAACCCTGGTTAACATTATTGTCGCAGGCCTGGGAGGCATCGCCCGGCGTGGCAGCGTAGGGAAAGGTGCCATTATCGTTATAATAATTTCGCAGTTGGCGCCGTACTTCCTGGAGGACGCGACGTTCCGTTGCCTGCAGGAGTTCGGACTGCGTGAGACTCAGCAGCTGATCATTGAAGTTGCCTGCCGCCGTGGTGACGTAGTTGTTGTCGTTATCGGCATTGTCGTTTTCCAGATACTGGAGGGGATCATTCTGTGCGGCGGGCAGGCGATTCTGCCCTTGCATGGCGCTGCCGGGCGCCATAATGACGGCCGCGATGGCAGTGGCCCCACCATCAATGCGCAAGGCGGCGGTGGTTTCGCTGTTGATATGCCACTGCCATCGAAGCTTGGTGCCAGGGCATACCACAGACGCGCATTGCCGGCATCTCGAAGATCAGCCAGCCCCAGCGTTTTCCAGGGCAGTCGGGCAAAGGCTGCTGTACAGGGGCCGGCGGCCGGTGGCGGCGGATTGCTGATGCCATCATTGTCACTGTCCGGGCAGGGGAGTACCCCCGGTTGTTGCCGGGAGCCCAGGGCATAGCCCAGCAGTGCTGCCTTGGCCTCGCCCAATGCTGCTGCACTGCGGCTGTTATTGCTGATCGAGAGCTGACTGCCGTTGAGACGGGTCAGCAGCAAATAACTAGCACTCACCACAATCAGGGCGACCATCAGCAGCAGGACGACCCCGCGCTGCCGGTAGGCGGAGGGGCTGTTGTGCCATGCCTTGCCGTAGCGCGTGCTCATTCATCTGCTGCCTTTGCGGCGCTGTGGTCGCCAGGGGCGGGAGGCGCTGCGGTCTGCAGGTAGGCTTCAGTGATGCGGCCACTGGCAATATCCACGAGCTGACCGGCTTTGATGATTCGTGATTGACTGGCTGTCGGTAAGCGCAGGCGGACGCGTCCCGAGTCGAGCACCCGGATGCGGGCACCTCCGGGGGCTCGGTGCCCGCTGAGCAGACTGCCATTGATCCATACCCGGCGCCTGCCGTTGCTACCCAGCAGGGTGCCATTCAGTTTCAGTTGCTGTACTGTGGAGGCTGTTTTTGCCGTGGCGTTTTTTTGCCCTGGAGCTCGTGCCTTAGCGTGCAGCGCCTGATCCAGCATGGTGCGCTGCTGGGGGGTGGTGAATAGCCGCCCCAGCTTGTCTGCCCGGGAAGTTTGCGCGTTGCCCAGCATTGTCAGCAGGCCGAGCAGCAGGATCAGGTGACGGTCCTTCATAGCTTGCCATCCTCCCTGTCCGGCTGGTCTGCTGAACGCTCATGGAGGGTATACCAGCGCAGTTGGCAGTCGGCGACGATATTGGTCTTGTCCCGTTTAATCCCTTCCTCGCTGAACATCGGTTTCAGCGCGCAGTGTTCAAGTTCATAGTGCCCGCGGTGTTTGCTTTGCAGCTGATCGAAGAATCGTAGCAACTGAGCTTCATGGGCCAGCTCCAGGTGCGGCTGCATTCTGCTGCTGTAGAGCGTGAAGGGTGAGTCCTCTGTTGATACCGGGTCGATCTGTTGTTGTTGCATGCGGTATTCCAGCCGGTAGAGATGCTGACTGAGGGCGCTGTCGCGTACCGCTGCCACCCACTGCAGCCGTTGTTCCTGACCGATAAATCCCGATTGCTGCAGTTTGCGGTAGCGCTGGCGATGAGTCTGGATCAGGTGCGCATCCGCTGCCAGCTGCTGATAGCTGGCCTGCAGCTGCTGCAGCCGGGTGAGTTGCTGTTGAAAAATTTCGCGGCGCTCATTTTTCCATAACAGGCTTGCGCCCACCAGCAAGGTGGTCACGCCGAGGAAAGCGGCATAGCCGCCCAGCGTGCTACGCATCTGTTGCCATAGCAGCGCAGGCTTCATGGCTGATTGACCGCCATGACGATACGCAGGACAAAGGGGGCGGCGTTTTCCCGTGCAAGACTGCCGACCACGCCCTCCAGATGCGTATTGGAAGCACTATTGAGGGGTTGTTTAATCAGTTCGGCGCGGGTGACGCCCGGCTGTGCCGCCAGCCGTGTGGCCAGTTGCCGGAGGCGTTGCTCCGCCCGGACGTAATTGCCATCGAAATTGCGAATATGACCGCTGACTGTGGCAATGGCGTAGCGCATCCCCTGCAGTTCCGGCGCTGGCTGATTATCTCGGGAGTCCTTGTCTGACCCAAGCTCCAGTTTGCTGGTGCTTGCCCAGTCCAGGTTGTCCAGGGCCAGGTCCGGGGCGCGCATCAGTACGCGGCCGATGAGCTGCATCAGTATCCGGGGGTTCCCTCGCCTGTGGTCAATGCGTGTGGCAAGATCGATGGCGGAGACCATGTGCGCTGCATTGACGCTGTTTTGCGGCAAGTCCTTTTTAGCGGTAAGAAAACGTGTTTCGCTGCTGCTCAGCAGTGGCTGAAGCCGCTCGGCCTGATGTGTCAACAGCAAGCCGTCGGCGAGATTGAGACCTGACCACAACAGCCCGCTGGCACCGGTGAGCAGGGTAGCCATCTTCAGCGCTTTGCGCCACTGCAGGGCGAAATAATGCTGCCGGTGCTCCGTTTGGGCATAATGATTGGCCGGTCCTGACTTGAGCTGCAAATGGACAAATAGTGCCTCACTATCGGCACCTGAGGGGTAATCTGTGCAGCCAATCTGTGCAGCCAGTTGAGCAATATCATGGAAATGAAAATGCATCTTGTCCTGATCCGGGCACTGTCGCTGTGCGATCTTCAGGCGCTCTATTTCATTGATGATAAAGAGCTCAAGACTTTCATCCTGGGCAAGCAGCTTCAGGCTGAGCAGGTAGCGGTGGGTTTTTTCCGCTTCGGCAATGAGCGTCCTGCCGAAGGCGTCAGTGCTGTTGTCGGACAAGGGCGCCAGACGGCTGAAATGGAGCCGGCCGTTCTTGATAAAAGATTCCCGCAGGCTGTGGTCTCCCTGTTGGGTGACCAGCAGGCATGTATTACCGGCGCCCAGTGGCTTCAGCAGGCGTCTGCTGAGAATCGGCAGGGAGATAATGCCCTGCAGGGGCATGTGATGCCGCTCAAGAATATCGATCCAGACCCGCAGTAAGTCCGGATTCGTCAGGGCGCTGAACAGTACGCGATCATCACGTCGACCGCTGCGCTGCCTGCCGATGTAACAGCTGGATCGAAATGCCGTGGTGCGGAACAGGCGCGCCCGGTGGCGTTCATGTAATGCCCGGCGGTCGCGGCCACGGGCATGAGGCAGGTTCACTTCCCGGAACTCCTCCTCGATCAGATCGGTCAACAGTTGGCAGGGTATTGATGGCATCTTCTGTAGAAATGCCGAGAATTCAGCCTGCCCTGTACTGTTGGTGCGGAATCCATTCAGTTTCTCCAGGCCTTCGCGGGATACCCGGTAGACCTTGAGCCAGTCTGTGTTGAGATAAAGTATCAGGCGCATTTTCTTTTACCGGGTGATTTTCCCCAGCATGTCATAGACCGGACCCAGTACCGACATCATGACCCAGCCCAGAAGAATGCCGAGGATGACTGTCAGCATCGGCTCGACCAGAGTCTGGACGCGGGCGATGGATTCGCGGACATTGCGGTTATAGAAATAACTGACATTTTCCAGTGCTGTATCCAGGGCGCCACTGTTTTCTCCGACTCGCAGCATGCGCAGTACCAGGGGGGGGAACAGGCCGGTGTTCTCGAAACTGGTATTCAGCCCTTCACCATCGCCAATCTGTCGGCGTACCCGCTCCAGTGCTTCTTCGATGACCCGGTTGGCCACCAGTTTTTCGCCGATGCTGATACAGTCCAGCACGGTAACACCGGCCTGATAGAGCAAGGCGAAATTACTGGTAAAACGCGCCAGCAAAATCTTTTTGTAGATCCCGCCGACAGGCCAGAGGTGCAGTTTCCAGTTGTCCACCCGGTAGCGCATGCGGTCACTGTGACGCGCCCAGTAACGCAGGCCGGCAAGGAGTGTCGGCGGCAGTATCAGCAACAGGTACCAGTAGTGCGAGACGAAGCTGGAAACCATGATCAACAGCCGGGTGTGCAGGGGCAGTTCGCCGCCCATGTTGCGGATGAAACCGACCAGTTGTGGCACCAGATAGATCATCAAAAACATCACCACGCCGAAGACGACGGTCCCGACAAAGGCGGGGTACATAATGATTTTCCGGGTGTGGGCGGCCAGTTAGTCCTGCCATTTGAGTGACTCGGTGAGGCGCAGGAGAATGTCGGCCAGCATACCGCCCTGTTCGCCGGCCCATACCAGATTAACGAACACCTGATCGAATATGGTGGGGAAACCTTTGAGTGCCTCGGACAAGGTTTTTCCACCTTCGATGTCTTCGATAATCTAGGCGATGACATCGCGAAAGCGTGGATTGTTTACGCTATCCCGCAAGTCTCCCAGGGATTCGAGAATGGGCACGCCGGCCCGCGTGAGTTGTTCCAGATGGAAACAGAAGGTGATCAGTTCCGGACGTTTCACCCTGTTTAAGCTAAGTTGCCAGCCACCCGCTCTGGCAGTGCGAAAATTGACCAGATCCAGGCCCATACGGCTGAGACGCATCTCCAGGTCAGCATCATTGCTGGCGTTGAGACGGCCCAGGATGACTTTGCCGTAATTGTCGACTGCTTTGTAGTCGAAGGTGAACATGGTCTTTATCCTGGAGCTTTGGCGGCAGGCTCGGTCTGCTCAAGTCGTGCGGTCAGATCAACGACACGGGAGACTTCCTCCAGTGTGGTGGCGCCATCCAGAACACGCCGGAGCGCATCGCAGGATAAAGGTTTAAAGCCTTGTTTTATCGCCATGGCCAGAATTTTTCGGTGGGTGGCGCGTTGGGCGATAAGCTCATCGATTTCCGGATCGACCTTGAGTAGCTCGGTGATGGCCATACGTCCCCGGTAGCCATAGTGGTGGCATTGATCGCAACCTTTGGCGCGGTAGAGCGTGATATGCTCTCCGGCGTCCAGACCAAGCAGGCGGCGCTCAAGATCATTAGGCTGGTCCGGGCGCTTGCAGTGGGGGCAGAGCCGGCGTACCAGACGTTGGGCGATGATGCCGATAATGTTGCCGGAGAGGATGTCGGGTACGATGCCGAGATCCAGCAGACGCGGGATGGCGCCGACGGCGGAATTGGTATGCAGGGTGGAGTAGACCTGATGGCCGGTCATCGCGGCGCGTAGCGCCATATCCGCTGTCGCCTCGTCGCGCACCTCACCCACCAGGATGATGTCCGGATCCTGGCGCAGCATGGAGCGGATGCCCGCGGAGAAATCCAGTTTCGCAGCCAGGTTGATGGAGGTCTGGCGGATCATAGCCATGGGGTACTCCACCGGGTCTTCCAGGGTCATGATGTTGACAGTTTCATTGTTGATGTAGTTCAGCATCGAGTACAGGGTGGTGGTTTTTCCGCTGCCCGTCGGTCCCGACACCAGGATAATGCCTTCGGGACGGGCCATCATCAGGCGCAGGGAAGACAATGCCTCGTCCGACAGGCCCAGATCATCCAGTGGTACGATCCCCTTGTTGCGATCGAGAATTCGCAGGACGATATTTTCGCCGTGCATGGTGGGCTGGGACGAAACACGAAAATCGATGGGTCGTCCGAACAGTGTCAGCGAAATATGGCCATCCTGGGGCGAGCGCGTGTCCGCGATGTTCATGCCGGAAATGACCTTGAGTCGCACTGCAATGGCGGCCCAGTAATTCTGGTGCAGACTGCGGATCTGGCGCAACACCCCGTCGATACGGTAACGGATGCGCAGAAAACCGCGTTCCGGCTCAAAATGAATGTCGGAGGCATCTTTTTTCACCGCATCGGACAACAGGGCATCCACCAGCCTTACCAGGGGTTGGCTGTATTCATCGGATTCACCCCGCAAGGTGCTGTAATCGACTTTTCCGGTTTCGATCTCGTTGAGGATGCCATCCACGGATAAATCGAAGCCGTAAAACTGGTCGATGGCATTTTCTATTTCCGATTCGCCGGCCAGTACCGGGATAATTTCATAATCACCGCCCAGCAGTGCCCGCAGCTGATCAACGGCCACGACATTGAAGGTGTCGGCCATAGCCAGTGTCAGCAGCTTTTGTTTTTTATCGATGGACAGTGGCAGCACCCGGTAGCGGCGGGCGATTTCCTTGTCAATCAACTGCAGGACATCCACATCGACAACCACTTTGCCAAGATCAACGGATTCCTGGCCGAGTGCTTCACCCAGAGTATCGCGCACCACGGATTCAGTGACAAAGCCCAGGGCAACAATGATCTTGCCCAGCTGTTCGCCGCTACGTTTCTGTTCGGTGAGGGCGATGCTGAGCTGATCCTGGGTGAGCACACCCTTTTCGATCAGCAGGTCTCCGATCCGTTTCGGTTTGGTAACAGCGGTCATGGCCGGATCCGTGATTCGTTTTCCAGTGAAGCAATACGCTTGCTGGCCTGAGTGCGGTCAAAAGCACCGGGTCTGTTGCCGGCATTGTTCAGTGCCTGATGGTAGTAGGTGAGGGCCAGATGTTTTTTGTTGAGGCGGTCAAGGCTGACCCCCAGATTGAAGGCAAAATCAGCATTACCGGGATCCAGTTGATAGGCGCGAAAATAGGCCTCTTGCGCTTGCTGCCAACGGGCCTTGCCGGCATAGCGGTTGCCGAGGGTGAAATACAGCAGGGCATTGTCGGGGTCTGACTGTATCCATTCCTTTAGACTGCTGATCGCAGCGGGCGAATCCGAACCGGCGGTCAGTTCGATCAATGCAGGCCGGGCGATGGGGTCCTGGGGATTCAACTGTGCCAGTCGGCGGTAGTAACGTGCGGCGCGCGCCTTGTCGTCCTGACGTAGTGAAATAGCGGCCAGTCCCAGCAGTGCATCGCGATTGCGCGGCAGGCGTTTTAACACTTGCCTGTAAAGTTTGTCAGCCTGCATCAGGCGATTGTTTTGATAGGCTTCATAGGCCGCCCTCAGTGCATTATCTGTTCGATCGATTGGAGGTTTTTTGCGTAGATGGATGCGATTGATTTGGCGCGATGGTGCAGCAGACCTTGCGGCCTGCTTGCTGGGGGGATGCTGCCGGGTTTTGTGTTTCACAAGCGGTGGCTTGGGTAGGGTGGCAGCTGGTGTGGCCGGGGCGGCTTGTGCAGGGACAGGCTGGCGTGTCACCAGGTTGTTGTCCGGGGGCGGCAACGACGGTCTGACAGGGTTGGCGGCGGGGATCTTCATGGCGGCGAGCACGTCAGTTGGGGGTCGTGACAGCTGCCAGAAATAATAAGCACCGACAGTGAATATCATCAATATGATTCCGCTGCAATAGAGTAGCCAGGGCCTCACCCGGCGGGGTTGCCGTCCTGTTGCGATCAGTCTCCGGTCATAGGGTCTGTTCGGGACGCCACTGTCATCGCTTTCATTGGCGGGTGTGACATGATCTGTGTCCGGAGCTGCCTCTGTTTCCATCTCCGGTTCATCGGTCAGCGTGAGCTCAAGGGTCTCGTCTGCAGCGGGTGCATCTGCCGTCTTGTCGTCGCCGGGTGCGGTGCGCGTTTTATCCTGTTCTGCCCGTTGCAGGGCATCCATCAGCAGGCTCATCGCCACACCTCTCTGGCATTGGCATGGGCGGGTGCCAGCGGTTGGCCGGGTTTTGGTAGATACTCGGCATAGACATCCAGTGGTGCGTGCAGATTAGTGATGACGCGTGGGCGCAGGAAAATGACCAGCTCCGTTTTTTTGATCTTGTTATTGCGGTAGTTGAAGGCATTGCCGATGCCCTTGATGCGGCTCAGACCGGGCAGGCCGCTGTCTGACAGATCGATGCTGTCCTGAATCAGGCCGCCCAGTACCGCGACCTGCCCACTGTGAACACGCAACACGGATTCCATCTCCCTGACCTGGATCTGCGGCACCCTGCTGTCGATATTGTTCTGGGCCAGTGCCGGGTTGGGATCGTTGACGAAACCGATGACCCGGGAAATGGTCGGACGGACATTCATGGTGACGTTCTGGTCCTTGCCAATCTGGGGTGTCACCGACATTACGAAGCCGACCGATACGCTGTGCGGTGTGGTGGTAAAAGTAGTTTGGGAAACAGTCTGGGAAAGCGTGGTATCCGCCTCAATAGTGAAATAGACCAGATTGTCCACCACTTTCAGCAGTGCCGTCTGATTATTGATTGCCATGATCTTGGGGCTGGACAGCACCTTGACGTTGCCGAACTCCTGCAGCAGTTTGACGGTTGCCGAGATGTTGCCTGCGGTATCGCTTTTTTTGGCAAAATTCAGGACAAAATTCGGCGGGTTGACCAGGTTGGTGCCCAGCAGGGATTGGGTCAGACTGAGGCCGGTGGCCCTGTCGGCCAGCCGCGACCAGTCGACCCCCATCTGGTAATCGTTTTTCAGCTGTACCTCCACGACGGTCGCTTCAATCAGAACCTGTCTCTGGGCGTTGTCCATCAGTTGGCCTAAATAGCTGCGAATCATTTGTTGCTGGCGCTGGGTTGCCCGTACGGTCAGCATGCCGGAGGCGCGATTGATGATGATGGCACTTTCCCCTGCTGTCTTGTCGGCATTCAGTCCGATCAGAGCGGTGATGTTGCTACGCAGCGTTTCCCAGAAAGGGTTCTCGGAGCGGCTGGTGACTTCCGTGACTGAGTTGTTTCCCGAGCTGGAGCCTGAACCGGAACCGGAACCGGAGCTGGTGCCCCCGCTACTGCCGCCTGCGATTGCCGATTGCCCCGTCTAGGCGATTTGTGTGGCGATGCTGTTGCTGCTTTTGCTGGAGCGGGTCAGATTGACGTAATCGATGCGGTAAGTCTGCAGATAGGGTTTGTCAGGTTCGATGATCAGCAGCTTATCGTCGAAGCGGTAGCGTATGGGTACCTGCGCGGCAATACGTTCGAGGATTTGTGGTACCGTTTGATCCAGGGCATTGAGGGTGACCCGGCCTTTGAGATCCGGATGGATATCGATATTGATATGGGCATCCCGCGCCATGGAAAACAGCAGTTCCTTTACCGGCACATCGGTCACTACCAGACTATAGGTGGCTGCCTTGTGTGCCGCTTGGGGTGGGGGTACGACGGGTAGCCCGCTCACGGTGCCGGGAATCTGGCTGACAGCAGGTGCCGGTTTCAGGTGTCCTGCTGCCGGTCGTGAAGGCACGGGCGCACAGCCCGGGCCGCTTGCCAGGCCTAGAATAATTAAGGTAGTCGCCAGTTTTCTGAGTGCCGCGTTCATCCGCGTTTTTCCGGTTTTATCATCATGGCTGTTTTGAATGATTCTCTCATTCTGCGCAGTGAGCGCAGGAAGGGTCGCTGGGCCTGCAGTCCTGCAGGCAAGCGCACGAGTGCCTGCTGCGCTACCTTTTTATCGGCGAATTCACCAAAAAGTACATTCCAGCGCTGGCGGCCACCGATGGTGGTCTTTTGCAGGTATAACTGATTTGTCAGTGGCTGGATTTCTTCGCTCTGTAAAAGTTTTTCCAGTGTTTGCAGCTTGTCATCATCGGTGAGCATGACCTGGATCGTCAGTTGTCCGGATTTTCCTGGCAGGGATAACCAACGCTGTGAGGCCTTCAGGCGCCATTCGGCGAGGGCGGTGCGGGGGAGGGGCTGAGCGATTTGCGGCTGCTTCGGGTTTGGCCGAACAGCACCGCGGTCAACCAGGGCAGGCGTCTGTCTGGCGATTGTAGCCATTTTGGTGGTGCGGTTATTGGCCCAGGATTGCCAGCCGATCATGGTGCTGACGACCAGTACTGCGGTCAGTCCCGCAGAGAGCCAGGGCTTGATTGCCAGCAGGGCATGGCCATGGAATTCACTGTCACGGATGGCCTGACGCATATGCCGCCAGCGCACGATGTCCGTGTCATTGGCATAGGCTGCCAGCAGGGCCTTGTCGGCGAGGATATGAATGCGTCGGATCAGGCTATTGGAGGCATGGCTGAGTAGTAAATATGCGCCCCGGGTGAATGGATCGCCGCCACGCTGACCGGCACAGTGCAAACGAAAACGCACATAGTTACGCACATCCCGGGCCTGCAGCGGCTGCAACTCCAGTGACAGGCTGATGCGGTCGCGTAGTTGGCGTAACTCTTTTTTCTGCAGCAGTTGATCCAGTTCCGGTTGGGCAAACATTACCAGCTGCAGGAGTTTGTCCTGGCGGGTTTCCAGATTAGATAGCAAACGGATTTCTTCCAGCGTCTCAAGAGGCATACACTGGGCCTCCTCAATAAAGATGACGACGCGGCGGCCGGCGCGGTATTCAGACAGCAGGTGTGCCGTCAGTGTCTGTTGTAGCTCGAAATGGCGGCTTGCCGCCATATCCTCCAGCCCCAGTTCCAGGGCGATGGCATGCAGGATTTCATCCCGTGACAGGCTGGGGTTGGCCAGGTAGACCACGGTCACCGCAGCCGGCATTTGTTCCTGCAACATGCGACAGAGCATGGTTTTGCCGGTGCCGACCTCTCCGGTAACCTTGATCATGCCGTCTCCGGAAAGAATGGCATATTTCAATGTTTCTAGGACAGCCGCCCGTTGACCTCCGCCAAAAAATCGCCGGGTGTCCGGTGTGATGCGGAATGGCGGGCTCTGGAGACCGAAATAGGGGTTGTACATGTCAAATATTCATCCATTTCCTCATGATTGGATGAGTATTATGCAAAGAGCACGCCAGGTATTGTGTGCTTCGTTTTTTCCGGAATCTGGCTGATTCCCGGGATGTTGTCAGCGCAGGCCCAATGGGTCCTGTGGGTTGATTCCGTCCATGAAGGGGATTTTGCGGTTCTGGTGGGTGATCTGGTAGACCTTGCCGATCCAGTTGTTGATGACGGCCTCGGCGGTATCGTGCCAGGTATTGTGCAATGAAGGGGTGATCAGTTGTTCCGGAAAGGCCGGCATGGGTTTTCTGCTGCCGCGGGCGGCCATCACCTGATCCCTGTGCTCATCGAGTATGGCCTGAATTTGCGGGGTGAAGTAGTAATCCGGCAGGGGTGGGTAGTCATCGCGCTCCCGCCTGGCGTAGCGGCGTACTTCCCTTTTGTATTCCTTCAGCAGGCTGATGGTGTCGTATTCCGGATGGCCCTGGAAAAAGACCGCCCGAAACTGGTCTTCGCTGACGGCCAGATGCACGCCGGCCTCACGGCTTTCCACCAGCACATGCAGCCCGGCGGCCTCGAATTGTTCGTGGTCGATCTGGTTGAAGCGGGAATGTGGGACATCGAACAGGGTGTTGACGTCATGCACCAGTGGATGGTGGCGCTTGACCACCTCATGGGGGTAGACCCCCCAGCGTTTGCGGGGCAGTGGCCGGCGTTTCTGCCCATAGCGAAACTGCAGCACTGCATGGTTTGCCAGGCAGGAACACAGGGTGGAGGTGACCTGTTCCATGGCCCAGTCAATGACCTCGATCAGGGGTTTCCAGAAGGGCTCCAGCGCCAGATCTGGCTGGCCCACATTGGCGCCGGTGATGATCAGTGCATCCAGCCCATCCACTTTGAGCTGTTCAAAGGTGTCGTAGTAGTTGGCCACGTAGTCCCTTGCGGTGGCGCCCCGCTTGATGGCCTGCAGGTAGAAAGGATGCATGTAGAACTGTGCAATCTGGTTGCTCTCACCCACCAGGCGAAAGAATTGTCGTTCCGTTGCTTCCAGGGCAGCATCCGGCATCATGTTGAGCAGGCCGATATGCAGTTCACGGATATCCTGACGCCGGGCGCAATCCGGCGTCAGGACGGTGATGCCTTCCTGTTTCAGGCGTTCAAAGGTCAGCAGGTCAGAGGGGGCAACCAGAGGCATGGCTTACACTATACAGGATGACGCTATGTCTGCTTGCGGGCTACCGCCTGCTCCACCATGGCGAGAAAGCTGGCCTCATTGTCTACCTGAGATAATTCGTCCGTGGTGACCGTATAGCCATATTTCTCGGCAATGAGTTCATAACGGGGAATGCGGGAGTAGAACAGTTTGGGGAAAATCCAGCGGACAAACTCATCGGGATCAATCTGGGCGACATAATCCAGATCGTTTTGCATCATATAGACGGCCAGTTGTTCGTCCAGAAAGGCCTCACGGTAGTAAAGGGGCTTGGGGTCGCCCTGGGCCCGCTGGATCAGTTCCTGTTCGTTCTTTGCCGTTGCCTTGATGTAGAGGATGAGGGTGTGCTCATGCAGGGTGCGCATGACATCGGTGCCATCCAGTTCGCAGATACTGCCGCCGGCGTCATTGATGAAGTGCTTGTAGCCATAGATCTGCCGGGCCTTGTTGATGAATTCGGGGACGTCCATCATGGCGGCGATTTCCGCCCTGCGGTGCAGTTCCTGGCGATGTACGAATTCCTTCTGGGCTTGGCCGCCTCGCTCAGGGTTACCGATCTTGCCCAGGAAGCTGACGACAGGTTGCAGATTGTACACAGAGATGTTGTTATTGATATAGATCGAATCCGAACGCAGCAGCTCGCGCAGAAAAGGGACCTGCATGGCCTGCAGTTTGATGTTGTCCAGGATTGCCTCATCCAGGTAGCGGGTACCGATACGGTAGTCGCCGGAGTAATGGAACCAGTTGCTGTTCATGAGGATATTGGCCAGCCGGGTTTTGCCCACACCGGACATGCCCAGCAGGGTGATGCACTTATTTTCCCAGTTCTGGAATTCCTGAACGCTGAGTTTCATCCGTTGTTTCTGCCGCAGCTAGCCTGGTGATCCTTATGCGCTCATGATATCAGCTCAGGTCGGGTTGGCCCAGACCGACATTGACGCGTGGACCATAGTTACCGCAGTGTTCCTGTACGTCTTGATGACCCAGGCCGGCATTGGCAACCACCAGGCTCAGATAGTACCAGCCCATGGGTGCGGCGGTGTTGATCTGTTCGCTGACCGAATGGACGGAGATGCCCTGACGGTTGAGACGGTCTGCTATAATCAGACTTTCTGGGGTGACAGCGAAGGCACGGTCCAGCTGCTGAATCAGCAGCCCTGCCGCCTCGCCTGCCAGCAAGCGTTCTATCAGCTCCCTGCCGCCTGGCCGCTTTTCCAGGGGCACGCTGACTTTGACGCCCAGATCCTGGATGATGGCGGTCAATTTGTGGTTATAAAGCTCACAGTACTTTTTGAGCTGCAGCTCCTGGATGGTGTGGCTTCTGGCAAAGTTGCTTCGTTCCTCCGGGGATACCCGGGTATAGCCCAGCAAATACATAAATAAATTACCTCCCTGTTGATTGAGGAAGCTCTGATTAATTCATGAACCGGTGCCTGGCGGTTGAAATCTCGCCATCCATCCGGCCCGGAATTGATCAGAGCTCCCTTGATTTATGTCGCAGTTTATTCGC
>Ga0114931_10004113_pt1 | contig 18210 bp, 15 predicted proteins | sample 2SBtaG_FD_89579 | JGI IMG/M metagenome (GOLD analysis project Ga0114931, IMG submission 89579) | Deep subsurface microbial communities from Kolumbo volcano to uncover new lineages of life (NeLLi) - 2SBTROV14_V59a metaG | ecosystem: Environmental > Aquatic > Marine > Volcanic | place: Kolumbo...
AGGGCCAGGGCCGGAGCCAGATGCCGGATCGGAGCTCGAGTCACGTCGGTGAGTCCGGACGCGCGGGGTCCGGCGGGGCGGCAGCGCCCCACCGGACCGTTCCGCGGCGATCGGCCGCTACTGCAGCGCGATCCGGAAGCCCTCGGCTCCCAGCGTGAACGCCACGCCCGAGAGGCGCGACGAGAGCCGGATCACGACGCCGTGCTCGTTGCGGAGCACGAGCCGCGACGCGCCCTTGCCCGCCGCGCCGCCGGCCGCGACCGACAGGTAGCGCCCAGGGAAGTCCGAGAGGCGCGTGAGGTTCTCGACCTCGCCCTCGGCGATCATCCGCGCCACGCCCACGTCCACGAGGCTGACGCCCCGGACCGAGAACGGGTGCTGACGACCCTCGAAGCTGAGCGTGCCCGCGCCCCAGTGGAAGCCCACGCCGGCGGCCACCTGGCGGCTCTCGAGCTCGACGTAGGGCGGCGGCGGCGCCGCGACGGGCTGGGGGGCCGGGACGGCGAAGCCGCTCCCCCCGATCTCGTCGGCCTGGGCGCCGAGGCTGGGAACCAGCGCCAGCGCGAGTGCAAAGACAGCGATCCGGGCGATCCGTCGCATGGAGACCTCTCCTTCGTGTGGGGGCGAGCCCGCCGGGGCCGCCTGCTTCTCTCATACTAATACGAATCCGGGCCGGAGGAGCCAGGTGTATGATCGCCCCACCCCTCCACCCGCTCCGGTGGGCCTGCCCCTGCCCACTGCGGAGGCCCCATGGACCACCCCATCGTCTCGGCCGATTCCCACGTGACGGAGCCTCCGGGCGCCTACCTCGACCACATCGATCCGAAGTGGCGCGACCGCGCGCCCCACCTCGAAAACCACGGCGAGGCGGGCGATCTGTTCGTCATTCCGGGGATGAAGACGCCCGTCCCCATGGGACTGGTGGCGGCGGCGGGCAAGCCCGCCGGGGAGATCCGGATCGCCGGCGTCCGCTTCGAGGAGCTCCACCGCGGCGGATGGGACCCCGAGGCGCGGCTCTCCGACCAGGCGCGCGACGGCATCGACGCCGAGGTGATCTATCCGACCGTCGGCATGCAGATCTGCAACCACCGGGACTTCGAGTACAAGCAAGCCTGCTTCGACGCCTACAACCGCTGGATCGCGTCCTACTGCGAGCCGCATCCAGCGCGGCTGCTCGGCTGCGGGCAGACCGCCATGCGCTCGCCGGAGGCCGGAATCGAGGACTTGAAGTCGATCCGGGCGCTCGGCCTGCGGGGCGTGATGATGCCGGGCGACCCGGCCATCGAGGACTACGACTCGCCCGTGTACGACCGCTTCTGGGAGACGGCCGTGGATCTGGAGCTGCCACTCTCCTTCCACATCCTCACCACGCGCGATAGGGCTCCCGTGCGGGGGCCCGCCATGAACCGCTTCCTGGCCGTGGTGCGCGGCTGCCAGGACATCATCGGCACGCTCGTGCTCGGCGGCGTCTTCGAGCGCCACCCGGAGCTCCGGGTCGTGTGCGTCGAGGCCGACGCGGGCTGGGTGCCCCACTACATGTACCGCTTGGACCACGCCTGGAAGCGCCACCGGAACTGGCTCCCGGCAGGTCAGGAGCTCTCGCGGCTTCCGTCGGAGTACCTCGCCGAGAACGTCTACGTCACCTTCCAGGACGACCGGGTCGCCTTCCAGACGGCGGACCTCATGAACTGGCGCCGCCTGCTCTGGGCCAACGACTTCCCCCACAGCGACTCGACCTGGCCCGACTCACGGGACGTGATCGCCGAGCAGGCCGGTGGGCTCCGGCCCGAGCAGCGGCGCGCGATCCTGTGCGACAACGTCGCCGGGCTCTACGGGATCGACCTCGGCAAACTGGATCTCCGACCCGGCCTCACGGAGTGACGATCGGGAACTCCGGGTCGAAGTCGTCGAGCAGGGAGAAGAAGCCGATCAGCGCCAGGCGGCTGCCGTCCACGTCGATCTCGCCGCCCAGGAGCTTGCTCCGCAGGGTGGCTTCCTGGGTGATGATCTGGTTCCAGGTCTCGCGCGTGAGGCGCAGCGTGGCGTCCGCGTCCGGGTCGGCCGCGCGCTGCTGGTGGTGGAGGACGGCGTTCTCGAGCCACACCACGTGGGTCTCGCCGATGTCGGTGAAGACGAAGTTCAGCGTGACCTTCTCGCCCTCGGCGTCGGGGCCGTTCAGGCGCACGGCCAGGGCATCGAAGAACAGGTCCGTGGGCATGGCGGCCACGATGTCCGAGCTGCCCGTGGTCCGGAAGGGCAGCTTCCCCATTCCCTGGCGCAGCTCCTGGGCGCCCGTGAGGTAGAAGTCGCGCCAGGGACCGGACTCGGCCTGGTAGCCGAGCTGGTCGTAGGCCGAGGCCAGGAGCTCGCGGGCCGCCTCGTTGCCGGGCTCGGCGAACACCAGGTGGTTCACCACCTCGGCGACCCAGCGGTACTCGCCGCGACCGTAGGAGGCCTGGGCCTTCTCGAGCAGGGCGGCCGCGCCCCCCATGAACTCGACGTAGTGCTCGGCGGCCTGCTCGGGCGGCAGCGGGTCCAGGTGGGCGGGGTTGGCGTCGAAGAAGCCGAAGTAGCGCTGGTAGACCGCCTTCGAATCGTGGTTGACCGTGCCGTAGTAGCCGCGCAGGGCGAAGGTCCGCGCCAGGCTCTTCGGCATCCGGAGCTGCTCGGCGATCTCGAGCGAGGTATAGCCGTGGTTGGCCAGCCGCAGGGTCTGGTCGTGGATGTACTTGTAGGCGTCGCGCTGCTTCTTCAGATACTCGAGGATCCGGGCGTTCCCCCAGGTCGGCCAGTGGTGGCTCGCGAACAGCACCTCGGCCTCGCCCCCGAAGCGGTCGATCGCCTCCTGGATGTAGCCGCTCCAGCGGAGCGCGTCGCGCACCTTGGCGCCGCGCAGCGTGTAGAGGTTGTGGAGCACGTGGGAGACGTTCTCCGCGCCGCAGAGCGCCCTGCGATCGGGCAGGTAGATCATCATCTCCGCCGGCGCCTCGGCGCCGGGCGTGTTCATGAAGATCATGCGCACGCCGTCCACCACGATCTCGGTGGGCGTGGCGTCGACGATCCGCGTGGGCGCGACCAAGCTGAACGTGCCCGGGGTCGAGGCCCGGCCGAGCCCGGAGTCCACGTGGCCGCGCGCGCCACGGTGGAGCAGGAAGCCGAACATGTAGCTGGCACGGCGCGACATGGCCGTGCCTGCCAGCACGTTCTCGGAAACCGCTTCGACGACGAAGCCCTCGGGCGCGATCACCGGCACGCCGCCCGGCTCCGGCAGCACCCCGCGGGCGCCGCCGAAGTGGTCGATGTGGCTGTGGGTGTAGACGAGGCCGGTGACGGGCCGCGGGCCCCGCTGCTGGTTCACGAGCTCGAGGGCGGCGCGTCCGGTCTCCATGGTCGTTCCCGGGTCGATCACGACCCAGCCCGTGTCGCCGGCGACGAAGGTCATGTTCGAGAGGTCGTAGCCGCGAACCTGGTAGATGCCGTCCTGGACCTCGTAGAGGCCGGCCATGCCGTTGAGCTTCGCCTGGCGCCAGAGGCTCGGGTTCACGCTCGCGGGCGCGTCGCCCTGGACGAAGGCGAAGCGCTCCAGGTTCCAGACCTCGGCGCCCTCGGCGGTGCGGATCACCGGATCCTCGCGGCGCGCGATGAAGCCGCGCCGCGCGTCTTCGAAGTCGGCCGGGTCGTCGAGAGGCAGGGCGTCGCGTACGGCGGCGTTCGCCCGCAGCGTGTAGGACGACGGCGCCACGTGGCCACTCGTCTCGTCGCTCACGGGGACGGCCGGCGGCTGCTCGCCGCAGCCGGCTCCGAGGCCGGCCAGGACGAACCCGATGGCGACCACGGCGGCGGTGTCTGAAGCCTTCCCAACTCGCATGGGTCCCTCCTTCGGGGCGGCGCCGGGGGAGCGCCACCGGCTATCGGTTGCGGTAGCGAGGCTCCCGGCCCTCGGCGCGCGCGGCCTTCAGCTCGGCGTAGTCTTCCGAAGCGAAGACCAGGCTCTGGGCCACGGCCTCCTCCTCGATCGAGCGCCGGACGAGCGGGTTGGCCAGGCGGCCGAGCGTGCGCCGGAACATCTTCACGGTGAAGGCGGGCGCCGCGGCGATCTCGCGAGCCAGCGACATCGCCGTCTCGTCGAGCGCCTCGTCCGGGACGACGCGCGACACGATGCCGTGGCGCAGGGCCTCCTCGGCGCCCAGGGCCCGGCCGGTGAGCGCGAGGTCGGCGGCCAGACCGTGCCCGGCGATCTGGAAGAGCCGGGCGGTTCCACCGGTGTCGGGCACCACGCCGTGCTTCACCTCCGGGAGCATCATGCGCGCGCTCTCGGCCGCGATCCGCAGGTCGCAGAGCAGCGCGCGCTCGAAGCTCCCGCCGATCGTCCAACCCTTCAGGGCCACCACGATCGGGGCCGGGCAGCTGAAGAACTGCTGGGTGCCGCGGTGGCCTCGCTCGATGAAATCGAAATCGCTGATGTCCTCGCTGCGAACGCCGAGCTCGCTGGTGTCGCGCCCGGACGAGAAGGATTTCCCTTCTCCGCGCCAGACGACGGCCCGGACCCCCGGCCTCTCGTGGATCTCGGCCAGCACCTCCCAGAGACGGGCGTCCATCTCGTCGTTTGCGGCGTTGTGCCTCTCGGGGCGGTTGTTGGTCATGACGGCCACGGGGCCGTCGAACTCGAGCAGGATGGTGTCGCTTGCCACGGGGCCTCCGTTCGCCGCCTAGCGGCCCTTGAAGACCGGTGCGCGCTTCTCGGCGAAGGCCGCGACGGCTTCCAGGTAGTCCTCGGTCAGGGCGCCCTCGACCATTCGCTCGGCCTCCCGGTCGAGACACTCGCGAAGGCCGTGGGTCAGGGCGCGGTTCAGGTTGTCCTTCATGAAGGCGAGCGCCACGGGCGGTCCCACCGCGAGCGCGCGCGCCCACTCCCGTGCCGCCTTCGTCAGCTCCGCGTCGGGAACCACGCGGTTCACCAGCCCGATCCGCTCGCACTCCGCGGCGGTGACGCGTTCGGCGGTGTAGAAGAGCTCGCGCGCCTTGGCCGGGCCGGCCAGCCGGGTCGTGAACCAGCTCGAGCCATAGTCGCCCGAGAGCCCGAGGCGGGCGTAGGAAGTGGTCACGAAGGCCGACTCGGCGGCGATCCGCAGGTCCGCCGAGAGCGCGATGCCGAGGCCCGCGCCCGCGGCCGGCCCGTTCAGGGCGACCAGGGTGGGCTTCGGCATGGTGTGCAGCAGCCACGGGATGCGGTGCTCGCGTCGCAGGCGCTCGATCCGATCCTCCGCCGAGGGCGGCCGACCGTCGTCCTTCATGCGCTTGGTGTCGCCGCCGGCGCAGAAGCCCGATCCGACTCCCGTCAGCAGCACGCAGCCCACGTCGCCGTCCCCGGCGAGGCGCTCGAGCGTCGCCACGAGGCCCTGCTTCATCTCCCCGGTAAGCGCGTTGCGTGTCTCGGGCCGGTTCAGGATCAGGACGGCCACGCGGTCCTCCAGGCGGCCGAGGACCTGCTCGCTTCCGGTCTCGATGCTGCGGGGTTCGCTCACGTGCGTCTCCGGGCCAGAGACTATCATCCCGGCCGGGCCGTGGCGGAGCGCGCTACCGTCCGCTGCGCTTCCGCTCGCGATGGAGGAGACACGGCATGGGCTTGCCCGAACCGCCGGCGTTCGGCGCCTCGGCGCTTCCGGCCGGAACCTTCGATGGCCAGGTGGTCGTGGTGACCGGCGGCGGCACCGGACTCGGCAAGGCGATGGCCGTCGAGTTCGGACGGCTGGGCGCGGCCGTGGCGATCGTCTCCCGCAAGGAGGCCCACCGCCTCGCCGGCGTCGCGGCGCTCGAGGCCGTGGGCGCGCGCGCCATGGAGGCAGCTTGCGACGTCCGCGACGCCGGGGCCGTCGCGGCCGCCTTCGACGCCGTTTCCTCGGAGCTCGGAGAGCCGGCCGTGCTCGTGAACAACGCCGCGGGCAACTTCCCCGTCCCCGCCGAGGACATGAGCCCGAACGCCTGGCGCACGGTGGTCGAGATCGTCCTGAACGGCACCTTCCACTGCTCGCGCGAGTTCGGCCGCCGCCACATCGGCGCCGGCACGCCGGGCGCCATCGTGAACGTGGGCGCAGCCTACGCTTGGACGGGCGGCCCGGGCTTCGCCCACTCGGCCGCCGCCAAGGCGGGCGTGAAGAACCTGACCGAGACCCTGGCCGTCGAGTGGGCGCCCTACGGGATCCGCGTGAACGGGCTGGTGCCCGGCCTCTTCCCCCACGACGACGAGGTCGCGGCCATCCGCGGCGTGCCCGAGCGGCGCAAGAACGATGCGCTGCGCTCGCCGGCCCAGCGGGTGGGCCGGCCCCACGAGCTCGGCTGGGCGGCGACCTACCTGGCGTCGCCCTACGCCGCCTACGTCACGGGACACACCCTGGTGGTGGACGGCGCGAACTGGCAGCGGAGCGCCATGCTCCAGCCCGAGTTCATCCCGATCCGCGAGCAGCTCGGCAAGGGGCCGTTCACGCTGCCCGGCAAGGAATCCTCCACCCTCGACTGATCTCCCGGGAGGCCCGCTTGGCCCTCGATCTCACAACGCTCCTCGATCCCGCCCACACGGCGCTCGTGACCCAGGAGCTCCAGCGCGGCGTGGTGGGCGACCTCTCGGCGCTGCCCGAGCTGGCGAAGGCCGCGGCACCGATCCTTCCGAACGTCGGTGCTCTGGCCGCGGCGGCGCGCGCCGCCGGCGCCCCGGTGGTGCACTGCACGGCCGAGCGACGCGCCGACGGCCGCGGCGCCAGCAGGAACGCCCGCATCTTCGGCTACATGGCCAAGACACCCGTGAAGCTCCTGCCGGGCTCCGACGCGGCGGCGATCGTACCCGAGGTCTCGGTCGCCGACTCGGATCTCGTATTGCCCCGGCTCCACGGCCTCTCTCCCTTCCAGGGCACCGAGCTCGACTTCGTGCTCCGCAACCTCGGCGTCACCACGATCCTCGGGAGCGGCGTCTCGGTGAACGTCGCCATCACGAACCTGGCCCTCGATGCGGTGAACGCAGGCTACCAGGTGGTGATCCCGCGCGATGCGGTTGCGGGCTTCCCGGCCGAGTACGTGACCCAGGTGTTCGAGCACACCCTCGGCGCCGTGGCGACCCTGACCGACACGCGGTCCGTCCTCGGGGCCTGGCGCGCATGAGCGAGCGGGGCGAGACACCGCCCGAGCCGAAGCCCTCGGGCACCGTGGTGGCGGTGCGCGACGGCGCCGGGGGCCTGGAGGTCCTGCTGCTCGAGCGCGCTCACCGCGCGGGAAAGGAGGGACCCTATCCCTGGGTGTTTCCGGGCGGCAAGGTCGAGGCCGCCGACCGCGAGGCCAGCGGATCCGACCCGGCCCGCGCCGCACGCCAGGCCGCAGTGCGCGAGGCCCAGGAGGAAGCGGGCCTGGTGCTCGCGCCGACGGCCCTCCTCGCGATCTCGCGCTGGATCACGCCACCGATCACGCCGAGACGCTTCGATACCTGGTTCTTCCTGGCCCGCGTGGAGCCCACGGCCGGCGTGCGCGTGGACGGCAGCGAAATCGGCCGCCACCGCTGGCTCGGCCCGGCCGCGGCCCTGGCGGCCCAGGAGGCGGGCGAGCTCGGCCTGGCGCCGCCCACCTTCGTGACCGTCAGCTGGCTCCTGGGGCACGCGGACACGGAATCGCTGCGAGCGGCGCTGGCGGCAGCGCCGCTCGTCACCTTCCGCCCCCAGATCCACCGCATCGAGGGCGGGGCCTGCATCCTCTACCCGGGCGACGCGGGCTACGAGACCGGTCGCCTCGACCACGACGGCCCGCGCCACCGCCTCTGGTCCGATGGGCGCCGCTACCGCTACGAGCGCAGCCCTGACGAAGGGGACGGTTCCATTCCCTGACGAACGAAGTTCGTCAGGGAATGGAACCGTCCCCTTCGTCAGGGCTCAGGCTGCGCGGCTCTCGGGGGTGAAGCGCACGTTCATCTCGACGCAGGAGCGCACCAGCGCGGACGGGCGGAGCACGGGGCCGGCGCCCGCGTACTCCATGTCGGGGAAGCGGCGCAGGAGCTCCTCGAAGGCGACGCGGATCTCCATGCGGGCCAGGTTCGCGCCCAGGCAGAAGTGGTTGCCGATGCCGAAGCCCACGTGCTGCGTCCGGCGCGTGACGTCGAAGACCTCGGGATTGTCGAACTGCTCCGCGTCGCGGTTGGCCGAGGGATAGAGCACCAGGACCTTCTGGCCCTCGCGGATGACGACGCCGTGCAGTTCGGTGTCGCGCGTGGCCGTGCGGCCGAAGGAGTGCACGGGCGAGACGTAGCGCACGATCTCCTCGGTGGCGGTGGGCAGGAGCGAGGGATCGTCGATGAGCTTTCGCCGCTGGTCCGGATGTTCGATCAGCGCCTGCATGCCGCCGGAGATGGCGTTCCGGGTGGTCTCGTTGCCAGCCACCATCAGCAGGACGCACAGCATGACGAGCTCGTTGTTCGCGTTCTCGAGGTGCTGCCGGGTGTCGAGGCCCTCCACGCCCCTCACGTCGAAGCGGCCCAGGATGCCCTCTTCGTCGGCGCTGACGAGGATGCTCACCAGATCGTCCCGGGGCTCGCGGCGGCGCTCCTCGATGATCTCCTTCACGTAGCTCGAGTACTCGAGGAAGGCCGCACCCGCCTTCGCCATGATCTCGGGCTTGTCGAGGTTCCCGTCGCCGGCGATCATGGCGTCGCTCCACTCGTGGAAGCGCTCCCGGTCCTCGCGACGGATCCCGATCATCTCGGCGATCAGCAGCAGCGGCAGCGGCACCGCGACGTCGTGGACGAATTCGCACTCGCCCTTGTCGGCGATCGTGTCGAGGGTCTCGCTGGTGATCCGGCGGAACTTCTCCTCCCAGACCTTCACCATGCGTGGCGTGAAGCCCTTGTTGATGAGCTTGCGGAGCATCCCGTGGCGGGGCTCCTCCTCGTCGATCAGGCCGAGCTTCGCCGGGTTGCCGGGCCGCACGCCCTTCCCGGAGGTGAAGAGATCCTGGTCCTTGGAGACCCGGACCACGTCGGCGAAGCGCGAGATCACGAAGACCTGGCTCTTCTCGGCCCAGTAGACGGGCGCGTTCTCCCGCAGCCAGCGCATGCGTTCGGGCATGGCGTCGTCCCACTCGAAGGAATCCAGATAGTCGACGTTGGGGTTCATCTCTGCCTCAGTGGTCCGCTTCGTCGGGAAGCAGCCGGTTCACGACTTCGTTCAGGAATCTCGTCTGTCGCTCCAGGGCCGCGGCCGAGAGCAGGTCCTCTCCCGTGAGGTCGCGATAGAGCGGGGCGATGGTGAAGTGGCCGACCACGGCGTGGAAGAGCGCGAGCACCAGCAAGGGGATCTGATCCTGGGGCCAGGGCGGCGTGCCGGGATCGGCCGCCACGATCTCCTCCGCGCGACCCAGCGCCGCCTCGAGCCAACCGCGCAGGGCGGGGCTGAGGCGCGCGCCGCCGGTCAGAATCTCGTACTGGACGAGGCGCAGCAGGTTCGGCCGGCGGGCGAGCAGCGCCACGAGCTGCTCGAGCAGCCTGCGTTGGCTCTCGCCGCCGGCCGCGCCGCGTACGAAGCCGGCCAGGGCCTCGATCACCGGACGCAGGCCGCGCTCCAGCACGGCGGCGTAGAGCTCGTCCTTGCTGACGAAGTGGTTGTAGAGGCTCGGGTTCCGGATCCCGACCTCGGCCGCGATCTCGCGCAGACGAGTGCCCTCGAAGCCGTGCTCCGCAAATCGGGCCTCGGCCGCATCCAGGATCCGCTCGGCGGTGCGCTCGCCCTTGCGGGTGGCGTGCGGGGACGCGCGGGCTCGGAGCGGGGCGGCGGGCAAGAGGGCCTCCAAAAAAACTAACTACCGCTAGCTAGTACCTAGGAACCAGCTGCCAGTCAATGGGAATTTTCGTCTCAGGGCGGGGACCTGGGGTCAGCCGGGCTCGGTCAGGACCCAGCGCGGGAGCGTGATCCGCTCGCTGGCGCGCTCGAAGACCACCCGCACGGCGGCGCCGATCCGGATCGCCGCCGGCTCGATCTCCTCGATCCCGCCCCCCTCCCGGGCCAGCAGGTTCCCCACCAGCCGGATCGTCGGGTCCTCGTCGAGGGCCACGGCGATCACGTTGTAGGGCGCGAGCTCGCTGAAGGGCGGAAGCAGCGGCGGGTGCGGCACCGCGAAGGACCAGATGCTGCCGCGGCCGGAGACGCGGGCCCACTCGGGCTCGCGGTGCGGCGCGAAGGGGCTCTTCGGGCGGGGCGGAAAGAACAGCCGCCCCGTCGCGGGACAGCGCGGGATGCGCAGCTCGCCGGCGCGCGTCCCGTCCCAGAAGGGCTGGGCATCCTCGTGGATCGGCGGCAGCCAGGGCGCCTCCTTCATCGGCGCAACACGAGGGCGCTGGTGGGAACGCCCTCCCCTCCCGTCACCAGGCACGACTCGGCATCCTTCACCGGGTTCGGCGACGTGCCGCGGATCTGGCGCACGCCTTCGAGGATCAGGTTGAAGCCGTGGACGTAGGCCTCCGAGAGTCCCCCGCCCGCGGTGTTGACGGGCAGCCGGCCGCCGAGGGCGATGCCGCCACCTTCGGTGAAGGCCGCGCCCTCGCCGCGAGCACAGAAGCCATAGCCCTCGAGGGAGAGGATCACGAGCGGGCTGAAGGCGTCGTAGATCTGGGCCACCGGGATCTCCGCCGGCTGGAAGTCGGACCGGCGATAGAGCTGCTCGGCGCAGGTCCAGGAGGGCCCGCGCAGCGGATCCTCGCACCAGTAGTTCAGCATGGTGTGGTGTTGTCGTGGCAGCCCCTGGGCGAAGGCGTGCACGTAGGCAGGCGGCTGGCGTGCGTCGCGGGCGCGGTCCGCCGCCACCAGGACGCAGGCGAGCGCGCCGTCGGTCTCGAGACAGTTGTCGTACAGGCACAGGGGCTCGGAGATCCAACGCGCCGCCATGTACTCCTCGCGGGAGAGGGTGCGCTCGTGCATCACGGCGCGCGGGTTGGCGTTGGCCATCTCGCGGACGGACAGGGCCACGTTCGCCAGGTGCTCGCGGGTCGCCCCGTACTCGTGCATGTAGCGGCGCGTCAGGAGCGCGATCTCGTCGACGGGCCGCAGCAGGCCGAAGGGTCGCGTCCACTGGGCGGCGGCGGTCGGAGCGCGGGGCGCGCTCGCCCAGGGCCGCTGGCCCGACCCGCGCTTGCGAGAACGCCAGGCGACGCCCACGCGGCACTGGCCGGCGGCGATGGCCATGGCCAGGTGGCCCACCGTGGCGGGCCCGGCGCCGCCGCCGTAGCCGACCTGGCCGAAGAAGGTGACGTCCCCGGTCCCCAGGCTGCGGGCGATCTCGACCTCGTCGCTGGTCTCGAGGGTGTAGGAGGCCAGGCCATCGACCTCGCGCGGCTCGATCCCGGCGTCGTCGAGGGCGGCCAGGATGGCTTCCAGGGCCAGGCGCGTCTCCGAGGCCTCGAGCTGCCTTGCGAAGCGGGTCTCCCCGATTCCAACGATGGCGGCAGCGTCCTTCGACACGCGGTGAAGCTCCTCCGGCGGGCATCATACGCCGGGTCGCTCGCCACGCCGGCGCAAATTGATAGAGTCCCAGGGCCGCGATTCCCGGGCAGAAGGAACTCCGCTCTTGGACAGCCCAACGGAAGCCCAGCTCGACGCGCTGGGGTTCGCCTGGCGCGTTGCCGCGACCCTCTTCTTCGTGCTCCTGAACGGGTTCTTCGTCGCGGCCGAGTTCGGGCTCGTCAAGGTCCGCCGCTCCTACGTCCACGCCGCCGCCCGCGAGGGCAGGGCCGCAGGAAGGGCCGCAGAGCAGATCTTCACCCGGCTCGATCACTACCTCTCGGCCTGCCAGCTCGGCATCACCATGGCCAGCCTGGCCCTCGGTGCCCTGGGCGAGCCGGCCGTGGTGGCCGTGCTGATCGCGGGCACCCACATGGCCGGTTTCCCCGTCGACCCCGAGAGCGCGCTCTTCCATGGCGTGGCCTTCGGCCTGGCCTTCTTCGCGATCACGCTGCTCCACATGACCGTGGGCGAGCAGGCACCGAAGATCTGGGCGCTCCACGAGCCGGAGAAGGGCACCATGCGTTCGGCGCTGGTGCTCTACTGGTTCTCGCGCACCTTCACGCCCTTCATCTCCCTGGTGAACCACCTGTCGAACCGGATCGTCCAGCTCGTGGGCATCGAGGCGGCGAACCTCGAGGAGGGCACGCTGACGGTCGCGGAGCTGCGAGAGTCGATCGTGGCTTCGGCCCGTGCGGGCCACATCAGCGAGCCCCAGTGGGAGATCGCAGAGCGCGTGCTGGAGCTGCGCGATCTCGAGGTCCGCCACATCCTGGTGCCGCGCAACGACGCAGCGATCCTGTCGCTCCAGAACTCCGCGGACGAGAACCTCGCCATCGTGGAGCGGACACGACACTCGCGCTTCCCGCTGTGCGAGACGGATTTCGACTCGGTGATCGGCGTGGTCCATACCAAGGACTTCCTGCCGAACCTGCGAACCGGCGAGGCGCTCGACCTGCGCAAGCTCGCGCGGCGGCCGGTGGTCGTCCCCGAGACCCAGCGGGTCACCCTGGTCATGCGAACGCTCCAGGAGAAGAAGCGCCACGTGGCCCTGACGGTGGACGAGCGCGGGACCTACACCGGGCTGGTGTTCCTGGAGGACGCCGTCGAGCGGATCGTCGGCTCGATCCAGGACGAGTTCGACGACGAGGCGCCGCGCGCCGTGAAGCTCGGCCCGGGCGAGCACCTGGTGAACGGGCAGCTCTCGCTTCCGGAGGCCGTCTCCCTGCTGGGTCTGTCCCTGGGCGACGCCGACGAGGACACGATCGGCGGCCACGTGGTCGCGCGGCTCGAACGCCTCCCCGAAGTGAACGAGGAGCTCGTGCTGGGGCCCTACAAAGTGATCGTGGAGCAAGTCTCGGACCGCCGGATCGAGCTGCTGCGCTTCGAGCGCATGACCTCGTCCTCGCGCCGGACCGCCGGGAGCGCCTGAAGCCGGACCGGCCGCTGCCCCGACCCCGGTGAGGCGCCGGGCAAACTGGAACACGTTTCAATTTCGTGGTAAGCCTGGTCCCGCGCCGGACCGTCGAGGCCCGGCGTCCAGGAGGTCTTCCATGCGTACGGAGCTCTGCGAACGGCTGGGCATCGAGTTCCCCATCTTCGCGTTCACCCACTGCCGGGACGTGGTGGCGGCCGTCAGCAACGCGGGCGGGATCGGCGTGCTCGGAGCCGTCGGGTTCGGCGCCGAGCAGCTCGAGATCGAGCTCGACTGGATCGACGACCACACGGACAAGCCCTACGGCGTGGACATCGTCATCCCCGGAAAGTACGAGGGCCAGGGCGCCGACCTCGAGGCCGACGCGCTCGAGGAGAAGCTCCGCGCCATGATCCCGCCGGCGCATCGCGAGTTCGCGAGGAAGCTGCTGGCCGAGCACGGCGTGCCCGAGCTCCCGCCCGACGAGAAGCCGCGCGAGCTGCTCGGCTGGACGGCGGTGACGGCCGGTCCGCAGGTCGAGACGGCCCTCCGACACGACGGGGTCCGTCTCGTTGCCAACGCCCTCGGCACGCCGCCCGAGGACGTCATCCAGGAGATCCAGGACGCGGGCCGGTTGGTCGGCGCCCTGTGCGGCAGCCCGCGCCACGCGGCGAACCACGTGCGCGCCGGCGTCGACTTCCTGATCGCCCAGGGCACCGAGGGCGGGGGGCACACGGGCGAGATCGGCAGCATGGTCCTCTGGCCCCAGGTGATCGAGGCCGTGAAGCCGATTCCGGTGCTGGCGGCGGGCGGCATCCACAGCGGTCGCCAGATGGCGGCGGCCCTGGCCATGGGAGCCCAGGGCGTCTGGACTGGCTCCATCTGGCTGACCGTGGAGGAAGCCGAGGCCGCGCCCGAGGAGAAGCAGACCTATCTCGATGCCGGCAGCCAGGACGCCATCCGCTCCCGCTCCTGGACGGGCAAGCCATGCCGCATGCTCCGCAACGACTGGACCGAGGCCTGGGCCCGGGAGGACACACCGGACCCGCTCGGGATGCCGCTCCAGTTCATGGTCACGGCCGAGGCCGTGTCGCGGACCCACCGCTATGCCGGCAAGTCCCAGCGGGTCGCCTTCAATCCCGTGGGGCAGGTGGTGGGCGCCATGAACGAGGTGAGGCCCGCCCGCGAGGTGATCCAGACGATGGTCGAGGAGTACGTCGACGCCCTGGACCACCTGAACTCGATCATGCCGGAATAGCCGGCGCCCCTGGAAGCTGGCCGTCGCCCGTGGGACGACACGGCAGCTTCTTCCTCGGCCGGCCGGCCCGGGGACCACGTCGAGCGGCCGGGGGGTGCGCGACTGAGCCCTGGGACCCGGCCCCCGGGGCCCGCTCGAACGAGCCCAATATCGAGAGCCGATGGCGCGTGAGGTGAGGGGTTCTCCTGGGGCCGAGCGGCTGCCAGGCCGGAGGCGGCGGATCGCCGGCCTGGCATCGGGCTCTGGCAGCGCCCTCGGGCGGGCCCGCCGAATTCGAGCGACACAAACGCGAACCTGTGCCCACTTCCCTTGGGACCGATTCGGTCACGACGGCCCTGGTAGCTCCGAGTTGCACGAGGGCAAGAGGCGAGCGCTGTGAACCCCCTCGCGAGGCCCGATCCTTCATGATGGATCCCTCCGGACGATCGTCGAGTCTCTACCTGGCGACGTCGTTGCTGCTGCTCGTCGGCACCGAAGCGCGAGCGGGCGTCTTCACCACGTACGGCTTCGGCGGCAGCGCCGGCGTCTTCGCAGCCAGCTGTAGTGGGCCCGGCGACGGAGGGCTTCCGAATGGGAACATCGACGACAACAGGCCCTTCTTCAAGGCCGGATCGGATTGCACCGTCGATCCCTTGACGTCAGCGGCGAGCTCGAGCTTCGCGTCGGGGAACGTGAGCGCCTCGGGGACGACGACTGCGTCGCTGGGAGTGATCCAAGCCAAGGCTACGATGGGCACGGACGCGCAGAGCTCGGTCTTCTTTCCAGCCGGGTTCACCGACGCCGGCTGGATCGACACGATTCTCCTGGAGAACGCGGCCAACAATGGGCAGGTCGCCACCGTCTCGATCATCCTCAACGTGACCGGGACGCTGTCGGTTTCCGGACCGAACGTGACGAGCCTGCTCCAGCTCGCCGTCAGCTCGGAAACCGCGAACAACCCGGCTCTCCATCAGCCCTTCTACCAGATCCAGGCGCCCGCACCGACGTTGCTGGTGAGCGACACGCTGGTGCTGGATCTGCCGTTCATCATCGGGACGCCGTCCCAGATCCTGGTGAGAGCGATGGCAAGGGCGATGACTTCGTCTCAGACGTCGCTCGGGAACAACGACGCAGACGTCGATTTCCTGACCACGCTGACCTGGGGCGGAATCGAAAAAGTCATGGTCGGCGGAGGTGAGATCCGACTTCACGGCGACCGGTGTCGATTCCGGCATCGACTGGACCGTGGCGGTTCCCGAGCCCCGCCCCGCCTTCCTCGTGGGCCTCGGCCTAGCGGCCCGGGCACGGATCCGAAGGCGGGCAGCGGAGCGCGGAAGATCCTAGGCCCGTGCTCGACATCCGGTAGATCGGCGCTCCGTCGAGGCCCGCGGGGCCGGCGATCCGTCGGGACGAACGCCACCCGCAGCTCGGGCCCTCGCTCCGTGCGATTCAGAATCTTCGACCTCGTGACGTAGGAATCGTCCCGATCGACGAATCGACGGCGGCTGGCGAAACGGAGCTGTCGCCCCTCACTCCGGGCACGGTCTCATGGTTCCTGCACCGGTGGCCGAGGCGGGGAACTTCCGATCGGGCTAGCGCGCGGTCCGGAAGTCCTCGAGAAGCTCCCGCTCCCGTGCGCGGACCGCCTCGAGCTGCTGCTCCTTCACGAGTCCGAAGCCTCGAACGTGCTCCGGCAGGCCCGCGATCTCGACGGCCAACTCGTGATTCTCGGCCGAGAGCCCGGTCAGCAGCTCGTCGATCCGGGCCTCGTACTCGATCGCCTGGCGCTGCTCGGCCTTGCGATGCTCGTTGCGGAAGGGGTCGAAGGGCGTCCCGCGCAGGAACTTGAACCTGGCCATGACCCAGAGCACGCCGAAGAACCAGGGGCCCAGATTCCACTTCTGCATGCGGCCGGTGTCCGGATCGGCGCGGCGCAGGAATCGATCGAGGATGGGCAGGTGCTGGGGGTTGAAGTGCAGGGTCAGGCGGAGGTCGCCGTCGAACTCGCGGCGGAGCTGTTCGCGGAAGCGCCCATCGGTGAAGAGGCGCGCGACCTCGTACTCGTCCTTCCAGGCCAGGACCTTCGCATAGGAGCGGGCAGCCGCCCGCGCCAACGCATCGCAGCCGGGTACGAGGGCGCGCTCGCGCTCGGCGACGCGGTCCACGAGGGCGCGGTAGCGGCGGGCCAGGCGTGCGCTCTGATAGGCGGTGAGGTGCGCCTCGCGGTGGCTGACGATCTCGCGGAGCGTGTCGAGCGGCTGGGCTTCCGGGCTCCGCAAGCCGGCGCGCGCCGCCTCTTCCACGGCGGCCCGATCGTGGACCCACAGCCGGCCCCAGGCGAAGGCGCGTTGGTTCGTCTCCACGGCGCGGCCATTCAGCTCGATGGCGCGCTCGAGCGCATCGAGCGAGACCGGCAGCCGCCCGAGCTGGAACGCGCATCCGAGCAGGAACAGGTTCGTGGCGATCGAGTCGCCCAGCAGTGCCGTGGCGAGCTCCGAGGCCGGCAGGAAGTGGCAGCCCTCCTCGCCGGCCGCCGCGACGATGGCCTGCTCCATGTCGCGCGACGAGAGATCGAGGTCGGGGTTGCTGGCGAAGTCCGAGGTCGGCGCGACGTGGGTGTTCACGACGGCGGTCGTCCGCCCCTTTCCCATGCGCGAGAGGCCGTCGATCCCCGTGGCCACGACGAGGTCGGCGCCGAGGACCAGGTCCGCGGCGCCCGCCGGGATGCGTGTGGCGTGGATCGAAGCGGGGTCGTCGGCGATCCGCACGTGGCTCGACACGGGACCGTTCTTCTGGGCGAGGCCCGTGACGTCCAGCTCCGATGTGCCCTTGCCTTCGAGGTGCGCGGCCATGGCGACGATCGCGCCCGCGGTCACCACACCCCCCCCGCCGATCCCCATGACCAGCACATTGAAGGGGCGCTCGGTGTCGACCGCAGCGGGCAGGGGCAGTGCGTCGAGGCGACCTCCCGCGTCCACGGCCTCGCCCCCCACCCGCCGCAGCCGACCGCCCCGGATGGAGACGAAGCTCGGGCAGTAGCCCTTCACGCACGAGTAGTCCTTGTTGCAGGACGATTGATGGATGCGACGTTTGCGGCCGAAGGCGGTCTCCACGGGCTCGATCGAGATGCAGTTGCTCTGGACGCTGCAATCTCCGCAGCCCTCGCAGACGGCCTCGTTGATGACGACCCGCCGGTCCGGGTCCGGAAAGGCGCCGCGCTTGCGCAGGCGGCGGGCCTCGGCGGCGCAGGTCTGGTCGTAGACGATCGCCGTCACGCCGGCGACGCTGCGTAGCCGCTTCTGCACCCGCTCGAGCTGGTCGCGATGGCGGACCTCGATGCCGGCCGGGAAGGCGCCGCGGGCGTACTTGCCGGGCTCGTTGCTCACCACCACGACCGGGCCGACGCCTTCGGCCACGAGCTGGCGCACGATCCCCGGCACCGTGACTTCGCCGTCGAGACGCTCGCCCTCGATGGGCTGCCCTCCGGTCATGGCGACGGCGCCGTTGGCGAGGATCTTGTACGTGATGTGGACCCCGGACGTGACGGCCTGGCGGATCGCCAGCAGGCCCGAGTGGAAGTAGGTCCCGTCGCCCAGGTTCTGGAAGATGTGTTCCGTGTCGGTGAAGGGCGACATCCCGACCCAGTTGGCGCCCTCGCCGCCCATCTGGGTGACGGCCAGGGTGTTGCGGCCCGGCGTCCAGACGGCTATGCCATGGCAGCCGATGCCGCCTAGGGCCAGGCTGCCCTCGGGAACCACCGTGGACGAGCTGTGGGGGCAGCCCGAGCAGAAGGCGGGCAGCCGCGAGAGCCCACCGGCCGCGAACGGGGCGACGGGTGGCGGCGGCGGCGCGAGCCGTGCGGCGGCCTCCGGCGCGCGCCGCGTGAGCCAGTCTCGGACGTGCTCCGCCACGATCGCGGGCGAGAGCTCGCCTTCGGCCGGCACGAGCGGCGCGCCCCGCTCGTCGGTCTTTCCCAGCAGCCGCGGACGCTCGCAGCGGTTGTAGAGGAGCCGCGCGATCTGGCCCTCGAGGATCGG
>Ga0114931_10004114_pt1 | contig 18194 bp, 18 predicted proteins | sample 2SBtaG_FD_89579 | JGI IMG/M metagenome (GOLD analysis project Ga0114931, IMG submission 89579) | Deep subsurface microbial communities from Kolumbo volcano to uncover new lineages of life (NeLLi) - 2SBTROV14_V59a metaG | ecosystem: Environmental > Aquatic > Marine > Volcanic | place: Kolumbo...
TAGGGGTTGTTTGAGGCGTGGATAGGGGTTGTTTGAGGCATGGATAGGGGTTGTTTGGGGTATAGGCGCCGTTATTTTCAACAGGGGTCATTTGAGGCATGGATAGGGGTTGTTTGAGGCATGGATAGGGGTTGTTTGAGGCATGGATAGGGGTTGTTTGCGTCATGGGTATTACTATTCTCGGGTGGGGGCATATGCGTCATGGGGTGGGGGTATTTGCGTCATGGGGTGGGGGTAATTCTGAAGCCTAATGTGAATTAGTTGTCTTAAATGAGAGATGGGCACTATGAGGGTTAGCCTTGGCACTCCAGCTATCAGCAAATCGAACGATTGATACCAACCGATTGCGGGGGTGACGAATTCCCGTCCATTGTGGTGCTGGCTTTGCTGTAAGCAGGTGAAAGAGCATCAATCGTTTGGGATCACCACGTGACCATATCTTGTCTGCAAGCGGACTAAGCCACTCCAGAAGGGTGATTTCATGACCCAGCAGGCGACCTCTTTGTGAGAGGTGTTTATAGTTGCCACTGTATTCGAATGCTTTGCCAGTATCATGCAAAAGACATGCGGCGATAACCAATGCATGTTCCTTCTGAGAGAGCGTTGTGCAGATTTGTGAGGCCATATCCAGAGTTTCTACTGTATGTTCAGCCAAGCCTCCTGGAAATGCGTGATGGTGTTTTAGACTTCCAGGTGAAGACATGAAACCTCGCATTAACCCTGTATCTGCAAAGAACATATCGATAATTCGGCGCACCTCCTGATCCTGAATTGACTGAACGTGATAGTAGAGTGCGGATGAATGCTTGAATCCCGGAAGCATGGGGTCGATTAGTGCAAATGGATTGCCAGTCCAGCGCTCTGTTGGAAGTGCAGACAGGACATTAATTGAATGACCATTTATATCTTCAGTGGCTCGGCCGGAAGCCCAGATGGTGTTGCCGGATAGCACTTTAAGAATGCGACACCCATTATGGTTAGCAGGAATGCTTCCACTTGCATCCGTAAGCAAGATTTTGGAGTGATCATGCTTCATGTGAAAGAAGCCCTGAAACAGATGATTCGAATGAATATCCTTGACCCATGTACCTTTATCACACATAAAATTTTCCATGGTCCAGATCGGAAAGTATACTGCCTAATTCGCGCTCCAGATCCGAAATCAGGGCATGAACTTCGTCAGCAGGCAAGGGCCAACTATTAACGTATCCGATCTTCTCCATCACCCAATGGGTCACCGCCGCATGATTGTCACGCTCAGTTCCTTTGCCGAGAATAAACACAAGCTGCCTAGTTTTTGGAATGTTGAGGAAGAAGGCCAGATGGTTAGCCAGTGCTGAGGCTGCTTTGCGTCGCTGCTCCACAATTCGATTGCCTGGCTTAATGATATTTCTATGTCCACAAGTTGGACATGTTTCAGTCTGCATCTGTTCTTTCATGGTTGTCCTCCGTGAGAATTGTTTTCTGGATAAGTGACTCGATTGCGGATCCATCCTGTCGTGTGGCATTGGGAATGAAGCGGGAATAGGTCTGGAACAGCATTTGAGATGATGAATGGCCTAGCTGGCGTGCAACCCATTCGGGGTTTTCACCGGCAGCTAGCCACAGCGTCGCAGCCGTGTGTCGGGTCTGATATGGGCGGCGTTTTTCCATGCCAAGACGCTCCAGTGTTGGATACCAGATCCGCTTGGTGACATTGGACTGATCAATTTGCCTGCCATCACGGTTGCAGAACACGAACTCACTGTTCGTGATAGTAAGTTTTCTCTGCGCAAGCAGGGAATCTCGCACCAGGCTGGACATCTGAACATCACGGTCAGAGCCCGGTGTCTTGGTTGTATCCATTTCTCCGTAGGTGAATGCTTCGCGGACATAAATCAGGCCGCGCTCAAAATCGACGTTTTTCCATCGTAAGCCATCGATTTCTCCGGTACGAAGGCCGGAAAAGAAGCGTGTGGTATAGTAGTTGCGGAAATCCTGCCGCACTTCTTCGAGAAATAGCATTACCTCCGCCAGCGAGAACGGATTCACATCTGGTTTGTTCACTGGCAGCCGCTTGATGGCTCGGAATGGCGAAACAAAGCCATAGCGTTCGGCGGCTTCATCCAGGATGCTCTTCAGCGGCTGCATGATGTTGTTAATCCGTTTGTTCGAAAGCTTGTTGCCGCTGCGTCCGGGCAGTTCAGCAAGGCTTGCCCGGAATTTCAGAATGTCCCCTTTGCTAATCAGGCTTACTACCATTCCACCAAATGTCGGTAGCAGGTGTTTATCCAATGTGCTCCGCATGTTCTTAATACCGCTACGTTTCCAGCGAAAGGCATTCTCCTGCCACCACTCTTTAACAAATTCAGAGAGTAGTGGCGCACCGTTCAGTTGTTCCGAGTAGCGGGCGAACTTTCTGGCTCTGGGGCTGTTTGGGAAGGTAGAGGCGTAATCGAAAGTCCCGACAGAAATGTCCTGTTCGATTTTATCCAGCAGCTGTTCCAATCGGCGACGGTTGGCAACTGTGTTATCCAGAAGCGTCTGTTCCCGGCATCGCTGTCCCTGATAGCGGAAGTCGATGAACAGCTTGCCGGTTTCGGTGCGAGGGCGAACACTACCCACGGATTGAACCACCTGCGGCAAGAGGAATGATCTGAGCAGTAGGTTGCATCGACTTCATCATCTCTTTCTCAATGGCTTCCCAGACGAACAGGATTTTTCTACGACCGAATGGGCGGATGTAATGAATACCTTCGATAAACACCGAGTCCTTGAGCTGTTCACGGATATATCTGGGATCGTATTTAATCCGACCTGACAGTTCTTCTGTGGTCAGTAACTCAATTTTTTCAATATTATGCATATTAACCTCACACGGGTCAAAATGACCTTCTACAGGTTATTTTATATACGAATGCGTCCTTGTCAAGGATAAAATATCCTTTTGCAGGACATTGTGTTGCACATAGGGTTATTTTGGTCTCTAATGCGTAGTAGGGAATCGCACCAGGAGGGAGCCTTGATCAAATGCCACTTGTCCCGTTTGATGGGAGAGCAGAAAAAGAAAATCGCGGATGTTTGTCGTGATACCGGATTGCATCGGAACACGATAAATGGCCTTTATCATGAGACCGCCAGTCGCGTTGACCTCAATGTCATAAGCACCCTATGCAAGTATTTTAACTGCGAAGTTGCAGATATGTTCGAGTATCAACAAGATAAATAGTCAGTAGTCCATATAATACATAATGAGCCTGAACGAAGCCGAGACAAGGCAACAGATCATCGACCGGAAATTGAAGCTGGCCGGCTGGAATGTGACAGACCCGTCTCAGGTGATTCAGGAGCTGGATATTGTATTGAAAGGGCAGGGCGATACAGCAGCTGAGCCCAACCCATCGCCGTATGCCGGTCATCGCTTCGCTGATTATGCACTTGTTGATAAAGGCAAGCCTGTCGCCGTAGTTGAGGCGAAGAAGGCATCCAAGAATGCTGCGCTTGGTCGAGAGCAGGCTGTGCAGTACGCTCAGAACATTCAGGAGATTCATGGCGGGCTGTTGCCGTTTATCTCCTACACCAATGGTCATGATATCTATTTTCAGGAACCTGAGTTTTATCCACCAGTTAAAGTGCACGGGTTTCCAAGTCGGAACGATCTGGAGTGGCTGCACCTGCGTCGCGAAAGCAGAAGGCCGTTATCCACCGAGCTGATCAATACCGACATTGCCGGTCGCGATTACCAGATTGCAGCCATCCGTTCGATTCTTGAAGGTGTAGAAGCCAAACGACAGAAGTTCCTGCTGGTCATGGCAACCGGTACTGGCAAGACACGCACAGCTGCTGCGCTCATGGATGTGTTGATTCGGGCGCGCTGGGCTAAACGTATTCTTGTGCTGGTAGATCGCATCGCGCTGCGTGATCAGGGGCTGGAGGCGTTCAAGGAACATATCCCGTCGGAACCGATTTGGCCCCAGACCGGGGAAAAAGGGTTCGCGAAGGATCGACGCATCTACGTCACGACCTATCCCACCATGCTGAACATGATCGAGTCAGGCACGGCGCCTGAATCCCGGATATCACCCTTCTTTTTTGATGTGGTGATTGCTGATGAGAGCCACCGTAGTATCTATAATATCTACAAGTCAGTGATCGACTATTTCAATGCCATCAAGCTGGGGCTGACAGCCACGCCGCGAGATCACATTGATCACGATACCTTTAAGGTATTCGAGTGCGATGCCAACGATCCGACTTTTGCCTACACCTACGAAGAGGCGGTCAGCCATGAACCGCCATTCCTGTGCGACTTTGAGGTGCTGAAGGTGCGTTCGAAGTTTCAGATGGAGGGCATTAAAGGGGCTGTTCTGCCTGCACCTGTCCAGAAGAAGCTGATTACTGAAGGGAAAGATGTTGAAGATATCGATTTTGAGGGTACCGACCTTGAGAGAAAGGTCAGCAACTCCGGCACCAATGCTCTGATTCTTCGTGAATTCATGGAAGAGAGTTTGAAAGATGAGTCCGGTGTGTTGCCCGGCAAGACGATCATCTTTGCTATTTCCAAGGCGCATGCATACAGGCTGCAGGAACTGTTCGATTCGATGTATCCAGAATTCGCCGGCAAGCTGGCTCGCGTACTGGTTTCCGAAGATCGCTATGTACATGGCAAAGGCGGGTTGCTTGATCAGTTCAAGAATCAGGACTTTCCGCGTATTGCCATCTCGGTGGATATGCTCGATACCGGCGTCGATGTGCGGGAGATTGTTAATCTGGTGTTTGCCAAACCCGTCTATTCCTATGTGAAGTTCTGGCAGATGATAGGGCGGGGCACGCGGGTGCTCGAAGAGAGCGAAGTTAAACGTAAGCCCTGGTGCAAAGCAAAAGACAGATTTTTGATCATCGACTGTTGGGGCAATTTTGAGCACTTCAAGATGCATCCGAAGGGTAAGGAGCCAAACAGTCAGGTTCCGATGCCTGTGCGCCTGTTCAAGGCCCGCATAGATAGATTGGAAGCTGCTTTGACCAAAGAACGGCCGGACATAGCTGCATCTGTGATTTCAGCCCTCAGGCAGGATATTGAGTCGCTTCCAGCGAATAACGTCATTGTTTCCGAGCAAAGTGCCAACCTTGCCGAAGTAAAAGTCGATCAATTCTGGGAGAGGCTTGGTGCGCAAAGTATCGGTTTCCTGCGTTCTACGATTGCGCCGGTGCTTCGGGTGCGCACAGGCCTGGATGTGAAATCTATCCGTTTTGAAACGGATGTTGTGGAGCTCGGTACGGCGTTGCTGACTGAGAATAAAGCAGCATTCGAGGCTATTCGGGAAAGCCTTGTAGAACAGGTTTCCGAGCTTCCGTTAACTGTGAATATCGTTGCTCATGAAAAGGCATTGATTGAAGAAGTGCTCCGACCTATTTGGTGGACCAGCATCACCGAAGAAAAGATGCAGGCCATGATTGCAAGGCTTGCTCCCTTGATGCGCTATCGACAACGGTCTCGTGATGCGATGGTGAAACTGAATATTGAGGATCTCGTGGCCATCAAGGAAACGATCGAGTTCGGTCCTGAGCATGAGCGTCTGTCCACGAGCGCATACCGTGAACGACTAGAGGCCTATGTTCGGGAACTGGCTGAGAATAATCCGGTGCTGCAGAAGATTCGAGACGATGAGAAGGTTTCCCCCTCCGAAATTCATGAACTGGCGAAATTGCTGGAAGAGCAGTCCCTGCATGTCACCGAGGATGTTCTGCGTAAGGTATATGATCACAAGACAGCCCGTTTCATCCAGTTTATGCGCCATATCCTGGGGTTGGAGAAGCTGGAGTCATGGACTGAATCTGTTACGTCAGCCTTTGATGCCTTCATTGCTGAGCATAATACTTTTACCGAGTTGCAGATACGGTTCCTAAGAACCCTGCAGACTTTCATTCTTCAAACAGGAAAGGTAGAGCGGCACCATCTGATTGATGCCCCATTTACAGGCATTCACCCACAAGGCATTCGTGGTGTATTTAAGCCGGATGAAATCAATGAGGTGATAGGCCTTGCTGAAAAGCTGGCTGCCTAGTTGTAGAGTATGAGAGAGGGGCTAAATGGCGAAATTTATTGGTTCAAGTAAAGAGTTCCGTCGTTATATCGGTCCAAGACTAAGGAATGTCGTACAATATATTACAAAGAGCCATAAGGCTTCGATTGGGGCATGTGAGCATTGCGGCTCTCGGGACAGGCTGGAGTCTGCTCACGTCCATGGCAGAGATAGAAATGAGATAATTGATTCTTTGCTCCAACCACTAACAGCCGATGGGGTTTGTACAGTTGAAGTCGAACAATTTGAGGGCGCATTTAAAGACGAGCATGATCCGCTCGAGAAGTCCATCCTGATCCTGTGCAACTCCTGCCACAGAAAATACGACTCACTTTCAACCGGAAGAAATACTGGAGCTGCAGAAAGAGCTGCAACAGAGGGCTCGGTAAAGGTCGGGGCAAATGCCGGGATTCTTCCGATAACCTTGGAGCCATCTGATCCAAGTGCTTTTAAAAGCGCATTGCTGAAAAGTAGAATGGCTGAAATAACAATATTCTATAAGAGTAATGAAGTTGAGGTTCGCAAATGGAATGCCAGTCGTTTCAAGGAATCTTCAAATGTGTTTGGGAATTTAAGATCACGTCCAGAATTTAGAGCGGGAGTTTGGCAATCAAAACAAATAGTCAAAATTCACGTGCATGTAGTTTGATCGGGTTACGCGGGTCGCGCTAGTTTTTGTGATTGGGGTACATCTTGATTCAGGGATTTAACTTTTCCGAGTGAGATTTGGTATTGCCCATTGCTTGGTAATACCCTGTCTTTGAATTGCCGCCAGATTATTTCACCCGGTCCATTATAGAATTCCTGGAATGTTCCATCCGGTAGAATTTTTATGATGATTGTATGTTCCGGGCAGCTCCTGAATGCAACGGATCTCGACTGAGTTGCCTTGATTTCAACTTTGGTCCCATTTTGTGAAAGAGCGTCATAGCCTTTGTTTGAAGCAGGCATAAGCTCCAGCTTGTAGGCATCTGCAACCAGGCACTCTCCAATACTACCTACTATGTGCCCATCAGGTGTGAAGTGTCTGCCTGGGAGCATTTCCTCCAGTTTTGACACTGTGCTGTATAGCTGTTTTATCAGTTGCTGAAACTGGTCGTGATTAATCATTGCTTACTCCTGCTAAGGCCATAGCCAGCAAGATTCATGTTCTAAAGGCTATGTTATTTACGCTAGCCTATGGATGCTACAGTATCACTTGAGTTCTTACAGTATCTCCCCTTAATAGGGTAACAATATCTATAAATAGGGTAACATGTATTGTTGCATTACCCATTTAATGGGCGTACATTGCCCCTATGGATTTGAATCGTTTGAAATCGCTGCAGCCGGAATATCTGGCAAAACTCAGCTTTAGCGCTGAGCAAATGGCTGCCTTGCAGAAGGTGGGCGAGCACAAGGGCAAGCAGGATCTGTTTACCGAGCAGACACCGGAAGTTCTGGAAAGCATGAAGCAGGTGGCGCTGATTGAGTCCAGCGAGTCCTCCAATCGACTGGAGGGCATTACTGCCGATTATGCTCGAGTCAAGGCGATGGTGCTGCGTAATGCGACGCCGCATGATCGATCCGAGCAGGAGATCGCCGGCTACCGCGATGCGCTGGCAATGATTCATGAGTCAGGCGAACATATGACTTTCTCGGAAAACATTATTCTGCAACTGCACACGCTGATCTATCGCTATCACACCAGTGACGGCGGCAAGTGGAAATCCACCAATAACGAGATCATTGAAAAGAATCCGGACGGATCCATCAAACGTGTCCGCTTTGTGCCAACGAGTGCCGTAGAAACGCCGGCCAGTATGGCTGCGTTGACGGAAGGGTATCGCGAATCTGTACAGCAGTACGATCCGCTGATCGTGATTCCGCTGACCATTCTCGACTTTCTCTGTATTCACCCGTTCCGCGATGGTAACGGGCGCGTAGCCCGGTTGCTGACATTGATGTTGCTCTATCACTTCGATTATCAGGTGGGGCGCTATATCAGTCTGGAGCGCATTTTCGAGGAGTCGAAAGAGACCTATTACGAAACGCTGGAGGCGAGTTCTCAGCAGTGGCATGAGGGTGAACATAATGTCATGCCGTGGCTCAACTATTTCTGGGGTACGCTGATTCGGGCCTATGACGAATTCGCTGATCGTGTCGGCAGCATTCAATCCGGCAAGGGCTCCAAATCCGAACTGGTCCGCCAGGCAGTGCATCGGCGCATCAAACCGTTCGCCATTTCGGATATCGAGGGTGACTGCCCCGGTGTCAGCCGCGACATGATTCGGCTCGTATTGCGCCAGATGCGCGATGATGGGCTGATTGCCAGTACAGGTAAGGGGCGTGGTGCCAAGTGGTACCACGTAAAGGAGTAGGGGAGAAACATGCTGACAGCAACATTACGATCAAAGATCGATTCGCTCTGGGATAAATTCTGGTCGGGTGGCATCGCCAATCCGCTCACCGTCATGGAGCAGATATCCTATCTGCTGTTTATGCGCCGGCTCGATGCCATGGATACCAAGCGCAAAGAGGATGCCGAATGGTTGGACAGGGAGTATGTATCGCTGTTTGAAGGGCATGAGGATTGCCGCTGGAGCCAGTTCCGGCATATGCCTGCCGATGAGATGCTGGTGCATGTGCGCGATAAGGTATTTCCGTTCATTAAGACATTGCAAAATGGCAACCAGAACTACAGCCGCCATATGCAGGATGCGGTGTTTATCATTCCCAAGGCATCGCTGCTGGTGGAGGCGACTGGCATCATTGATGCGATCTACGAGGAAATCGAGCGCGACCAGCAATCCGGGCAGTCGTTTCAGGATACCCAGGGCGATCTCTATGAATACCTGCTGGCTGAAATCGCTACTTCGGGCAAGAACGGCCAGTTCCGCACGCCGCGCCATATCATTCAGATGATTTGCGCATTGGTGCATCCGAAACTCGGAGAAGCGATCTGCGATCCGGCCTGTGGCACTGGCGGATTCCTGCTTGGCGCTTATCAACACATTCTAACCCAGCACACCAGCGAGAACCTGCTCAAGCCCGACGAAAACGGCCAGTTGGTTGGTCTGGTGGGCGACAAACTGACCGATGAGCGGCAGTGGCAGGTGTTAAGAGAGGCCACCTTCAACGGTTATGACTTCGACAGCACCATGGTGCGCATCGGCCTGATGAACCTGATGCTGCATGGTATTGATAAACCGAATCTCGACTACAAGGACACGCTTTCCAAGCGTTACGATGAGAAGGATTGCTACGATGTCGTGCTCGCCAATCCGCCGTTCAAGGGAAGTATCGACAAGGGTGATATCAACGAAGATTTAAGTCTCAAGAGCACCAAGACGGAACTGCTGTTCGTCAACCGCATTATCAACCTGCTGAGAATTGGTGGTCGCGCCGGCGTAATTGTGCCGGATGGTGTGCTGTTCGGTTCATCCAATGCGCACCAGGCGCTGCGCAAGATGCTGATTGACGATTGTGAACTCCAAGGTGTGGTCTCAATGCCTTCGGGTGTGTTTAAGCCCTATGCCGGTGTTTCCACTGCTGTACTGGTTTTCGTCAAAGGCGGCAAAACCGAAAACGTCTGGTTCTACGATATGCAGGCTGATGGCTACTCGCTGGACGATAAACGCGACAAGATCAAGGACAACGATATTCCGGACATCATTGAGCAGTGGCAGACCCGCGACCCGGCCAAACAGACTGACCGCAAAGCCATGGCTTTCTTTGTGCCGGTAAAAGAGATTGCCGACAATAAATACGACCTGTCGATCAACCGCTATAAGGAAGTTGAATATGAAGAGGTGGAATACGACCCGCCGAAAGTGATTCTTGCCCAGCTTCGCGAACTGGAAACCGAGATCATGGCTGATCTGGATGAGTTGGAAGGAATGATCAACCACGGGAAAACTAAATCATGAGATCCGTTCCATTAAGCGAGTTTATGGTATCTAGAGGAGGCTCTGTCTCTCCTGATAAGTTTCCCGATGAATCTTTTGAGTTATACAGCATTCCTTCTTATAGCTCTCGAAAACCCGAACTCCTTAAAGGAAAAGAAATTGGCTCGAGTAAGAAAAGCATTCTTCCTGGTGACGTATTGCTATCTCGCATTGTTCCACATATTCGGAGGGCATGGGTAGTCGGCACTGCCAGTGAAAGTCGCCAAATTGCTTCTGGAGAATGGATTATATTTAGAGGAAGTTCCTTCGCCCCCAATTATCTTCGCCATTATTTGCTGGCCGACCGATTTCATCAGCAGTTTATGAGAACTGTATCCGGGGTTGGAGGTTCTTTGCTTAGAGCAAGGCCTGCTGAAGTCGAAAAAATTAAAATCCCTCTCCCCCCTTTGGAAGAGCAAAAGCGGATTGCGGAGATATTGGATAAGGCCGACGCCATCCGCAAAAAGCGTAAACAGTCCATCGAACTGACCGAACAATTCCTCCGCTCCGCTTTCCTCGATATGTTCGGCGACCCCATCACCAACCCCAAAGGGTGGCCGACTGAAACCATAGGAAAGCTATTAGAAAGTGGTCAATTGATTGTTCATAAGGATGGTAATTATGGAGGAATGTATCCAAGGGCTGATGAGTTCGGTGATTCTGGAATACCGTTCCTTACAGCCAAATCCGTTGATAAGAACGGGCTGCTTATCCAAAATAAAGTTTCATATCTTAATGAAGATAAAGCCAATACTTTCAATTATGGCTGGATTGAAAAATGGGATGTCTTACTTGCACATAACGCAACGGTTGGAAGAGTCATGCTCTACCATGGAGATTATGCCAAAGCATTAATCGGAACTTCGCTGACATGTTTTAGATCATCCCGAGATTTTTTTGATTCGCGTTTTTTATTTGCTATGTTGCGCTCCGATTATTTTCAGCGCCAACTTGAAAAGGCAATGTCTCAAAGTACTCGGAATCAGGTTCCAATAACAGCTCAGCGGGAGATGGAACTATTTATCCCTCCGTTAGCTTTTCAGAAAAAGTTTGGGAACCTGCTACAGAAGGCCTATGAAAATCATCAACATCTAGTTAATTCAGAAGCTCATAAGAAGTTGCTTATTAACTCTTTGGTTGGCCGGGCCTTTCGAGGCGTGTTATGAACAAGGAATATCTCAATGGAGGGTAACTATGCAGGACATCCGTGACCGTTTTGAGCAAATAAAAGAGCAGTGGGATGCAGTATATGATGCTTATGGAGATAGTCCTGCATCATGGGAGCCCTACCTTCCAGGAGCATCACTTCATGATGTAAATGAAGCAATCAATGTGCTTGATCATTGGGTTAAGAAGAAAATTCGCCCTAAGAGAGATAGCGCAGCTTTAAATGCCATAAGGGCATCGCTTAATACTGCTCTCACAAATATGAAAACTCCGTTACAGAATATACAGAACGGCCAATTTCAACACCTACCAGCATTTCTAAACATTGTAGGGCAACTGTTTTCTTTACTGCATGCCATGCTTGCTATTTCTGGTTCTGTCAGCGAAGAGGCTCTGTCAGCGATGACGCAAGAGCTACTTGAGGCTCACGCGAAAACTAATGAAGTGGCTGATGAGCTTAGGGGGTTAGTCGTGCTGTGTGAAAGTGCTGAAGAGTGGAAAGCTTCAGCAGAAGCAGCTGCAACCTCTGCAAAAACTTCCTCCACAAATGCAGAAAGCTTTGAAGATGCAGCTGAAACCTCTTCTGCAAATGCAAAGACATCCGCAACTGAAGCAAAAGAATTTCGAGAGGCTGCGGAACAAGATGAGGCTCATCTCAAGAAACTTGTCAAAGAGACAGCAGCCCTAAAGACCCGCCTAATTGATAAAGAGAAAAAACTAAATGCACTAATAGAACAGGCATCCAAAGATCAGAAAATTATTTCAGAATTGCTGCCTGAAGCTACCAGCGCTGGTTTGGCTCATTCTTTTGCAGCTAGAGCAGATCGATTCACTTGGCCTAAGCGCGGATGGGCATTGGGATTCGCGATTTCTATTGGTCTTCTCGTTTACTTTGGCTGGGATATGTTCCATTCAATCCTGAATGTAAGCATACCCGCCAAGGAAGTCATAGCAGGCACCGCCTCATCAAGCAGTGGTATTTGGCATCAAATTATTAACCGGCTTCCTTTATTGGCACCCTTGTTCTGGTTCGCTTGGGTGTGTTCTCGCCAATATGGGCACTTGGATCGGTTGCAAGAGGATTACGCTTTCAAGGAAGCTGTTTCCAAAGCATTTGAAGGATATAAAAAGCAAATGATGGAAATCGACAAAATCCGTGGAGGAGCTGGCGATCTTTCAAAACTGCTATCTATGGAAATTATACAAGCCCTCTCAAAAGACCCTCAACGAGTCTATGACCGGAATGTTTCTGATGAGACACCGTTGCACGCTCTGGTTGATAGAATTATGCCTGCAAAGAAGTCAGACAAAGATTCTGAGGAATAATACAGGGCATTCAATGCGTTGGTGCGGAGGGAAGGAATAAGAATGGGCAGGGCTAAAGAAGAATGGACTAGACATATGGAGCTCGGCTATTCACTTGTTGGGGAAAAGTTTGTCTGTCCTGAGTGCTTTGAAGACTATGCTATTAAGGAATTTATAGAAGCTCATGCCTCATCAGATGAGTGCAGCTATTGCGGAAAAACTGGTGATGAACCTATTGCGGCACACATGGATGATGTTCTTGCCTATATTGCAGAAGGGATAGGCAGTGAATGGAATATGCCAGAAGCAGAACTGCCATATGAAAGCCGTGAGGGTGGCTGGCAAGGCCAAGTATATGATGGTCAGGAATTGATTGAGGCCATAGATATTAGGACTAACACTGATGATCTTTTTGAAGATATCTGTGGTTCATTTGATGAACAGCTTTGGTGTCAGCGTGACTATTTTGGAACTCGTGATGAAGACGCTCTGCGCTGGGGTTGGGAACGATTTTGCGAGCAAATTAAACATCAATCCCGATATGTGTTCTTCAAAATTGAAGATGAACCGGATGAATTCGATCATGAAACGATCCCCGCCTCAAAGATGCTGGATGTCTTGGCCGGGGTTATTGATAAGCAGGGGCTTGTATCATCTGTTCCAATCGGTACTTCCGTTCACAGAGTTCTCATCCATAAACCATCTGAAAGTTGTGCTTTAGCTTCAGACTTGGGAAGTCCACCAATCGATAAATGCAAGATTTCAAACAGGATGAGTCCAGCAGGTATTCCTATGTTCTATGGGGCTTCCGATCCAATGACTTCAATTCTTGAAACCTACAAGGAAAAAGGTGAGGAAAAGAAGGCAAGTTGTGGTGAATTTAAAACGCTGAAAGACATGAACATACTTGACTTGACTGCGCTTCAAGACGTACCCAGCCTATTTGATGAAGCCCGCCGGCATCTGCGGGCAGCTCTGATTTTCCTGCAAGGATTTGTAGCAGATGTGAGCAAGTCGATCCACAAGGATGGAAGGGAACACATTGAGTATGTGCCTACCCAGGCTTTTGCCGAGTATTTTCGGCATATTTACAAGGATGATGAAGGGAAGCCTCTCGATAGGATTGCCTATCGGAGTTCAAAGAATCCTGATGGAATCAATTATGTTCTGTTTGCAGGGAATGAACATTGTTGTGACAAGGGAGGGGAGTCGCCTTCCGGGTTCATGGCCGCTGAACCGTGGCTGGTTCTAGAATCTGTAGAAATTTTCGATCCCGCTAAAGTCCTTAAAGAGCACGAAGCTACCGTTCAGGCGACGTCCCGTGGGCTTTTGAGAGGGCTCATAGAGTGAGTCAGTGCAGGGGCCGAAGAAAAGACGGTGCCCGCTGCCGGAAAGTGGTGCGAGGTGACTCCCATTATTGTGCCATTCATTCCAATCAGGAAAAGAAGCCAAGCAAATGGCCCATCGCAATTGGTGCAGCAGTCGGACATGCAATAGCCCCTGGAATTGGCGGTGCGTTAACCGGGGCTGCGGTTGGGTGGGCATTCACCGAGGAGAAGAAAATGAGCAAGAAAAGAGTATTTGTCAGTTTTGATTATGACCATGATGCAGCACTGAAAGAATTTTTGGTTGGTCAGGCTAAGAATTCCGACTCACCATTTGAGATTGCTGACCATTCTATTAAGCAAGCCATCATTAGCGGAGACTGGAAAGCGAATGCTCGTACACGAATACGCCGTGCCGATGTTGTTTGTGTGATCTGTGGCCAACATACACATGCAGCTTCAGGTGTAAGTATCGAGCTAAAGATCGCCCAAGAAGAAGGCTGCCCATATTTTCTTCTTTGGGGTTATAAAGATAAGCAGTGCACGAAACCCAAGGGCGCAAGGGCATCCGACAAAATCTATAAGTGGTCGTGGGATAATCTTAAGAAACTGATAGGTGGGGCAAGATAGATGGTTACCAAGATCGAAAAAGCACTGATCAACGAGCTTTCAGAAGAGCCATCTGCTGCAGCAATTGAGCAATACAAGCTCTATGTAGAAACCGCCGAGAAAAACAGTTCCAGACGCCTTACCGCCAACTCATTTTTTCTGACCATCAATACTGGTCTTTCTGCATTGATGGGATATATGACGAGCTTCAAGGGCATTGATTCGGTAGTGGCACAGATTGCCGTCCCTGCTGCTGGCATCATCCTTTCCTATTTCTGGTACCGCTTGATTATCTCATATCGGGAAATGAACCGGGCCAAGTTCAAGGTCATTCATGAGATGGAGGAAAAACTTCCATTCAGAGCCTTTGAAGCCGAGTGGGAAGCCGTCGATCGAGGCAAGAACCCAAAGAAGTATCGCCCCTACACCAACATCGAATCAGCAGTACCTTGGGTGTTCATTGCCATTCATGTCTTGCTGCTGATTGCGCCGCTAATCAACGGTTTGGCCTGTCATGTGAAGTAAAATGGCTGATTTTTTAACATTCATCTTTTTTGGATTTAGTAAGTAGTTCCTTCAGTCGTAGAATTCCTTCAACGGCATCTTTTTTTAGGGACTTTTTGAACAATATCATATCCAGGGTATAAGGAATCGAAAAGCCGCCATCCTCACATATTCTGAGTAGGGTCCAATCGTTCATTAGCCTTTTTCCTGTGCGGTACTGTGAGATATTGCCTTTAGGCTCACCGATCCACTCAGCAAGTTCCGGGTCCGAATTGAAACCATGTTTGTCTATTAGGTTATTAAATAACTCATCAATAAAATCTACGTATTTCTGATGTTTTTCTTTTGACATTGCTGCTTCACCTCATCACTAGGTGCGATACTACATCGAGGGTTGCAACAATGCAACTTGTCGGTTATGTTTCGCAGGTAGCAGAATTGCAACCACATGATATAGAGGAATTTGATTATGAACGAGGAAAAGAAACAAAAATATGAAAATGGTTTTGTGAAGGTCGAAATTCATCAACTGGAATGGCCGAAAGTATTGAGCTCATGCATTCCATTGGAGGTGTTAAAATGGATTGTTTTTGAAGATTTTAGTGAGGCCTCTATGAAAGTAGCGGCATCGAGGCGTATCCATGTGATCGCAAAGCCAAGGACGAGAAAAGAGGAGTATTGGGTTGTCGGTGGGTTTATTTACTATCTTCATTTGCTTACAAAAGGTTGGGATAAACAGATCGAATGCGTTTTCGAAGAGGGTGGAGACCACAAAAAAATCCAAGATTATTTTTTGAATGATATCAATCTCTCCATATTTGCAACGAAGGGCGGGTCTGTTGCTAATGCGCTACGGGCTGCGTTGCTTATCCCACTAAGTGGTTGTGATAATTCAGTTCGAACAACTCAAAGGATCAGTGCTCCAAACAGTCTACTAAAAAAACGAGACAGGGCGATACTCAAGGAGCTGGCAGGTTTTGATAATAGAGCTTATACACAATCGTCAAAAGAAGGTGTTCCAAAAGAGGTTCTGGAATTTATCTCTGAAATACTCAAGCTGAACAAGTCCAAGAAACCCATTGGTGAACAAGCAGGCAATTCAGAATTGCTGACGGATAATGAATAGTGATTGGATCCGTTTTTATCAGTTTAGCGTTATACCCACCCACCCTGCATCTAATGATCTGAATATATCGTATGATCATTTTAAATTATTCAAGCAAATTGCTGCCCTGATTGACTTGCCGGATGACGGGCGCCTGTTTGCGCAAACAGAAGTAGTTGTTCAATGCCTGATTCGAGCATGGGAGAAAGAGTCAGGATGCGCTTTCGATCAGTGGGCTGAACTTGAAGGGCTTTACGAAACAGTAGCGGATTTCTCCAATCATGAGAGCACGTGGGGCGTGCGTGAAACGAACCCTGTTTTTGCATTATTATTGCATCCAATTAGCCCTATAGGGGAGATTGAGCTATCACCGCAATATAGGGCTCTGATTCCATTTTTTATCAAACGAATCTACCAGTGTTATAATCAGGTGGAAAACCCATCAGATTTATATCTTTATCACCTTTCGCTCACCGCAAGAAAGCTCATTGTCAGCGCTCCTGGTCTTCCGGCTGTTTCACGATTTGACTGGAACTATGAAACTAAATTATCAATTGCAATAGGGGCTCTCCAGAAAAAGTTGGATGATTCAATTGACTTAACCACCTCTGCAGATTGGCCGTATATCTCTGACTTACTTTTTCGTGACAGAAAAAAATTGGGTAAGGGAACTGGAGGGCATGGAGGTGATCGCCAGCAAAGGTGGCTGTTGTATGATCGAAACCGGGGAACGGTTCTACAGCAGGAATTTGATGATTACGATGACTTTCAGGATGTTGAATCAGATCAAGGTTGTTTCTCCCTTGATGGAAAGGGCGAAGTAAAGAGAGTTACTTTTATACATCCTGATGTTGAGCAAAAAGCGTTAGCTGCTGTCGGTGAATACGAAGTCGACTACATCCATGATCGAGAGCTGGCCTTGCCTGCAAGTTGGTTCACCGATCCATGGCGTGCCAAGCGCAAGATGCGAGGGAAGCAGGAGTCGATGGTCGCCAGTGAACGGATTGCACCGTGGGATATTCGCTGCCTTTCAATTCGAACAGTTCAGTCTATTTTCAAACAAATGAAGGTTCAACGTGCACAAACCGGACTCGGGATCATTGCGATGGGTCTTCTGCTTGGAAATGGTGAGCAGGGAATGAAGAAGATGAAAATCGGCCGTATTATTGCAGGAGAAGAACCAAGCCAGGAGGTTACCGAAAAGTTGATGCGAGGGGATCGATACTACGACCCCAAAAGCAGAAGGGTATGGTGGCTTAATTTGAGAGGCAATGAGGATAGTGAAAACTATCTGAATGTTCCTCTGATCGTTCATTTGAGGTTACCAAGAGTGATTACTCGTCACTTGCCGACAGATGGCAAACAGGGCGCATTAGTATTTTCCCGTGAAGATTTCAGAATAGCAAAAAAATGGCTGAAAAGATTGGGTGTGGATGGTATTAGCGTTCCGACAATAAAGCGTCTCCAGATGACGTTTGAAGCTTTTTTCATTCATGGCGCCGGAACTCCTGATATATTGGCTGATCACCTTCAGGGACGGCGTAGGAACCACCTTGTCAGCCAGCATTATTATATTTCTATTCCATGGGCTGCTGCTATGTGGGAGTGGCGACGAATGGTTGGGGTTTTTCTAACTGGTACTGAAGCCGGAGTTTCAGATCTTATAAAGAGAATGGCATTTCGATTTCGCCCTGGGAGCAGTGAAAATGAAAATTGTGTTGGAGCTGTGAAAACACCAACAGAACAAGCCCTGATTAATCATGCTGATTTATTACGTTCTATCATTCCAGATTCTCAAGAGGGGCTAATGGCCGCATCAGTAATTCAGTGGAATGCATATGCATCCTATCTTTACCTTCTTCTCTCAATTTGTACCGGTCGTCGGCCACAGAGAGATCCGTTTCCTCTGTTCTCTGATTTTGATCTTGAGAACGGCTATTTATTCGTGGACGACAAGTGGAACAGGAAGTTTAAAGAATCGAGGATAGTGCCTCTCTGCCGAACACTGCATCAGGCAATGATTAATCATCTTCAAATTCATAACAGCCAATTTATGAGTTGGAAGATGTGCTAGTGCAGCATGTCTTCTGTAAAAGTGAGAATCTTCTCTAGCTGAGAAGGGGCCATCGGGCAGACTTTGGTTTTTCCCAAAACATACAAAGGATAATCCGATGACCCCAAGAGTGAACAA
>Ga0114931_10004115_pt1 | contig 18193 bp, 17 predicted proteins | sample 2SBtaG_FD_89579 | JGI IMG/M metagenome (GOLD analysis project Ga0114931, IMG submission 89579) | Deep subsurface microbial communities from Kolumbo volcano to uncover new lineages of life (NeLLi) - 2SBTROV14_V59a metaG | ecosystem: Environmental > Aquatic > Marine > Volcanic | place: Kolumbo...
AAACCGGTCCAACTGTATGAATAACATACTTTGCAGGAAGGTTGTATCCTTTTGTTATTTTTGCTTCGCCTGTTGGACAGCCGTTGAGTGTTCTGCATTCTTCCAAAAGCTTTGGACCAGCAGCACGATGAATTGCACCATCAACTCCGCCGCCACCGAGCAGGGTTGTGTTGGCTGCGTTCACTATCGCATCAACCTTTAGTTTTGTTATGTCGCCTTTGTGTAGTTTTATTTTATTATTCATGACCTTTCAACCTCCCCTAAATCCCCTCCTTATAAAGGAGGGAACTTTGCTATTAAACAATTTTAGTAAGGTAACTTGAGTTTCTGATTTATTTTTCCAAATTAAATTAATAACATTAAAGGAATATCTCAAGATGACATTGCGCTATAATCAAAATAAACAGAAAAGGAATTAACAAAATGAATGCACTGTTATTTGTAAAGATATCTTTGATGCACTGGTTAATTAAACCATTCCATCCTCCGGATTGTTATTATAAAAGTAATGATCAATTGAATTTATTTTAATCTGCAGAGGGTTTAGTTTTCATTTGTGTGCGAAATCTGTCTCCAATTTACTTTATTTTCTTATTCTCTCAATTTATCCTGGACAGCAGTGATAAATATACAATAAAAGTGCTATTGAGGTTATTTGAAGAAATGAATTATTCTGAAAATGAGAAGTTTAAGAAATCTTAATGTTTTATAGAAGCCATTAAAGTGAAAAAAACCACTTCAGTCCTACACCAAACATTAACAATTGTGATGCAGTAATTGAGTTGTTCCCTACATTAAGATATTCGGAGTTCTGTACAAAAGTGTAACGAATATTTATATCCAGATTCATATCTTCTCTTAAAGGGATGAGAGCGCCACCGCCAACAGTAAAACCGGGTTCGCTTCTAAATTCTGATTTGTCTATTGGAACCTCACCATCCCCGGGAAAGTAAGTTCCGTTAGCTTTTGACCAATAGGTAAATATTCCGCCCTCGAGTAAACCGTAAAATTTTGTATTACTTCCGGGTGTAATTAAACGTAAACTTAAAATAACAGGAATTGCAATCAAGGAACCATCAATACTAACGCTTCCACTACCGCCTTGTTCTGCCAATGCTTTGTTTAAGCCTTCGTTATCTACACCCATTCTCAAAAATCCGAGGGTAAGAGCAAGCCGGACATTATCTTCAATATCGTAATAAAAGCCTGCAAGAGCGCCAAACCCTGCATTATAAACCTGGGCATTTTTTCCTGATGGAATTGATACAACAACATTTACCTCAGTTCCGTACCCCATCTGACTATATGAATATGATGAGAAGACTAAAAATAAAATTAAAACGGCAAACAGACTTATTCTCATTTAATAAACCCTTCAGATGATAGTTTATCAACAAGCGCGCTGCCAACAGAATTTATAACATCCGAAGCTTTATCGGGGTCTATTGTTTCAGAGATTCCGCTCCAAATAAGCTTTTTATTTTTAGCATCGTAAAGATTGTTTTCAATTACAACCGTTACACTTTTTGAGAGGTAACCGGAGGTGTTTGCATAAGATACCGCTGCATAATAATATCCGTAAAAGCCGTAATAATTATTGTATGGAACAACATAAGCGTAGCCCGCTTTGTAATTACGGTCCTTCTCCAGCCCAACTACTCTAACAGTAATAACGGCATCGAAATTCAAATCTTTAAAATACTTATCAAATGTTGTTGAATCGATAGTTTCATCGTATGGCATTATATCCATAGATGGGATGGCTTCTATACCATGTTTTTCAAAGGCGTTTTTTAAACCGTCTTCAACTCTTCTGCGCAGCAATGGTTTATCTTTATTAACGATGCCGAGTACAAGCAGTTTATCAATATTTCCTTTTTTATAATTGCTGTCAGACCAATCGCCAACTATCTCTGTAGAAGCTCCACAAGAAGCGATTACAAGGGATAAAAGAAAAATTGCTATAACTGCTATATATTTATAATTCATAATGTTAATTTCGATTTATTTAAAAAATAATATGTATTAACAAGTTAAAAAAAGTTGATTTGCTTATCAAACATAAAGGAATATATAAGCTGATGAAGATAACGTATGTATAAGATAAAAGGGTTTACATTTTAAAAATTTATTTCAAGACGTAAACCCTTCATAAGCTAAAAGCTTTGCCAGGCAAAACCAATATTAATGCCCCAATAGGCATAAGTATTATCATCTCCACCACCGAGAGATTCGCCTGAAGAGAATGCATAATTGTATTTAGTGTTAACAATCATAGTAACATCCCTGCTCAATCCTATAAGAATGCCTGCTTCGGGAGCAAGACCAAAATGCCAATTGTTCGATTCGAAAGCAACTACGCCGATTTCCAAACGTTGTTTTATGTAATAAACACCGGCACCTGCCCCGACATAAAATCTGAGCGGGTCTCTTCGCTTACCGAGATAATAATGGGCATTAGCCATTATCGGCAGTGCGTTTACAGTTCTTATTTGTGTTCCGCTTATATCAGCGTGAATGTTGCCTTGTTCAAGATTTATCATCTCGTTAGTTCGTTCGGCAAAAACATTCCAGCCAAAACTCAAACCAAAAGAAATATTTTTATTTGTAAACCATCTGCCTTCTAATCCAACTCCACGCCAGCTAACGCCATCAGTATAATTGTTTAATCTATCTGTGGCTACAGAAACATTATATGTAATGCTTCCCAGGCTCTGTGCGGAGATTGAAACAGTGAACAGTAATATAAATATTGTTGAAAATAGATATTTCATTATTTTTTCCGTTGTTGTTTTGAAATTCTCAATAGCAAAAACTAATTTGCGCCCAGGTATGGCGACTGATTAAAAGCGTCATTGATGCGCTGTTTAATTCTTGTAGATGTATCAAGGCTTGAGCTGAGCAAACCATTTATTCTGGCTAACCAAACTGCACCAAAGGTTTGATCGCCTGAATTGAGTTTTTCAGGGTCGAGCATAGTTATAAATATAGTGCCGGTTTTATAATTATAAACAGCACCGCCGCCGGGATATCCCCATCCCGGGTAACCGCCCCACCAGCCCCAACCAGGCCAATAACCCCAGCCGGGCCACCAAACAGCACCATAATTATCTGTAGTAGTTACACCAACAAGCATAACAAATCCGGGCGGATTCTGTGTTGTATCAACCGGTACCCGCTGGTATCCCAACTTTGTCATGTTGCTTTCAATAGATGAAAGGATTAAAGCATCTTTACTGTGGTCGATCTTATCTTCATCGCCTTCATTAACAAAATGAACGACAGTATCAGGCATTGCATAAGTAGGCTTATTAAAGTTTTCTGTATTATCATAAAGAGTAACCACCGTATCGTAATCTGAAGTGGTTAAACCATAATCGGGATAACAGGAATAGAGAATGAAAGTAGAAACAATCATCAACAAGTAAAGGACAATGAGTTTTTCCCTTTTTGTATTCATACTTTTTCCTTTTTAATTGTTATTATTTGGTTTTCGGTTTTTTAATTATTGGTATTTCCCCTGCCACCTGTACATCAATTAAGGAGAGCAACTGGCTTTCTACCTGATAAAACATAGCTGCATCAATAGGATTAAGCTCGGATTTAAACTTATTAAAATATTTCCATAGTAAATCTGTTCGCTTTGAATCCAGTTCGTGTTTTTTTGCCGCAAGCCGGTTTGCTATTTCGTCTGTAAGATTATAGTAATTCTTTGAAAGATCTTTAACTAATTCTAATCTTTCCCTGCTTATTTTATCAAGTTCTTTTTCATATTCGCTATAAATTTTCCAGAAAATATCAGAATCTTCCTTTTGTAATTGCATTGTTTCGGCAATTATTTCCCGCTTTTGTGCAGGCAAGTCACTTCGAAGATATTCAAGGTAAGAAATATCCTGTGCTAAAGTGATTGTTGAAAATAGTAATGCCAGAGATAGTATAGTTGATTTCATAACTTTGGTTTAATTGATTAAAAAAAATTGGAATAAAACTTACTCATAATATTTATTTATTCAAATGATAATAATACTCGCTATAAGTAAAAAATCTTTATAGATATTCTCTTACTTCCTTTTCGAGTGCATATTCAGGACAAATTTGTTTTTCTACATATTCTACTATTTCGGGAGCCTATTTTCTTAACCGGCGTTCGTTTTTTCCTGTAAAGAAAACGGGACAGGTTTGCAAAAAAATAAATCAAAAATCGATTGAATTTGTTGTTGAATGAAAATAGTAACTTATAATTAGTATCCTGTTATAAATTGGTATAAAAAAACAAATAACAAGTAACAAATTCCAAAGTTCAAATAATATTTAAATTCAAAACATCAATGTTTGAAAATAGTTTAGAATTTTTGCAATTGAGATTTGAATTTTATTCGAATATTGAGGCTTGATTATATTATTATAATTTCTAGTCTATCCAGGTTAGGATAATTCAATCAATAAAATAACGTTGATAAACTGGGACATAATTTTTTTGTAATTTAAATTCTAATAAATCGGATAACCAATTCCTACTCCAACCGGAGGATAATAGCCACCGTAAGGTCCCCAGGCACCAGGGGCGTAAACTCCAACACCAACGGTAACGTGTCCTGCACCACAGCTATGTGAAATCGTCAATAACAGAGTTAGTAAGAGTAATAAAAATATTTTTTTAATTGTTCTCATTTAACTTATCCATTATTTCTTTAGATAAAGGCCATTTATGAACTGCAAACACAGCGCCCGAAGGATCGGCAATTATTGCCGCTTCGTTTCCGGCAATTACATCGGAACCGAGAAGAATTTCGCCGCCCGAGTTTTCAACTTTTTCTTCAATGATTTTAACATCTTTTACGGCAACAAACGGCAGCCAGTTGGGTTTAACATTTTCGAAAGGAATTTTAATGACACCGGCACGCCTTTTTACAGAGGTTTTTAAAATTATGTAATCTTTCTCATCTCTCGTTTTATGCTTTTCAATTGAATACCCGAACAGTGATTTGTAAAACTCTACAGAGTTATTTAAATCGTCAGTCCACAATTCATTCCAGAGCCAGTTGTTGTATTCCGGCTCAACATCTGCCGGATCACCGACCGATGATGTGATAACAGCTATTAATGCACCACGATTATCTGCAAATATTGCAATACGTCCACGGTTTTTAATATTAAAAGGTTCCCTGTAAATCTTACAGTTCTGTTTCTTTGCTTCTTCAATTACCATATCAACATTATTAACAGAAATATATTCCATCCATTGCGAAGCATAATTAACTTCGCCTTCTTTTCTCTCGAGTTTAACAATGCCGCCAATTGGAATGCCGTTGAATAAAATTGTAGTGTATCGTGCTTCGGGGTCTCCGCTGTTATTAAACGTCCATCCGAACAAAGCACCGTAAAAACTCTTAACCGCATCCACGTTGTCGGTGAGCAAATCGTGCCATACAATTTTGCCGGGTAGTTTGATATCGGTAGGCGTTTCCGTTATAGGCGGAACTATTATTTCTTTTTGCTCACAGGCAGATAACAGGAGTAAAAATGTAATCAGTAAAATTGATTTTATTGTTGTAATTAATTTCATCTTTCGTACTTAACGTTAATAAAAGCGGAAATCAGTTAGAAATATTTAATAATAGATATCAAATTATAAAAACAACCGTTCGCTATCAACTCAGAAAAAAATAATTTACTTTACTTCAATATTGCTGCCTTCCGATTTTCCTTTTTGTTCGGGAGCAGGTTCAATAGGTTCGCCAATTAACGGAAGCTGCGATGCTATCTGCAAATCGATAATCATATCTATCTGGTTTATAACCTGCATAACTTTTGTTGCACGTTTCGGCGAAATAACTTTGCTGAATTCATCCAGATACTTACGTTTTAAATGTATATCCTTTTCCATTAAGTCGTAATTTTTGTTCATTAATTCAACGGCTTTTTCATCGGTTAAATTTTCAAAGTTTTCCGCATATTCTTTAATAAGTTTCAAAAATTTATCGCCTGTTTTAGACATCTCGAGGTCAAACTCACGATACACGGGCCAGAAAGCTTCCGATTCTTCATCAGTAAATTTCATAACTTCAGTAATCAATGCAACCTTTTGCGTACTAATATCCTGTCGCAAAAGTTCGAAATATGATTGTTGCGCAAATAACTGTGTTGCTGTAGCCGATAATAAAAATATAATTATAATTAATTTATTCATTTTATATCCTTCGTTTTTTTGATTAGTGAAAAAATGTAATTGGAAATTGTAAATGAAATATAACAATTTATATTAAAAGAATTAATTGGTACTTAAGCAAGCTGAAGTATGAAATAATAGCATCACAATTGAGTCTGACAAAAAAGTAAAAATACTTTGTGGTTGCTTCCCGTCAAGTCCGTGCTACTTTTTGGTCAGTCCATAATTAGATAAATTAGTCACACTCCGTTTTAATTGCTTGAGATTACAAATGAGTTGTGCTAACAAGTACCGACTGCTCCGTTACGCAATTAAAAATAATATCTCCAATCGAATGCCAAGCGCATGCCTACATACCAAACTGGTTCCAGTTTAGGTAGTGTGCTTCCTTCCGGAAGGACCAGAGTCTCATTGTGTGGAATATCGACTCCAAAATTTAATTGAACAACGATACTTGAACTTTGATCGAGTGAAAAAGTTCGGAATGGACGATACTCAAGAACAGGAAATTCAAGTTGTGTAGATTTGTATGTTAGTAATGATGTTGCACTCTGATCTTTACCTGGTACTAATATCGCATCAAGATTATCGCCGCCTCCGTAAAATGAAATACCAATTTCTCTACCTAAAATAATTTGAAGACGTCCAATAGGAGTTGCAATGCCTGTCTGCCAGGGAATTAATCCACCGTTTACGGCCTGAACGCCGACGGTTGCGAGACTGCTTGGTGATGTTATTGCAAGTATAGGTGCAAGAATTAACATATCTCCGGGAAGAAGCCAAAAAGGCATTCTGAAGCGAATAATAAATGCATCCCTTCCGGGAATAGCAGATGTAATTTGTCCACCTTCATTCAATTTGGGTGAGTTTCCAAATTTGTTAGTTGAAGGCCCATCCTGCCTCCAACCGACATCGAGGAAGATAAGTCCGTCTCCCAATTCGTTTAATACTCCTTCTAAACCAACGCCGATACGGATGGTTACATCAATTCCGCCTACGCCTCCATACTTATTCTGATTAGTTCCAAATCCACCATTTATAGTCGAACCATGTAAAGCAGGAACGACACCGATAAACGGACCTAATTCAGCTCTGAATCTTGGTAATTCTCCCAATCCGGACGAAAGACCCGGAACCGGTGTCTTAATCAGTACATCACCGAGTAGCGTTAATAAATTAGTATCCGGAACTTCTTTAGCCGGCATAAAATTATTCTTACAAACATTAAAGCTATCTGGAAGTGCGGTAAGAGTTTGTTCAGGAGTATAATTAATTTTTATTTTACCATTTGCCGCATCTAATAATTGTTCTATGCTTAATTGAACAACAGCGGCTGCAAATTCCGCATCCTGTTTACGCATATATGCATCCCCCATCAAAATAAGATGTTTACCATCCCAGGTTGTAACTTCAAGCCCTTTCTCATTGTAATAATCATGAGTTCCTTTTCTTTGCGATGCGTCGCCCCACGTTCCGGCAACATGTCCAGCCGCAAATGAATCTTCGAGAAAATGTAAAGCAAAAGCTTCATCGGAAAGTGCTGCTAAAATTAATGCAGAGCGTTCTTCCTGGGATAAGTTTCCTTTATTTAATTTAGCGGCTTTTATCAGAGCACTTATGTGGAACAGCAAATATGCCCCTATTGCATTTAATTCAGTACCTTCTTTCCAACAGTTTGTTATATATTTTAAAGCAGTTGTGTTTACATTAAGACGAGCAAGAAGGAAGTGAACATTATTCGAGCCGGCGCGTGTTGCATACTCAGGGTCAGCGCCCTGTAGTTTAATATCCGAATCACGAATTGCGTTAATATGCATACTTCGCGATTTGGAATTTGCTATATCAATTTTTAATTGTGCGGCAACGTCTGCAACTTTTAATATCCAGTCTGAATTTAAAATAGTGTTAAGCATATCCTCAGGTGAACAGGAATGGTCTCCCCCAATAGCAGACCAGGAAGCGAAATCAAGTTGTGTGGGGTTAACACTTTGTGTAGCATCTATTACTGCTTCTGTTAATCTGGATTCATGACCTACTCGTGCTTCAGACCAAAGTTTATCGAGTATGGAACGGTATTCGGGGGAAAGATTTTGTATTGCCAGCAGTGCAATATCTCTGTGTTCAGGATAAATCCAGGCATTTGAATTGCTGATTCCGAAAAGAAGAATAAATAATGTAAAAATAATCTTCATTTAAGATGCTCTCCTTTTTTACAATGCTTTTTAATATTAAATTCACATCTGTCCAAAATAAATTAAAGAAAAACAAGCAAAAGAAGAATGAAAATTGATTTCGGGCAAAAATCATTATCAGCCTTACTAGAGAAACTCATCCCCCTTTAATTCCCCCTTCTTTTATCAAGAGAAGGGGGCGGGGGGTTGAGTTTGTCAACTTTGGTAAAAAGCTCGAATAACTGTAGAATCATTAATATTTATTCAACTAATAAAATAATTTGGACAGCACTGATTAAATTAAATAATTATCATTATAATTAAAAACTATGTTGCCGGGTTGTTAAATCTTGTGTATTAAATCAAATTGTAATAGCTTGGAATAGAAATATTTTAATGAAGGAGAAAAAATGAATTTTAATATTGTTTATATGGCTCTTATTTATCTTTCTTTTAATTCCCTTGCTATAGCACAATCGCCGGGTGAATTAGATAAATCATTTGGTAACGGTGGTAAGGTAAATGTTGGAATTATGGGCTATATGGATGTTGCTAAATCCTCAGCTTTACAGAAAGATGGGAAAATTGTTGTGGTTGGTTATGGACAAGAATCACCTGCTAAACAAAAAGGTTTATCGATGGCAAGGTATATGCCCAACGGCGAATTGGATTATGATTTCGGTCATCTCGGAATTGTGGTTTCCAAACTCTCCGACATTGAAGGAGAAGCTCACTCTGTTGCTATTCAACAAGATGATAAAATTGTAGTTACGGGATATAGTATAAGTTCTGCTACTAATAATGAAGAAATTACTGTTGTGCGCTTTAATCCTAACGGTTCAATCGACGAAACTTTTGGGGACAATGGAATTGTAATAACAGAACTAAGCAATGAAAAAGATATCGGTGAATCTGTTGTTATTCAACCTGACGGGAAAATAGTTGTTGTAGGAACTACTTATCATACTCCATCATTAGATATAGTTTTGGTAAGATATAACGAGGACGGTACAACAGATTATGGTTTTGGTAGCGCGGGAATTGTTATTACGGATATCAATTCAGGATTGGACATAGGTAAATCAGTAGTTGTTCAACCCGATAGTAAAATTGTAGTAGGTGGCTATACACACGTTGGGGAAAAATTCTATATGACTTTGCTTCGATATAATTCTAACGGTGATCTTGATCCATCTTTTGGTCAAAACGGGATTGTTATTACAGATATTAATGGAAGATGGGGTGAAATGGATTTAGCCATTCAAAGAGATGGAAAAATCGTTTTGGTTGCTCCGAGTGAAATAAACGGCTCGCACCATTTTACGGTGGTTAGATTTAATCCCAACGGAAGTTTAGATAAAAATTTTGGTAAAAATGGTATTACCAAAACCATAATTGGTAATCATAGTGAAGCTGAATCTGTTGCCCTGGATTCGAAAGGAAATATAATTGTTGCAGGAACGGTAGAACTGGAAAATGAGAATTTTGCTGTTGCAATGTATAATAATGATGGAAATCTTATTTCGGATTTCGGCGATAACGGCATCGTGATAATCGATTTTAATAATAACAGCATCGACCGTGCACACGATGTTGCGATTGACAAAACAGGAAACATAATTGTTGCCGGTGAAACGAAAGGCAATTATACAACATTCGGTTTGGTAAAGTTGTTTGGAAGGTGATGTTGCTCTAATAGACGGTTGAAATGTTATAACTGGATTTTTTTCCTTTTTTGTGTTTGCGGATTTCCGAATCTTCGCTTCGGACTACTTTAAAATTTTATATTGAATGAAACAAGATTGTTATTCGGATTTCCTGCCGGAGCAACCAACTCAAGGTTCTCCTTGTTGCTTTCATGTATTAGCGGGATTAAATATCCGATAACACTACCGAGAACAGCACCCGCAATTATATCGGTAGGAAAGTGCTGTCCCGCTGCGTATCTTAAATAACCGATTGAAGTTGCTAACAGTAAAGACGAAGTCCAGATATAGGGAGATAAGTTTGAATTAGGATTATACTTATCGAAAGTAACCGAAAGGAAAACAGCCGAAGCGAATCCAACCGCCGTATGAGCCGACAGGAATGAATGTGTTGCATCAAGGCTCTGCTTTTCTTCGTTCGGAACCTCTTCGTTATAAACATAAGGACGATACCTTTTCACAAGTGCTTTGGGCAAATGGGAGATTGAATAGACCGATAAAATATTCTGCAGGTACATTGTTGAGTAAGTTCCCGCATTATTACGAACGGCGGATGAGCCGAATAAAAACAGCGGTGAAGCTATTGCGGTGGCAAGCAGTACATTGCTCAAATCTGCCGACGTTTCAGACAAGTTGTATGTTGCCCCACGATCGAACCAGTTAACATCATTCCCTGATAAGTTGGGCAGTGTTTCATCATTTACAGGTACTTTGCCGCCAATTAATTTTAAATCTATTACACCGAGGGCAACCCCACCGCCGAAAACTGCAACTTCTCTTCCGCCGTCAAGCGAGTAAGGAGATTGTGCAAGTGAAAAAGAAAACGGGATTAACAGAATTGTGGTAAAACTACATATTAACAGATATTTAAAACCAAAATTCTTTTTTTCAGCCATACCTCTCTATAATATAAATCCGATTAGAAATTTAATTCTTTGAGTTGTAACTTCGGATTGCTTAACTATATTAGCATTATCACTGTTACCCGGATCAGTAATATCAATCGGCTGCTCTATGTCTCTAGAGCCGAATGCATATTCCAATCCAAGTGTAATGTCGGATTTCCCAATCTTAAAAGTTGCGCCACCGGAGATGTGATAGATATCCCACGAAGAAACCGAAAAATTGGTTTCGGTATCAGGAACACGGGCAGAGAAATCAGTAACAAAACTTCCGGAGAAGATTAAGTTTTCACTACTGAAAAAGTCCATGCCAAACCCGTAATTTGTAATACTTTTTAATTCATGTGTCAAATCGTTAGTTAACGTTTCGCCGGAACTTTGAGAAGAAAACGGTTGGGTATCGAGCACAGCAAATTTACTTACGGCGTTGTACCATTCCGTACTGAAATGAAATTTGAACTTTCCTGTGCTGTACCCTGCGCCAAAACCGGCAGCCCAGGAAGATTGATATTCGGAAGGCACCTCATCCTGAAAATTACTGCTGAAAATATTATCGTTCGTTCCGTCGTTATTCCTGTCGATGCCATTTAAAAATAAATGCGAGCCTACAGAACCTGTACCTGCTATATTTAAGCTGGGTGTAGTTAGGGTTAAACCAAATGTTAAATTCTGAAAATTAAATCCCGCACCGATTTTTAATAAAGTTCTGATGTTATTAAATCTGAAATTGTTTAGTTCAGTGTATGAAGCAATATCGCCTTCTGAAGGTAATACCTGGATAATTGTTTCGCCTGAAGAGCGCTGAGATCTGTATGCAACATAACCCGTTACGCCAATGCCAATCATATCGTTGAATCTTGTTGAATATGTGATACCACCCCAAACTTCATTAAATTCACGTTGAAGCGAAATACCGCCTGCAATGTTTTCTTTACCCGGGGAACTTTCAATAATATCGAGAGAATCGATTAGTCTTGTTTGGAATTCAAAATCCATTTTTTGTCGCGTTAGAATTGATAATACAAGCCGGGAATCACCAAGAAAATCAAACTTAAAATCGAATGCAACAAAAGAAGGAGATGGGACAATTGTGGAAAAACTTAAATCATTACCTTGCCCGGCACCATCTTGTACACTTATAGTTTCTAATTGGTACACACGTGCACTCAAAATAAAATTGGCATCTTTGAATAATGATATAGCACCGGGATTGTAATAAGTTGCACTCAAATCGGAAACACTGCCTATTACCGCCCCGCCTAACAAAGTAGAACGTGTTCCGTACTGAATATTCCAATAGTGTGAATCTTGTGCAATAACAGGAATTGCAAACAGAAAGGCTAAAAATAAAATAATTAAGTTTTTCATAATTTCCTCCAGGAAGTTCACAATTCATATTTAAAGGATGTATTAATTCCCCAATCTGAAGAAGACGACGTGCCTGTTGGTTTGTTATCATAACTAATATATGATGATAACTCCCAGTATAAATCGAGAATTATTTCCCAATCAAACTGGATATCAAAATTTGAACGGATTCTTCCCCAATCAGTAAATCCGGGAAAAAGATTAAGAGATGTTGTCATACTTGCTTTAGGATGATCATAAATAAATAATTGGTATTCAATATATGCAGCCCCTTCTAAATTGAAAACACTTTGTGTACTATCAATGAATGATTCCCTGTTAAAGCTCAATCCTAATAATGTGTTTAAAAAATCGGTATTTGTTTGGATAATATTATATCCAACACCTGCTATAACAGACGAACGTAAATTGATTCCCAATTCAGTATTTTGCTCAAGTTTTACTCCACCGCCAACCAGCCATTTGTGAGACAAAAAACGTTGAAGGGATAAGGTTAAATCCTGTTTCCTGGCTGATTGTTCCTGGTTTTTAAATGTAATTATAGAGTTGATAGTTGCTTCTGTATTATAAAATTTAGTACGGTATTTTGCATTTCCGCCTAAATTCAACTGCCCAACCTGACTACCTTTTGTATAATTAAATCCTAATTTCACATACCCATTTAGAATATCCCAAAAAGTACTTTTAATCGGTGTAATTTTCACTACAAATTTTTTAAATACATTTTTTGTTTCACTATATCCGGTAATGTTTATTTGCTCTTTTGAAAAAGCAGTATCGAGTGAACCATAATAAACTCTTCCATCCTGCAGTTCCACTTCAAAATATTTTTTAGAGATAACTTGTGAAATTTTATCCCATTTAATTTGCAATGTACCCATATCATCGGTTTTAAATGTTAACATGCCAAATTCAAGTTTTTTTACTTCACCTGTAATATGGTCTCCGTTATACATTATAATTACATCATCTTTCTGTGCAAATATAGTTGATGACAGAATCACCAATAAAGAGACAATCAAGTTAAATCTTATAAAGTATTTGAATACAGAATAATTCAATAATTAAGGATGAAAAATTTATAGATTAATTAATGATGTTCAATATAGCTGAAATAAAAAAGAATTTACAGTAAAGATTACTGGTATCATATCAGTATAAAAAAAATAGATGCAAATTTAAATAATCATTATTTACCAAGTGCCCATGCCAAACCGAAGTCATAAGCAAAACCTGTCATCATTGCATCAGTTTGGTAGAAATGTGAGTTGTAATTAACGCTAACATCAAATATTAAATTGCTGAACAAATAAGTGCTCAGACCGAAACCAACTTCCCAGGCATATTTAACAAGGGTTTTATCTTCCTTTACCCCTTCAAGATTAGTATTCTCAAAAACGAGATTTAAACCGTTCATAAAAGTAAAATAAGGCATAAACCTGTCATTGTTAAAATAATACCTTCCACCAATGTGTAGAGGAACAATAATGGAAGAAGCGTCCTGATAATTTACTCCATCACGCAAATTATTTGAAATATATCCGGAACGGAAAATCAAAAGGTTATGTTCAGGGAATGCTATACCGTAACTAACATAAGCTCCGGAAGCATCCGACCAAACTGAAGAGAAATTTCCGATATTTCTTTTGTAAACACCTTCAACCATAATGCGGTCTTTCAAGTAAGATTTATTTTGTGCAAACAAGTTAGCAGATGAAATAATTGTTGCAGCTATAAATAATGTTAACGTAAATTTCTTCATTTTTATTTCCTTCTTTGGAATAAAAAAACCATAAAAATTAAATATCTATTATTGCCGTTCTGAAAAATACTCTTAGTATAGGATGATTCCTGTGAACATCGGGTCTTGGCTGACCTGGTAAATCTTCGTAATAGCTGTTCCGCCAGTAAACACCGGCAGTAAACCCGAAAGAGAAATATTTTGTTAAAGGATATTGAGCTTCGAGTAAAAGCAGATGAATATGATGTTTCGAATCGCTCGGCTCGGTTTGTGTCCAGAACCAGGTAGTATAATAGAAAAATCTTAAATAATCCCAAATACCTTTTCTGATTGAAGCTGAAAATCTTGCGCCAATACCGGGGCCCATATCATAATTACGTCCTTCAACATCTCTGAAATAATCATCGGGAGTTGCGCCCATAAGAACACCGTTAATTCCAACCTGTGTTACTAAGTTTGTTTTATTACCGATTGGAAAATTTGAAATAAGATAAGGTTGAACAACCGTTGCACCGTAAATAAAACCGGTTGAAGTCGTATCTTCTTCTGAATAGTTTTCCCGAAGAAGGTTGTTGTAAGTAAAATCTAATGAAACACCGAATTTGTGCTTGTTTTTCTTTAACGGGAATCCGAACAAATAGCCGGAAGTTGAAAGTGTGGAAAAATGAGGAAGCGCCGAAGAAACGGCTATTCTAACCGAGAAAAAGTCAAACGGATTTTTTGCTTTCATCGGGTTTCCGTAAGCTAAATTAAAACCGAACAAACCCTGAATTTCTTTTTCGCGAAGTTCTTTAATTCCTTTTAAATCTATTGTCCGTGTGCCTGCATCGAAAGTAATAAGAAAATCATTGGGTCTGCTCCATTTAGGATTGTCAAAATTCTTTCCCATCTCTCCCAAAATTGCTCTGTTAAAACCTCTAACAGGGTTAATAAGTGTTCCAAATATTTCACTCCATACTCTATCCGAACCTGTAGCACGGTTATCGGTTACCATTGAGGATAGCCTGTAAATTATTTCGCCGAGGTTTGCACCGCCAAGCCCGGTGTAAATCCAATCGTTAAAAGCCGGGCGGAATGTTTCACCGAAATGTTCCCAAATAGCGCTTCCGGTTAATGAGAATGCTGCAGATTCCCAGAAATCATATCCGTTAGTTCTACCTGCATTAAAGAATAATGCACCATGATAAGGGTGGGCAAAATTATTTGTGGTAAAGTTATCGCCGTCATATTCCCAACCGTGACTGATATTACGCCACCAGGTTTCTTTGCTTACTTTTGCCCAGTTATCCGCAGGGTCTTCCCAGTGTCTTATCCATCTTGCAAGTGCCCACGGAATAAATTCTAAGATTGCAATTTCTCCTGCACCCACCCAAAAGTGTTTTTCCGATTCCCATGGTTTATAATTATCATCTTGCAAATTTAACGGTAATGATAATCCCTGATTGATTTTCATCCTGTTATAATCAATCGCTAAACTCAAGCCCGGGTTGTTGTAGTGAAAATCGCTTTTGTTAATTGAATGGTTTTTATTCGACAGAGTACGAGTTACTGAATTATTAAAATCGTTAAGCAATTTCAATTTATTCGAGGGAATTTGATTTTGAGAATGAAGTTGTTGAGTTAACAGAAAGAAGATAAATATAAATGAAATACTACCCGCAGTAAATTTTTTAATCATAGTAATTTCCGTAAAAGGATGCTCGCTGTTAATAGATAATTTAAATTAAAAAAAATTATTATGAATGTCTAACTATTTTAATATAAATATTAAAACTCATAATGAAAGTTTACAACACTTCCGTTGGAATTAATACCTAACGAAATATCCAAGTAATCATTTTCAGTTCTGTGGATAAGGGGTATTAAATAACCAATTGCGCTTCCAACTACAGCACCTGTTATTATATCGGTAGGGAAGTGTGAGCCGGAAGAATATCTTAAAACCCCTACTGTAGTTGCAAGTGCTAAACTTCCTGCCCATACAACAGGTTTCCAATCTGAGTTTGGATAATAATCACTGTAAACAGTTGATACAAAAACTGCCATTGCAAACGAGATTGTTGTATGCCCGGAGAAAAAAGAACGTTTAGCGTTTTTGGTTAGTTTGTCTTCAATCAGAGCATTTTCATTATAAGCAAAAGGTCTAACCCGTTGTGTAACGCCTTTTGTCACATAAGGAACAGCGGCGGAAAGCATAAGAGTTTCGAAATACATAGTTAAAACGGGAACAAAATCATTTGTCACTTTATCCGAGAAAGCAAAAAACGCCGGGGTTATCATAGACGCAGCTAATAATATATCGCTGTACTTTCCTTCAGTTGTTGAATAGTTGAAAGTTGCTCTTCTGTCAAATCCATTTACATTATTTCTATTAAGATCGTTAATCTCATCAATTGTGAGCGGATTTATGTCGTCATTTAAAGGTAATGACAAAGCCGAGAGACCTAAACCTGTGCCAAAAATAATGCTTTCTTTAGTCCAGTTTATTTTGTACGGCGACTGAGGAAATATTTGAGTGTTTACCCCTGCGATAAATAAAATCAATAAAATTATGTAGATATTTTTTTGAATCATATTATGAATATTAAGCGTAATTCATTTTAACTTAATAAAATGTAAGGAGTAATACATTTTATAATTTTGTTATAACCAGCTAACTGGTTAAAAATTAAAGAAAAAAGCAGTTGTGTTTGCAAAGATTTTGTGCAGGGATTTTCGAATTAAAAAAGTTACAATATAATCTATTTCCCAAGCTTAATATAAACACCCGCAGTCAGGTCGAACTGAACAAATGGAGTCCAGCTTCCAACGCCTACGCCAACACCACCTGTTCCAACCCAAATACTTCCACCTGAAAAAATAAGAGGCAATAAAATTCTACCCTGAACGCGAATTCCGAAGCTTTTCGATATATCAAATTTTCCTCCCATGCCTAAAGTAACAGATGCCAGCCACTCATCACTCCGGGTAGCATCTTTTGCATCGAAGAGAGTTGCCCCAACGGTAAATGCAAAAAACGGGCGCGTTTTTTTTCTGCCCATTTCGTAAACAGCACCTAATTGAAAATAGTGTGTATTCATATCAAACAAGTCTTCAGTTAAACCGGATGGATATTTTTTAAGTTTTAAATGGGTTTCCTGAGTAATCCAAAGAACTTCAAGTTGTAATCCCCGTTGTATCTGAAAATCCACACCCAAACCGTAATTTGGAACATCTTTAACCTGAAGATCACCATCACGTACAGGAACACTTGTAGTCATCATATAGCCGCCGAAACCGAAAACCTCTGTTTGCCCGAATGTAGCAGTGGGATATAAAAGCGCAGTGAAAATTAATATGATCATGGTTAGTCTCATAATTCGTACCAAAACAGTATTTACACTCATACCGCCTCCAATGAAATAATAGTTTAAATGATATTTAATATTTTAAATTAGTTATAAAGATTGAATTAATAAAATTGATTACAAACTTTACTAATAAGTATAGCTATGAGACACTGCTGTCCAATTTACTTTGTTTTCCTATTCTTTCAATTTATCCTGGACAGCAGTGAAAGAAAGAGAAATAAAATTAAAAAAAGCCACTCCTTAATAAGGAGGGGTTTGGGGAGGTCAGATGCCTATTTCTGCCTTCACTTCCTTAAATTTCTCAATCGCAAAGTCGAGGTCTTCTTTTGTGTGGGCTGCAGAGATTTGTACTCTTATTCTCGCCGTACCTTTTGGAACGACGGGATAGAAGAAACCGATTACATAAACACCCTTCTCAAGCAGACGTGCAGCCATCTTTTGCGAAAGAACAGCATCGCCCAACATTATCGGAACGATTGGATGAATACCTTCTTTAATTTCAAATCCTGCTGCTTTAATGTTTTCGCGGAAGTACTTCGTATTTTCCTCAAGTCTGTCTCGAAGTTCGGTTGTCTCGCTCAACAAATCTAATACTTTCAGTGAAGCAGCAATAATTGCAGGCGCAACCGTGTTTGAAAAAAGATACGGACGCGAACGCTGACGAAGCAAATCCACAATTTCTTTTCTAGCACTCGTGTAGCCGCCGCTTGCACCGCCAAGGGCTTTACCAAGGGTTCCTGTAATAATATCCACTCTTCCCATTACATCGTTATATTCGTGAGTGCC
>Ga0114931_10004116_pt1 | contig 18190 bp, 21 predicted proteins | sample 2SBtaG_FD_89579 | JGI IMG/M metagenome (GOLD analysis project Ga0114931, IMG submission 89579) | Deep subsurface microbial communities from Kolumbo volcano to uncover new lineages of life (NeLLi) - 2SBTROV14_V59a metaG | ecosystem: Environmental > Aquatic > Marine > Volcanic | place: Kolumbo...
ATCTCGGCGACCTGCACATGGCGGCTGGCCGGTTCGTCGAAGGTACTGGAAATGACCTCGCCTTTTACCGAACGCGCCATTTCCGTCACTTCCTCCGGCCGTTCATCAATCAGCAGAACGATTAGGTAACACTCCGGATGGGCAGCCACGATCGATTGCGCAATATTTTGCAGCATCACTGTTTTACCTGACTTTGGTGACGCCACGATTAAACCGCGCTGGCCTTTGCCGATGGGCGCAATCAAATCAATTATCCGCGAAGTCAGGTCTTCGGTACTGCCGTTTCCCCGCTCCAGCGTGAAGCGTTCATTGGCAAACAGTGGGATGAGGTTTTCAAATAAAACTTTATTTTTAGCGTTTTCAGGTGTTTCAAAATTGACTTCATTGACTTTAAGCAAGGCAAAATAGCGTTCCCCTTCTTTAGGTGGCCGTATCTTTCCCGCCACCGTATCACCGGTGCGCAGGCTAAATCGCCGTATCTGGCTGGGCGATACATAAATATCATCGGGACCCGCCAAGTAGGAGCTGTCGGCTGAACGCAGGAAGCCGAAACCATCCTGCAATATCTCCAGCACACCATCACCATAGATGTCCTCACCCTTTTTCGCGTGAGCCTTCAAAATGGAAAATATGATGTCCTGTTTACGCGATCGGGCCATGCCCTCGATGCCGATTTCCGAAGAAATATTAATCAATTCGGCAGCGGTTTTTTGTTTCAACTCTGTTAAGTTCATAAGCTTTTAATAACTGTTATGTGGATGGATATAACGATAATGGAGGGTCCAACAGAAGCGGACGACTCAGTGTAACAAGCCAAATCTTAAAACTGATATGGGGATTATGCGATGCTTCTAAATCTGCCTGTTAGTATATCGACAGATCCAGTTATAGTTTTAACTTTTTCAGTATAGTACACCTTACCGTCCCTGACAAGACTGTTCATTACAGATTGCTGTCTAAAAATGCCGTGAGTTGTGACTTTGAAACCGCCCCAACTTTTGTGGCCTCGACATTACCCTTTTTAAATAACATTAATGTGGGAATGCCTCGAATGCCGTATTTGGGCGGCGTTGCGGAATTCTCATCAATGTTTAATTTCGCAATTTTAACTTTGCCGGCATATTCGCCTGAAATTTCATCAAGAATAGGCGTGATCATTTTACAGGGACCACACCAATCGGCCCAAAAATCCACCAATACAGGCACTTCGCTTTGTATGACCTCCCATTCAAAGCTATCGTCATCAACATAAACGATATCGCCACTCATGTCTTACCTCCAAACTTGTTTTGGCGGATCGTTTTGCCGCCAAGGTGCCGTTTATCCAACTTTCCGAGTTTTCGACAGGCTGTTGTTAATCACAGCAGGTGTCGGTAAAGTTGGGATTGACGTCTGTAAAATCAAGTCGTCGATTTAGAACCTATCCGCGCAGTGCGTCTTGCGTCGCCTGATCACACATTGCTTGGAAGGGTGGAAAGGTTCTGCAAGACGAAACCCGGGCAAACCTTACCAGCCGTATGCTCTTTGGGAGTTCATCGTCACGCCTATTATGCGCCGGGAATTAAAAAAGTAAAGCCGCATGTGATTTTCCGGCACTATGGATATTTTCTTTTAACTTCTTGGCACACTTACTGCTCATTTTTGTTACTCTACACACACCTATGGAATCTGACAAGCTGAGTACACTTAAGTTTGCCGATCTGCCTTTGGCAGAGGAGCTTCAAAAGGGCATACGGGATGCCGGTTTTGAGCATTGCACGCCTATTCAGGCGGCGACGCTGCCGTTAACGCTTCAGGGTCGCGATGTGGCCGGACAGGCGCAAACCGGGACCGGCAAAACGGCTGCATTTCTGATCACCGTATTTCAAAGACTACTTGAAAAACCTTGCGAAAACAAACCGATAAGGGCGTTTATCCTGGCACCAACCCGGGAGTTGGCGATTCAAATCCACAACGATGCAGAGGTATTGGGTAAATACTGTGGATTTAAGCTGGCATTAATATACGGCGGTACCGGATACCAATCCCAGCAACAAACACTTAGAAATGATGTGGATATAATCATCGGTACACCCGGTCGTTTGATAGACTACTTTAAGCAGGGTTTATTTTCATTAAAATCCGTGGAAGTGACTGTCCTTGACGAAGCCGACCGTATGTTCGACCTTGGATTCATAAAAGAAGTAAGGTTTTTGTTGCGCCGAATGCCGAAACCCGATCAACGCGTCAACCTTATGTTTTCCGCCACATTGAACTACCGCGTTACCGAACTGGCTTACGAACTAATGAATGATCCGGAATGGGTCAAACTTTCCACCGGCACCACGGCGGAAAATATTGAAGAAATGGTGTACTACACCGGCAATGACCAGAAAATCCCTCTGTTACTCGGCTTACTGCGGAAAGGTCAGTGGACCCGTTGCCTGGTTTTTGTCAATACCAAACACCAGGCGGAAAAAGTCGCTGATTATCTGGGCTGTAATGGATTTGAAGGTGCGGTGTTATCCGGTGATGTACCGCAGAAAAAACGTCAGTCCCTGCTGGAACGGTTTACCCAAGGTGAATTCCCGGCCCTGGTAGCGACCGATATCGCCGCTCGCGGACTACATATCCCGGACGTTTCCCATGTCGTGAATTTCGACTTACCCCAGGATCCGGAAGACTACGTGCACCGGGTGGGCCGGACGGCACGCGCCGGCGCGAGCGGTACGGCGGTCAGTTTTGCGTGCGAAAATTATGCCTTCCATCTCACCGATATTGAACAATTTATAGGTCATAAATTACCGTCTCAAGCGGTAAGCGAGGATCTGCTCGTGACCCCTCGCATTCCCCCACGACGTAAGCGCAGCAAACCCGGCACTAAACACCCGCGGGGATCCGGAGGACGCCATGCTTCCAAAGGTCATAAACCCAGGTCGCCGCGAAACGCAAACAAGCCCTAACCCGGCACTGTCACAGATCTTCTGACGCGGGCTCCCCGGAGCTTGGTTGGCAGCGCGTACTCACCAGGCTCCTAAATCCTATAAGGCGGTGCCGCCCACCTGTCCGTGCGCAAGGCTAACCAAGCCCGGACCCTCCCAACGAATATTCATGAAATATCCGCGCAAGCCGGCAAGGCGCTGGCGCCGGGCAATCATTGATGTCGCCGACATGGAGTTTTTGAGCTTTCGATTTGAATCGGATAGACTTTTATTTCCATCGGAAAAACCACGAAGTTTATATGGAAAATATATGAAACCAGCCGGACCCGTGACATTATCACCTGCGCAGGACTGGTTAAGGAAGTACGGCGACCGTTTATACCGATATGCCTACTATCGTATTCATGACAGCAGCGCGGCGGAAGACCTGGTCCAGGAAACCCTGATTGCCGCGCTCAAGGGCCGACAGAATTTTGCCGGCCGTTCCAGTGAATCCACCTGGCTGGTGGGTATATTAAAAAATAAGATTGTCGATTACCTGCGAAAAGCCATGCGCGAAAGAACTTTTGAATACACCGAGGAGCTCCAGGATGACATCGAACGGGAATATTTCGATTCAGCCGGACATTGGAAAGCCGCACCAAGTATATGGCAGCAGCCGGAAACCGCCATGGAACAAAGCGAATTTTGGGACATCTTTAACGATTGCGTCGACGCCATACCGGACAAGCAGGCGGAAATCTTTAAATTATGTGAAATTGACGGCCTCTCAGCCAAACAAGTGAGTAAGGTTTTGCAGATTACCCCGACCAATATTTGGGTCGCGCTACACCGCGCCCGATTGAAGTTGCGCGACTGCATGCACAAGCGATGGTTTAACGGCGAAAGGTCTCAGTAAATGTATTCATGTAAACAGGCAACGCTTTTGAAAAATGAGTCGTTCCACCGGCCACTATCCCTTATGGAGCGCCTGGGACTGCGATTTCACTTTTTAATTTGCGCCGGTTGTGAGCAAATGTCCAGACAATTGGAATTTATTCACAAGGCATCCACGCGCTTGCTTGATGAAACCAAAAGCAGTGAACAGCCGACCTTATCAGCTGACGCCCGCGAGCGCATCCGCACCGCACTAAAGGAAAACCAACAGGACAGCGAATTGTCCTGAACAATATTAGGACGCTCGCTCAAAACCGACCGTACACCATGGAGACTAAGTATGCATGCCACATTACCCCTGCTGGAGGTTAGCGATTTCCCGGCCATTCGCCGTGACCGCCTGCAAACCCTGCAGATCAACCTGGGCTATCGCTGCAATCAGCAATGCCTGCACTGCCATGTCAATGCAAGTCCCAAGCGCAAAGAAAATATGGAGAGCCAGACCGCCGATGACATTATTCGCTTTGTGCAATCGGGCACTGTGGACACTGTGGACCTGACCGGCGGAGCACCGGAATTGAATCCCCATTTCCGGCGTATCGTGTTGGCGGCCCGGGCATGCGGCGTGCATGTTATCGACCGCTGCAACCTGACAATTTTACTGGACGACGGCCAACAGAACCTGGCGGAGTTTCTGGCCGCCAACCGGGTTGAAGTCATCGCATCGCTACCCTGCTACACCCAGGAAAATGTTGACGGCCAACGGGGAAAAGGCGTTTTTCACGCTAGCATTGAGGGCCTGCGGACGCTTAACCGCCTGGGTTACGGTCAGGCCGACAGTGCCTTGACCATCAACCTGGTGTATAATCCCCTGGGACCCTTTCTACCACCGGACCAAACCCAATTGCAGCAGGACTACAAAACGCAGCTGTTCGAGAACTTCGGTATCGTTTTTAATCAGCTGTATACCCTGGCCAATATGCCGATCAAACGATTTGGCAGCACGCTAATCTCCAAAGGCCGGTTCAACGAGTATATGACGCTGTTACGGTCCGCTCACAAAATCCAAAATCTCGCCCAAGTCATGTGCCGCAGTTTAATCAGCGTGGACTGGCGCGGATATGTATACGACTGTGATTTTAACCAGATGCTGAATTTACCGCTGCGCCTGCACGGCCGCGAAGGCTTGCACATTCGCGATTTATTCGGTACGGATCTACAAGGGAATCCCATTATCGTGGCCGACCATTGTTACGGTTGCACGGCCGGCCAGGGCAGCAGCTGCGGCGGCGCATTGAGCGAATAGAACGGAGTAATGCATGAACGTTGACCAAACTGTACTTGATCGCTATTCCAAGGGTGCCGAACACGTGGAAGCCTCGCTATGTTGTCCCGTGAACTATGATGACAGCCTGTTAAAAATGCTGCCGCAGGAAATTATCGACAAAGACTATGGTTGCGGCGACCCATCCCGTTACGTACGCCACGGCGACAGGGTACTGGACCTGGGTTCCGGCAGCGGTAAGATTTGTTATATGGCCGCGCAGTTGGTTGGAGATCGTGGTCACGTGATCGGTGTGGACATGAACGATGACATGCTGGCCTTGGCCCGAAAATACCAGGCCGCCATGGCTGAAAAACTTGGCTCGGACCGGGTCACTTTTCTCAAAGGCCGTATCCAGGACCTGGCACTGGATGTTCAAGCCACCGATGCATTTCTTGCCGAGCATCCGGTTACCCGTGCGGCCGATATGCAAACATTACACGGTTTTCAAACCCGGCAAAAACACCAAGCCCCGTTGATTACCGATGCCAGTATCGATCTTGTGATTTCCAATTGTGTGCTTAATTTGGTTAGTGACACGGAAAAACGCCGCATGGTGGAGGATATATTTCGCGTGCTAAAACCCGGCGGGCGGATAGCCATATCCGATATTATCAGCGACGAACCCGTGCCCGAAAACATGAAAGCCGATCCCGAATTGTGGAGCGGATGCATATCCGGAGCATTTCAAGAAACGGAATTTCTACAGGTATTTAAGGATGCCGGTTTTGCCGCACTCGCCTATGACAAATGGGAAGCCGCGCCGTGGCAGACCGTGGAACACATCGAATTCCGATCGGTAACCCTTACCGCGGTTAAACCCGACAGTCGCGATCCCATGGATCACGGGCACGCCGTCATTTACCGCGGCCCGTATACCCATGTTGTGGATGAGCAAGGGCGTGTGTATTTTCGCGGTGAACGCATGGCGGTCAGCGATGTTCAATTTCAACGGTTAAGCCAAGACCCCTATGCCGGGGATTTTATTACCATTGAGCCGCCTGCCGGTATCGTTCCAACCGCCTGGTGCGCAGGCGCCGCACCCCGCCGTCCGGCCTCGGAAACCAAATCCGGAAAACAACAAAGCAAGGACAGCGGTGGCTGCTGCGGTTGATACCCGCACCCTGTTGTGCGTGTTCGCCAAGGCACCCTGCAAGGAGCGTGTAAAAACACGCATAGCGCAAGCTATCGGCCAGCCGTAAGCCACTCGCTTGTATAAGCGCATGGTGCGGCACGCCCTGTCCAATACCGCATCATTAAACGTTAACAAACAATTGTATTGCACCGATTGCAACGATAGCTTCTTACGGGAATGCGCCAAGCAATACTGCTTGGATATGGTCCAACAACAAGGCGCCGATCTTGGAGACCGTATGGCGCACTGTACCTACAATGGATTGCAGCAGTACGATACGGTAATGATCATCGGCACGGACTGCCCACAAATAGACAGCCTTTACTGTCAAAATGCCTTGCGCCAATCGCGTGACAACGATACGGTTATCGGTCCAGCCCAGGACGGCGGCTACGTCATGATCACGTTGCACCGATTTGATGCACGCATTTTCCAGACGATCGACTGGGGCAGTGGCCGGGTATTGGAACAGACCCGCCGACAGTTGCGATCACTCGCCTGGCGCTGGTCGGAAATGCACACGCTCAACGACATAGACCTCCCCGCCGACCTGGCTTTGGCTGAAAAATACCTGTCTCCCAACCGCAGCACGGATAGGTTATAGAAAAGGCGCCTTGCTAAGACCTTGAAGTTTAATCGCGTCTTGCCCAACGGCCCCCGTAAGGTCACGCACACCGCCATACCCATTGCTTGAAAATCCGCTTACTGACGGTGTCAAAAAATATCCACACCGGCACGGAAGCATAAAAGCACTGATTGTGGTAAGGTAAACGGGCGACAAAGAGAGGGGGGAAGTAGTCATGGGCCTTTGGCACCGGATTGAGGCCGCCATTTCCACAAAGCTGGCCATCCCGTTCCAAATAACATCGAAACAAGCCGTGGGCGGGGGTAGTATTAACGCTGCGGTTAAAATAACCGACGGCCAACGCAGTTTTTTTGTCAAATTCAATTCAGCCGATCTGCGTGATATGTTCGAGGCGGAGGCCGAAGGACTTATGGAATTACAAGGCAGCGTCATACGCGTTCCCAATGTCGTGCTGTTCGGTACCGCCGAGGGTTACGCCTATATAGTTCTTGAAAACCTCGCACTGCAATCTCACGGTTCCCATCAACAGCTCGGTCAAAATCTCGCGTCCCTGCACCGCCGCACCCAGGCTCGCTTCGGCTGGAAGCGGGACAACACCATAGGTTCCACACCCCAAGCCAATCACGAGCACGACCACTGGTGCGATTTTTGGGCGCATCAAAGGCTGGGGTTTCAATTACGCTTAGCGGCGAAAAACGGCCACAACGGCGCCCTTGAGCGCAAAGGTGAATACTGCTTGCAGCGGTTAAACGCATGGCTGTCCGGCTATCAGCCGGAAGCCTCGCTGCTACACGGTGATTTATGGTCCGGAAATTACGCATTTGACGAGCACGGCGATCCGGTGATATTCGATCCGGCAATCTACTATGGCGACCGCGAAACGGATCTGGCCATGACGGAACTGTTCGGCGGCTTTCCACGTGAATTTTACAGCGCGTATGAAGACGCATGGCCGTTGGACCACGGCTATGCATGGCGAAAAATTTTATATAACCTCTATCATATATTGAATCATCTTAATCTATTCGGCGGGGGATACCACTCACAGGCAATAGGCATGATGGATCGCCTCATTGCAGAGTGCGGATAGACATTACGGGCGGAAGATATGAACGGCGCAGATATAACTATTATCATCGTCTTATTTTTGTTGTTTGACATTACTTTTTATTTGGTCGTGGTTAAAGGCATGATGGTACAAAGCATCATCGGAAAAGAAGATCCGTTACGTCGGCGACGGGACCGAAATGCGCCACATTTTGCCATTCAATTGTTGTACTGCCCAGCCGTCGCGCATAAAGCCGCCATGGTTGGTACAGCGGTGGGCAGTGGTTTTGAGCAATCGCGGGACCCCCGGGAAGTGCTGCAGCAGGAATTGACCAAGCTTACCTTGGAGAGAATCGAATTTACCCCGCCCAATGAATTGATGGTTGGCATCCCGGAAAAACTGCGGGCCACCCTGCAGCAGGATTTCAGCGATTCGGTGATGGAGCATATTAATAAAACCAACCTGCCTAAGGTGCGTACCTTGGCCATCGGTACCTATGTAACCCCTACCCTGATCAGTGAAGGCCTGCAAATTACCCCTGTTGGACGAAGTGAACGCAATATCAAGGACACCCACAGCTAGTGGGAATGGGAAGTGGTACCCCTAAAATCAGGCAAACGCGTGATGGGACTGGACATCGAAGTTCGAATCCAAATTCCCGGCGGCGAAGAGCGTAAACGATTTACCTGGCCTGGCGGTGAAGTGCATATCCACCCCAATGGCTATTTCTCCACCATCCGGTTCATTAAACGATGGTGGTTTGTGATGGCCATCGCCGGCAGTTTTATCGCGTTTATTATAGCCTTAGCTCTCGGCTTTATGGCCTGAGCTCGTTTGGCGCCATGTGTTACAGCCAACCGGCCCGGAAATTTCATCACCATCGTGGCGAGGCTTTCTCCGAGCCTTGGTTAGCCGTGCGTACACAATGGCGGGACACCGGCAGGAGTGGCACAAGGAAATGCCGTTGCCGGAGCGAAAGATGCCTACGTGACGGTATGGTGAGGAGCCCGCAAGGAATGCCTGCCGCTGACCAAGCTCCAAGCAAACCGTCGTCGATCGATTACGCCGTGCGACTTACCAGGAATACCGTACCCCCAAAGTCGTCGACAGCGTCATGATTTCAACACCCGACAGATCGCTGTCCAAACGCCCCAGTGTCATACGAAATTCACTGCTTAACCGGTGTGACTTCGTGGAGAAGGCACCGGATAGCGCCATTCCCTGTCCGTTGACAAAACCATGATTAAATGGCGCATCCAGGCTTGCCCTGCCCAGTTGGCCCGATATAAACCAGCGTGGCTGCACTGCGCTATAGTGACTCGCGATTTCATATCGGGCAGCCACACCGGTGAAAGAAAGGTCCACCGCGGTTGGATGGCGATAAAACAGGCGATTGTCGCTCATCCAGTAATCCTCCCGCACACCGTATAGAAACCAGGACTGATTAAAATACATACCAACGTGCAACGAAGTCACCGGACCCACATCACTGCCGCCTTTGTATCTATAATTCCCGTCATCCCAATAATTGATACCGGTGGCATGAAAGCCGACTCCCGCCTCGGTTACCAGACCGGTAAGTGGTTCGGCGGTGGCGCAATCCGCTGCCGTTGAAATGACACAACTCATCAACAGCAGGCATACCGACCCGTGCACCGACCAGTGCTTTGAATTGAACATGCTATTTTCCTATCTCTCATTACCTTCCATGCAGACGGGATAACAGGAAAAATGCCGCAAGTGGCGGTCAACAGCAGCGAAAATCAGAACGCAAATCCAGACGTAACACTGCGTGCAACCGCGGACTTGCATTGGCAACAATGAAAACAAAACAGGCGAACGGCTTGACCCGGCGTGGCTATTACATGGACTGTAGACGATTCTTGGATTTGACATAACTGAAAATGACAGCACACATCATGGCAATGACGCCCCCGCCACCCATTACCGCACCCAAAATAGGATAATTCAGTACCGTGCTGACCGAACCTGCAACAAACGCGACAAACCCGGATGTAAAAGCAAGAATCTGAATATGTTTGGTGGATTCGATATCACTTAACAGCACAGTCAGTTCTTTTTCGCGATGATGATGCGCGTTTCGCTGATATTCGTCGAATATAATTTTACTCGCACCGCTGTAAATTTTTTCGTATTGTTCCATGATAGGCGGCGGCGGAAAGGGACTGTCAATACAAATATTAAAATTTTCCACTTTAGTCACAACTTCCGGGTGATTTTCAAGATAGTTAAAAAACTCAGGATTTATTTCATAAACCTTTCGCGCAATGGCTTCAACCCGCTTAATGTTGTCGGTATCGATATAGCTTTGATCGATTTCTCTCGTCTGGTCGATCAACTCACTGTTAAATCGTGTCGATTGGTTCATAGATCACATCCGAAATTATTAATCCAAAGCACACATTTAAACCGGCTCGGACATTAAAATCGGACGAGAGCCGGCAAGTAACTTTATTGTCGATCACCGAATTACGGCAATCCCCATCTATCCCCATTCATAGCGGAAACGTTACGGAAACTTTTTTATGCCGAGCTTTTTCACGGTTACATCTTTTTCAAATTCTGTCGAGCGAATCACTTCGTTTCTTCTACACACCCGACTTTGCCTGCAAGCAAATCTAACGATTAATCCAGTAAATCAATTAGAAACTTTTATTAGGGTAGCTACCCGGGTCTAATTATGCGGGCAATCCTGGTATTATTCAAGTAAGGTCCGATTAAGAATTAAGCAATCAAGTGCTCTTGGTTGACAAAAAAACCTTTTGCTGGTTTTTTGCAACACTATTTTACATGTTATTGCTGGACAATAGCCAACCCTTGGTGTAGAGCTCCCAACTTTTATGCGTCAACCTACAACAACGATTGAAAAGAAAAGTAAGCGCCACGGTCGCCATGCCGCCCGTAGTCATGGCCGGACCCGGTCTGTCATAAACAGATGCCTACGGCATTCCCAAAAGCGCTGCTGGAAAAAGTCCGGACATGCTTTGCAAGACCGTCTACCGAGCGACCAAGGGTGGCTTTATAGCGTATTTTGAAAAGCGGCAATAGGCAGCCGTCCGACAGACTCTAGCCCACCTAAAAGTGTGCATTCTCACACTATTTTATTCGCGATCACACCGAATCATGGCGGGTGTCCATCGCTAATCAAACCGGCCACCATCGACGATCCAAACCTTCAGTCGAAAGCTCTCTGGTTACAATGCGTCAGCCACATATTTTTTATATGGCTATTTTAATACTGCCGTCAATTCCGCGGCTGATTCACTTTCAACATTATTGGAATCGTAGGCGGTAATCGCAAAATAGTACGTTCCCGGTGACAAATCCGTCAGCGTATGCGACGTCACATTCGGTTCCAAGTTGATGGTTTGAGTATAGGCGCCGGGCTTATTGCCTATGCGAAGGTGATAGCCCGCCAAATCATTCAAACTGGAACCGTCAGTTCGTTTGCTGGGGGCGACCCAGGAGAATTCAACGTTTTGGCTGGCAGCTTTTACCAGATCCTGACCGCCGAATCCGCTGTCACTTCCTGTGCATGCGGAAAAAAACCCTACTAACATTACCACGAATAACCCATTTACGGACGTCGCCAATTTGCGTGATTGAATGGTTGTCATGCTTTTGTCTCTCTGTGTTGCTGGTTTCCAACGGATTAACCCATCGTGCAATGTTTTAAGAACACCGCACCGATTCATGGCTGTTACTTTTTTAACGGATGATTCGGTTTGACGGATGATTCGGGAATTGATCAAACAATAGGCATACAGATAGCATGACCCCGGTAATTTTGCCGGGTTAGCGTGACTGTTCACAGCCGCTTGTTTAAAGACATGGCGATACACGACATGATAAACGGACCAACAGCGTATGACACATGCTTCACCCAAAGACGGCGCAAGCAATGCCTGAATAAGAATCCGGTATGGCTGATTGCAATTAATGGCTTGATCAAGCGTAAGCCAAAGCATGCAATAATAGCCGATCATACCTACACGCTGTATAGACCAAACTTGCCAAAATCATGGAGTTGCCATAGGTACAATTTTTCCATGCGCGCCAAAAACAAAAACCCGTATGATCACAAGATCACACGGGTTTTGCATGCATCCTATGGATAAAACTACTCGCTGAATACGATCTCCACACGCCGGTTTTGTGCACGTGCATCGTGAGTGGTTCCATTCACGGCGGGTTTGGTTTCACCGTAGCTGATGACTTCTATGTTGGTGGATTGCACCCCGTATTCCATCAGCATGGCTTCCACGGCTTTGGCTCGCCGTTTCCCCAAAGCATCGTTATAGGCATTACTGCCTTGATCGTCGCAATGGCCTTCCAGGGTCACTTTGATGCCCTTGGCTTTCAGGTACTCAGCATGCTGGCGCAGCACACTTTGGTAGTCGCCATTGACCACGCTGCTGTTAAAATCAAAAAGCACCCGCTTTTGCTCGGCGGGTTTAACCATCGGCGCCGGTTCGGCAGCTTTTTGCGGAACGGCGACGGGCTCGGTTTTCGCCGTCTGTTCTTCTTCAGTTGTCGCACATGCATGAATAAACAACACCAGTACAACCAATATCCATCGTAATGGGCTTGCTATGGTTTTCATCGTTTTCTGCCTTTTTTCTCCCAGGAACAACCCGGCATTATAGCAAAGAAAGTCATGCATTGAGATGTGCACAAGCCCAATAATTTTCATTATAAGCATTTCATCTAACCGTGCCCGCGTTGTTATGCATCGGGAAGTAATTGTTCAAGGTGAAGCAAATCCTGCAGACTCTCGCGACGGCGTACACAATAAAATCTATCGGCATCAACGAGTATTTCCGGCACCCTGGGCCGACTATTGTAATTGGAACTCATGACATAACCGTAAGCACCGCTGGAGCGTACCGCCAAAAGATCGCCCGCTGCAAGCACCAGAGAACGTTTTTTACCGAGAAAGTCGCCCGTTTCGCACACCGGACCGACGATATCATATTCATTCGCGGTACCCGGTTTCTGTTCCACGCTGACTATTTCCTGCCAGGCGTCATATAGCGCCGGCCGCAATAAATCATTCATACCGGCGTCGACCACGGCAAAATGTTTGTGTTCGCTGTCTTTGAGGAATTCCACCGTGGTCAACAAAATACCGGCATTACCCGCGATGGCCCGACCCGGTTCCAACATGATTTCAAATTCGTTCCCGGTAACCCCGGCAATGGCCTGTGCATAGTCTTTTGACGCAGGCGGTGTTTCATCCTTGTAAGGAATACCCAAGCCGCCGCCAATATCGATTTCCACTACGCGGATGCCTTTGTCTTGCAGTTGCCGCACCAGCGCAATAACCAGGCCCATGGCATCGACAAACGGTGTCACTTGGGTGATCTGTGAGCCGATGTGGCATGCCACGCCGCGTATATCAATACCGGCCATTGTCGCCGCCCGATCATACACCATGGGTGCTCGGGCGATATCGATTCCGAATTTATTTTCTTTTAATCCCGTGGCGATATACGGATGGGTTTGCGCGTCCACATCCGGATTGACCCGGATGGCCACCGGGGCTTTGACACCCATGTCTCGGGCAACATCGTTAAGCCTTTCCAGTTCAGGCAGCGACTCCACATTAAAACACCGAATGCCCACCGCCAGGCAGCGCCGCATTTCGGCGGCGGTTTTTGCCACACCGGAAAATACCACCTTACCCGGGTCACCGCCCGCCGCGATTACCCGTTCGAGTTCGCCCACCGACACGATGTCAAAACCGCTGCCCAAACGCGCCAGAACTTGCAACACGGCGAGATTGGAATTGGCTTTAACCGCGTAACAAACCAAATGCCGATTGGCGGCAAAAGCCTCGTCAAACACCCGGAAATGGTGTTCCAGGGTTGCCCGTGAGTACACATAACAGGGGGTACCATGGGTGGCGGCGATGTCGCGCAGGTCGCAGTCTTCAGCGTATAAAACGCCGTCACGATAGTGAAAATGATCCATTATTTTTTACGCTCTTGTTTTTGTGGCTTGTCTTGATCGCCCGGAAGCACCAAGGTGCCTTTTTGGCCGCAAGCCGTTGCCAAGATCAGGATGAAAAGTACCGCGCCAATGCGTATCATAAGTAAACCTAAACCATTTATCCGGAAACGAAGCAGGGTATTTTAGCACCAATGACGTTAACCGAAAAACGCTATGCTTGAACTGGGGCTCGCGCTGGCCACCTTGTTGAGCCTGTATATGCTTAGCAAAGGTTTTCGCCGGCTGCGCCGCCGCCAGCGCATACGCGGGACCGTACAAGGCGGCTCGGGCCTTATGGTATTGTTGATCGCCGCACTAACATGGGGCATAAGCAGTCATCTGTACACTTATAAACGCTTGACTTCCGAACAGAAAGTCGCCGAACTACGTTTTACACAGCGTGGACCCCAATCGTTTCAGGCGGTCATCCACTATCAGGATGGCCATAGCGCCACCCTGGAACTTAAGGGCGATGAATGGCAAATTGACGCCAGGGTACTTAAGTGGCGGGGAATCGGTAATTTGGCCGGCATGGATTCGGTCTATCGACTGGAACGGTTGAGCGGGCGTTATCATGATATCCAACAAGAACGGGACGATCAGCGTAGCGTCTACCCACTAAGCAAACAGGCCGGTCTGGATTTGTGGCGTATCGCCCGCCAGTACCAGTGGCTGCCTTTTGTGGACGCACTATACGGCAGCGCGGCTTACATGCCCATGTCCGATAAAAGTCAATACCAGGTCAGCTTGACCCAATCGGGTTTGGTGGTCAGACCGCTAAATTCAGCCGCCGAGGACGCCGTCAAACATTGGCAATAGGCGCAACTATCAACACTGGAACGCATAGACCCGCCCGGGGCCGGCAACATCCAGTAGATCATTTATTGGCAGTTCGGTTAACACGAGGGGAACCTTATGAACACCTTGTTGCTGACAGTCCTATTCAGCCTTGAAACAGAGCTGGAACCCACCTTCGCATTGGATCTGGATGAAGGTCACCTGGCTGAAGCGGAAGAAGAAAGAAAGTTGGTATGTTGCCGCTGCGGGACATTAATTACGTTCAGTGATGAGGCGATTCAAATTTACGGTTTCCATCAACACCTGTGTACCAATCCCTATGGCGAGCGATTTAACATTGGCTGTTTCCGTACCGCCCAGGGATGCAGTCATAGCGGCGAACAAACCGAACAATACACCTGGTTTCCCGGCTATAGCTGGAGCGTGGCCCATTGTGTTAACTGCCATGAACATTTGGGTTGGCGGTATGACGGCCGGGAAAAACATTTCCACGGATTAATTTTGAATAAAATCACCCACCCAAGGCCCTACTAATGAAGGGTCTCCTGTAAATCGTGCGCTTGAGAAAGCCACTGAAGGGGCGAGTGCAAGGCGCACACCGCCGGGAAGGTCATCTGTGGCTTCGCGGGGCAAGATTCAATCGTTAGCAACCAACATAAGTCCATCGTGGTCTAAATGGGCGTTTTATGTGAGACGATTTGTGAAATAGCCGGGCTCTTAATCAGCTGTCATCCGTCCTTCCGGCAATCCATCCAGGACATGGGACACCAGGCCATCCGCCAGTTTTGGCTCAAACCAGGTGGATTTAGGCGGCATGACTTCACCGGCATCCGCCACTGCCATCAATTGGGCCATGGATGTGGGAAACAGTGAAAACGCCAGCACCATTTCACCACTGTCCACCCGCTGTACCAGGCCGTCCAAACCGCGAATACCGCCGACAAAATCGATGCGCTTGTCCCGTCGCGGATCGCTGATGCCCAGCACCGGATCAATAAGATTATCGGCCAGTAAACTGACGTCGAGGCTTTTCACCGGATCTTGGGGGATACGATCCCCGTGAATAGCAAGACGATACCATTGCCCTTGCAAATACATACCGAATTCGCCGTTACCGCCGGGTTTTACCGGTTCGTCGGATTCCCGTACATCAAATGCTTGCTGTACTTTCTGTAAAAAAACCTCTTTACTGAGTCCATTAAGATCCTTAACCACCCGGTTATAGTCCAGGATATGCATCTGATCATCAGGGAAAATAACCGTTAGAAAATAGTCGTAACTGTCGCCGGGAGCCCCCTGCTCGTGCCGCCTGGCCGCCACCCGTGATGCCGCCGCCGAGCGATGATGGCCGTCGGCGATATACATACAATCCATTGCATTAAACGTCTCCGTGATGGTCGAGATGACCCTGCCATCGCGCACCACCCACAAACAATGCCGCACCCCGTCATCAGCGGTAATATCCATCTCCGGCTCGGCTTTGGTGAGCGCCGTGACCAGGGTGTCGATATCAGCCAAATGCTTATAGGTGACAAATACCGGTCCGGTCTGCGCGTTCAAGCTGTCGATCTGGCGGACACGGTCGCCTTCCTTGTCGGGACGGGTAAATTCGTGTTTTCGAATCCTGTTTTTGTCGTATTCAGCCACATTGGCAACCGCCACAATACCGGTTTGCGTGTGCGCGCCCATGGTCAGCCGGTACAGGTAAAAACACTCCTGCTCATCGTGCACCAGCACACCGGCTTCGATCATATGCTGAAAATTTTCCTTACCCTTGCTGTATACCTCATCGGTATAAGGATCAGTACCCGGCGCCAAATCGATTTCCGGCCGGGAAATATGTAAAAAACTCCATGGCCTGCCCGTTGCCCGCCGGCGCGCTTCGTCGGCGTTTAAAACATCATACGGCGGTGCCGCCACGTCCTCCGCCCTGCCCGATGCCGGCCGCAGGCCGCGAAAAGCTTTGATTAAAGGCATACCACAATCCTCAAACTGGCCAATGGCGGCCATTTTATCGAATAATGGCTGGCATGGGAAATCAAACCGGCCGGCGCGGCTGACTGCGCCGGTCAACAGGTGAAAAGGAAACATAAATGATACATCCGCAGTTGCAACGCGATTGTTTTGTGCTGGGACAATTATCCCTAAGCCATTTGTTATTGATGAATGACAGCCGCTATCCGTGGTTTATACTGGTGCCGGCGGTTGAAGGTATTCAGGAAATATATCAATTGACGCCGACTGATCAGCAGCAACTACTGGCCGAATCCAACTGGCTGGCGGAGAACCTGCAAAAAAGTTTTGCCGCTGACAAGATCAATATCGCCGCCTTGGGTAACGTGGTTCCCCAATTGCATGTTCATCATATTGTACGCTACCGGACCGATGATGCCTGGCCCGCACCGGTTTGGGGGAAATATCCGGCCAAAGCCTACAACGACAACAGCAGGCAAAACCTGCTCCAAAGCATGACTTGGTTATGGGAATATGCACCTTTCACCAAGAAAATGATACCCATCGAGTCTTAGTGTCGTGTCTCTTATAACTTTTCGGCATACCACTGTACGTTCATATGCCCCATATGATCTAGTTGATTTGGATATACAACCCCTCTATATGTTTCGAACATATTCACAATTCTCTTTTGCTATTTTGCTACATAACGTTGCAAATCAGCCGCACCGCTTTTTGGTGTCGGCTGGATTTGACTTGTTAGATGGCATTTTTCACAACCATGATTACGGCCTCACTGCGAGCACACAAAAGCCGTCACCTACGTCCACCACCCGCACATCGGCAAACCCTGTCGACCTGAGCGTTTCCTCCACATCCTCCTTCACTTGTCCGGAATGGGGTGTAAAACAGAGTGCGATTCTTCTCCCTGGCCTTAATATGCGGCGTGCTTCCTGCAATCCAGCAACGGTATCGGACCAAAGTTGCATTGAATTGATTGCCATGGCTGCGTCAAAGGTGGAGTTATCATACGGTAAGCTTTCTGCGGATCCTCGCGAAAGTTCGACCTTTCCGGCCTCAATGTCAGTAGCGTTACGGGCCGATGCTTGCCTGAGCATTACTTCAGAAGGATCAATCCCGGCAACGCTTCCTGACGAAACGATACTGGCAAGGATCTCTATACCCACGCCTGGGCCAAATCCGATCTCCAGCACCCTGTCGCTCGAATGAATATCGAGCAATTCGATTGCTTGCTGCGCCATCCGCTTATTCATGCGGGCCATGATACTGCCCCCGAGGCTTCCTAAGATACCCTGCGGACGGCCAAAAGTACGCACAAAGATGCTGTTTGCGATACTCATCAGTAGATCACCTTGATGGTCATTTCAGCCTGGACTTCGTTAAAAGTAAACTTCACTTGGTCATAGGCTGGGGGGCCAAATCGGCTTTTGGCGTTATTGGAAAAGCCGTACCCTTCCTTTGGAATTCCTAGGAAATTTCTGTCAAAAACCTCGTTACCGTTTTCATCGTGATAAAG